>Ga0335073_10007201_pt1 | contig 15601 bp, 13 predicted proteins | sample Lox_Sample_22_FD_207093 | JGI IMG/M metagenome (GOLD analysis project Ga0335073, IMG submission 207093) | Soil microbial communities from Loxahatchee National Wildlife Refuge, Florida, United States - Lox_Sample_2.2 | ecosystem: Environmental > Terrestrial > Soil > Wetlands | place: USA... | reverse complement strand
TTACCAGCGTACGAATTTTCTGCTTGTCATTGCTCTGGCGGCGGGCAATGACAAGTAGCTGATTGTAAAAATCGAGTGCCTTTTCTTTCTCTTGCAGGGCTTCGCAGGTCATGGCGGCGTTGTTCAGCAACGTAGCCCGAAAAGAGTCGTCACATGAATCGCCGCAAAGTGTCAGCGCTTGGTTGTAGGCATCCAGCGCTTTCTGCTTGTCGCCCATGCCAAACCAGGTGGTGCCAATATTATTCAGGGATAGGGCTTCGCCTGCCTTGTCGCCCAGCAGGTGTTTGAGAATCTGTGCTTGTTGGTAATAGTGGAGCGCCGATTGCTGATCGCCCATACCGGAGTAGACGGCGGCCATCTGATTCAGGATCGTCGCCGCCGAGCGAGCATCCTGGGCCTGCTCCGCATGCTTCAGCGCAGTCTCTAATTCGTTCAGCTGACTTTGCGGGGAGGACGCGTTACCCACCGCGTCGCTCTGACTCCCAGGGCTCGCCCCTTGCTGCGCGTGCGCGCACGCTGCCGCACCGGCCAGAATGCAAACCGCGATGACCACACATCGCGCCGCCACCTCGCGCCTCCTGCCGGGGCCTCGTTGTTTCTAATTCCCCAGCCGCTTCAGATCGAAACTGAAATCCGTCTTCACAAGCTGTTGCAGCTTGTCATCCAAAGTGGTTTTGGTCTCCACGTGAAGGGACGCGCTATAACTAACCAGATTGCCACGGTCGAGTGAAAATAAGAACTTGCCGCTCGCATTGCTTATGTCGCTGCTAATCTTCATGTTTGCGATTTGCAGCGAAGTGTTCGGCGCGAAGCTGATGTTGGCCTCGAGACACCGCTCACCATCGACGGTTCTAATGGCCACCACTGTCGCGCGCGCATCGGCGTAAATGAGACCGTCGCCCAGGGACTTCAATATTCCTCCGATCTCCTTCATCGGAACCTGAACATTCCATGAATCCCCTGGGGCCACAGCATGATCCGGAAGCATGATGCTGAGATAAACTACCTCCTCTGCCCAAAAGCCATGAACCATTTCGGCGTTCGCATCGCCAGGCGGCAGACCGGAAATCGTGACCTCATCGGGGAGCGGAAAAAACCCGCGCCCATTGAGACGGTAACTTGCTGAACTCGAGGCCACCGAAGAAGTCAGTTTCCCAAGCCAGTCAGGCTGGTCGTCCAATTGGATCTTCATCATGCCGCCGGCATCAGTAACATCCTGCACCGCAACCTTTAGCTCGGTTGGGCGCTCCACTGTTCCGCTGCGCGTGGAATCAGGATCATAGTTATTAATGGAGATGACGTGGTGCAGATTGAGCCCATAGCGAGCGGTGCTGCCAGGCGTGAACAGAAATTTGGGCTGCACACTTTGAGCGCACGCGAAACTACCTGCAACAACCAACAAACATCCGCAAACAAAGTGCCGATGCTCCATGCGCGTACTCCGATCTTCGATTAAAGTTGGAGCGGCCGAATGGCCCCGGGCGAGTCTGGCAACCTTATAGCACAGCCTGCGCTACGGGAGGGAATAATTCGGCGCACCTATTTTAGATGTGCTTAAATTGGATCGTACTCCCCATCGGACCGCAAAAGCTGAATCATCGCTCAGAAGGGATATAAGCATGCCCATCTCTCGTCGTGACTTCTTCCGCCATGGCGGCGAAGCCGCCGTTTGGACTGCTTTACTTGCCGGCATGCAGGCTCAAGCCCGCGGAGAGCCTGCCCAGGATGAGCCGCAGGAACCGCTGGCACCAGGCGAAACCGACCTCGCCGCATTCTGGAGCCAATCCTTCGCTCCGCCTTCAGCGCCGCACCGCGGAGAAAGCAAGCCGGCCGACGGCTCAGAGATTGAATTCGTTCAATTCGGCCCCAAAGGCGCCCGCCGCGTCCAGGACATCGCCAAATCGCCAGAAGACCTCTCGTCTCTCGCTGGTGATGTCATGCTCGACGTCACTCCAGGCCGCTTCCGCGCAGGGGACCCCGTTGGCGGCAGCCCCGAAGGTGGCTTCATCGACGCCGCGCAGTTGCGCCTTGATATTCACCAGACCAAGTCGTTTCTCGGTGTGTTGCCGATGCTGGCGTGGGCCTCCGCCGCCGCTGTTTCGCTCGATAAGAAGGGCAAGCCACCCAGCACACAGAGCCTCGACTTCACGACTGTTGCCGGCGAAGTAGCTATCAACAAGATTTTGCTCCCGGGTGGGACAGGGTCCCTCCAACTCAATGTTTTTGTTGCCAACAAACCTTCGCCGTTCCTCAAGGTCCTTCAGGAGCTGGCTACGTTGGCCGAAGCCGCCATCCCCGCCCTCGGCCTGCCTGCCATCAGCGTCGAGGCGCTCAAGGGCTTTTCGCTCGTCTGCGGCAAACTGGAAGGCCGCGGCCGCTTCCTCATCAGCACCCCCAAACCCCAGGAGATTGCCGTCACGCAAAACGCGTGGCCGGCGCGTGCTTCAAAGGCCATGCCCTTTCCGCCGGGCGACTACCTGATGTATCCCATTGCCCATGACAACATCGTTCAGCCCGAGTTCCACGACCTCGCCATTGAAAGCGGTTTCCTGGTCAACTCAAAACTGGACTCCTCCCTCACCCTTGCGGAGCGCGCAGACAAGACCGCTCCCGGCCTTACTTACGTCACCATTCGCGTTAACGTATCACCCGTTCCAGTTAATGCGGGCACTCCCACAAAGAAGACGTAGCCGGATTGATGGAATGAACTTGAAAAGCGCCGCCAACGCATCTGAGACGCTTTGACGCTACTTCTGCGTTCCGGTTGCATTGTCGCTAACGGTCAACTAATCTGTGTTCGACCCTCTGATTGCAGCCCGCTCATAGCGACAGAAGCCTGGCAAATCCGGCAAACCCTCAGTCCCTGCCCAAGAAGTCGGGCGCTGACCCAAAAGTCGAACCGACACAAAAACTCAGACTCTTTGGGCAAGGCCACTCTTCCCCCTGTTTGTCTAGTTTTCCCAGGCTGCTGCGCAAAGGTGCACGATGGAGGCCATCCAAGATTGGCTGAGGCCGAGGGCGTTAGCGAGCAGACAGACGTGCTCCCAGATATCTCTCTATATGCTCAGCTTCCCATAGTTGAGCGCTTCCTTTACGTCCTCGGCGCTATGGTGGCGATTGGGCCTCTCCGCGCCGGAGATACGACGGATGAAGAGATGAAAGAGGATCTGATACGTATCTGGAACGAGCAGAAGTTCACGCCGGCTGACGCCGCGGATTTCGGAACGATGGGTGAGCGGCTCAAGCCTCTTCTAGCCAGGTACATCGTCAAGGAATCCTGGATGTGGTTTCCCCGGCCACAGTCACGGAAGAGACGCCGGTAAGGATGTTTCCAAAACAATTCCAACCCGGGCGCCGATGGAAAAGGCGCCCGGCTTCACATCGACACCGTTGGTCATGCCGCTATACTGATCGACGTGTCTGAGACCCGTGATAAACGCCGCCGGAATGATCTTGATCTCTTCGTGCTTGCGCTTGTCTCTGACGGAGTCTCGACTCCTTACGAATTGAAAACGGCTGCCGGGCTTTCCCCTGGCGCGACAATCCCTACCTTGGCGCGACTTTTGGAAGCGGGCTTTGTTCGCCAAGGCAAGCCTGGTCCCCGTGGCCGCGCAGACTATAAAGTCACAGCGGTCGGCCGGCGCTACCTAAAGAATGGGTGGAAGGATCTTATCGAAAACGGTCCGAGCGGCGACCTTGATGCAGACCTTCGCGTGGCGTTGCTGGCTCTCTGGGTTGGCGGCAATGGCAAGCTGGCGGCTGATTTCCTGCGCCAATCAGCAAAGAAAAAACTCAAGGCAATTACCTCGGCCGCAAAGCCTGAAGACTCAGCTTCCCTTTCGCCGCTTGCCCTCTGGTATCGGAAGTTGCGCTCAACCTCTGCCGATGCCCTCATAAAGGGTGAGTCCGCCGCCGCGCTCGCGATGGCCAAGGCATTGCCCCGCAGACCGTCGGGCAGAAAGAAGCGGGTCAGAGCCAAATCCAAGTCGTAGAACCCCATGCAGGTGTACCAAAAGGCTCTTAACGGGTATTTGTCAACAGTAGCGATGAATGGGAGAGGTGAAATTCCTTAGTCATAGTCATCCTTCACAGTCCAACGGGTGAGCTGCGAGTCCTGCGGAGTAATTGTGATGCTCGGTATGTGACGTGGACGCTGGAATCCAACTGCGTTCTGCCCGTCGTTCCACTCCAGAAATCGCAAATCATAAGGGGTGAGCGAGGCCCTTTGCGCATGGCGGTTGCGCATGACAGGTGTGGATGTCCAAATGGGAAGAGCTTATCGTTAAGCGGTATTCAGCATTCTTAGAAATCCCACCACCTATCTCCACGTAAGAACTCAACAGCTCTGTACCAATAGACATCCGGCTGACCTTCTGGACGAGCAGCAGATTCCCACAAGCGATAGGCTTGAGCGGCAATTTCATCTTGTGTAGGGGTCCACGTTCTACCGCCCACAAACGCACGACAGCTCCGAAGCACTGCCGAGGCAATTTGATTGCTGAGCATCCACGAAGCCGCGACCGTAGAGCGATAGTGAACCAAGTTAAATATGGTCTGAAAATCGTCCGCCAAATTCCTTGCAAATATTGGCTCGTGATGTGCGATGCGGTTTCTGAGGGTACGGATCTTTTCGAGGCTGTCCTGAATCTCCTGGCGCACGACGCTGACGCTCTTTGTAGTATCGACATTCGGGAAAACGTGATGCAGGTTCGGCACCCAGATGCGTGCCTCGTGCCGCGAATCGAACATTTGCTGCCAAAATACGAACTTCAACTCTGGAACCACTTTTCCAGTGGTGGTAAATCTTCTGGCCTGTTTAGTCACGTCCGTCCTAGGATCGTAAAGGGATCGACTGGCAGGAGTGGGCAAGCTTCTAATGAAGCCCGTCGACCACGGCCACCGTGGGCCATAAAGCGTTTCGATTGCTTCGGATACTGCATTTCTGACAACAACCTCGCAAACGTGAAGGGGTGCCAATAAGGCAGCCGAAATGGCAGCGTTCCAGGCATACAGAGCGATTGCGCTTGGGTCATCTGCTGTTGACGTGCCTGTTGCTGTTTCATACGTGCTCAGGCGTGGCGCACTTAGAACTACCTTGATGTCCGCCAAAATCTCTGCTGTGGTCGTCATTTTGTGGTATTATCACTTTAATTGCCCTGGGTCTTGTTGGCGTAAGCCTCCCCCCGGGGACAAACGAATTAGCTGTAAAAAGGCTCGCCTTATCAGCGGGCCTTTTTACTGCATTCAAAAGCGTAAATCATTGAATTTTGGAATGTAAACAACTGAGAAAGCTTCTGTTGGGATTATCTCGCCCGACCGCCACGCGCCGTTTCCCGTGTTTCAGAGAGATCGCCTAGGTTGAGGGAACCATTCCTTTTTGTGCTCAAACGGTGGGCTTAGTCGCTTTCCATCTATTTTATTTAGAGCAACTTACTAAACATCGCGCTTATCTTGCGAAAGCCACCTGTGCGTGACAAAATCCAGAACCGAAAGGGGGCTATCTGTACAAATCCAGCCCCAACAACCATTAAAGGGCCCCTGTTTCCGAGGGGCCCATCACCCCCTCAGCGTCATGGGCCAATTTGTCCCAAACTCTTAGCTAGAAAAATGTAGCTTAGCTAGAAAAATTGGGAGATTTCGAGCTACAGAGGGATACCAGGGAGACTATAGAGACTTCCGAAGGCTCCCATAACATCTGTATTTTGATGGATTTGTAAGATTCTAAAGATTCTGCTTGACAAGCTGGTGCCGAAGAAGGGACTCGAACCCCCACACCCTTGCGAGTACATGGACCTGAACCATGCGCGTCTGCCAATTCCGCCACTTCGGCACGGGAGACACGTTCAGCGCGGGCGCGCCGAACAGGCAGCAACTTTGAGTTTCGCAAATGCGAGGTTGGGTGTCAAATAGCTCCGGCAGTCGTCGTCCCACCGGGACGCGCCCTGGCCCGCAAAGCGAAACGCACCCTCAATCTGCCCATGCACGGAAAGCAGAACCCGCGTTAAAACGAGACTGAAAAAAGTTCAAATCGCGCATTCGCCTTTGCCTTGCCTATTACATCTCAATCTTTAAGGTATCGACCTTATGGAGAGGTGAACATGCGCTTGCTTAAGTTGCTTCCATTGCTTGCTGCTCTCTTGATTCTGGGCGGGGGCAGAGAAAACTCGCCGGCACAAATAGGAATCGGTGTGAACATCGGGCCGGAGCCGGTGTGTCCGTATGGGTATTTCAACTATCCGCCGTATGATTGCGCGCCTTACGGCTACTATGGCCCAGACTGGTTCATCGATGGGGTCTTTGTCGGAGTGGGGCCATGGTTCCACGGGCCTCATGGCTTCTGGGGCCACGTCGATAACCGCTGGGACCCCCATCACGGTTACCATGGGCCGCTTCCAATGCGGGGTGCGCGGCCGTTTGAGAACTTTCACGCAAATGAGGCGCGCGACGGCAGAGGCCATATAGGAAACGCCGGTCACGATGGCAGTGTGGAACATAGCGGTGGATTTGTGGGTCGCGGGAGTCCGGGCGGACGCCGGTAAGCGCCGGTCTCTCGTTTAACAAACTCGTGGAGACGGGAGCTCCCGTCTCCACGCGAATTCACTCGTTGGGTGACGTTGGTTTTGGGAGGAGCGAGACCAGGTTGGTGTCGGTCGCCAACGGGTGTGGGAGCGTGCATCCTGGCTGCCTTACCCTGGCGTCTTCGTCCCTGCCTTCAGCATCGCCATGGCCTTCGCCATCCGGTTCTGGCGCGTCTCTTCCTTCTTGGCCTCGACGATCCACTTCACGTATTCCTTCTGGTGCGTGTAACTCAGCTTCTTAAACCCCGGCAGCAGGCCCTCTTTCTTTAAAAGGGCTTCGAACTCGGGCGGCGTCTCAACCGTCCTCACTGCGTCGTCCTTCCACACTTCAATATCGACCGGATCGCCAACGCCTTTGCCGATCTGCTGGCGAACTACCTTTAAAACACCCAGCACATGGTGAGGCAATCCGCAGTTCATCAGCGAGCTTGCATAGGGCACGCCGTCAATGGTCGCTCTCACCGGAACGCTCGCCCTGGTCCCAAACTCCTTTTGAACGTCATAGGGGAACTCCACGCCCGCCCCGCCGCCGAATCCGCCCACAATTGTCGCGTTGAATTTGTATTTCTTCATCGCGCCTCCCAAATGAACATCCCTCACCCGCCGCGCCATTAATCGGCTACGCACAAAGTGAGGGATGCCCGCAACGAGTTCTCTGACCTCAGGCCGCAGCCGTAGTTACACCAGTTTCGCGTCCAGCGTAATCTCGGTGTTGTTCGCGAACAGCTTCGAGATCGGGCAGCCGCCCTTGGCGCCCGCGGCCGCTGCGTCAAACACTGCCTGTGTCGCGCCGGGAACCTTGGCCTTCGTGGTCAGCGCGATCTTGGTGATCGCAAATCCGCCATCCACCTTAGCCAGCGTTACTGCAGCGTGAGTCTCAATCGACTCCGGTGTCAGCCCCGAACCGCCCAACTGCGCGCCCAGCGCCATCGAAAAGCAGCTCGCGTGAGCCGCCGCAATCAATTCCTCGGGTGTGGTGCCCGTCTCGGCGCCTTCAAACCGCGTTGCAAACGAGTAGTTCGCGTTGTTCAGCACGCCAGTCGCCGTTGAAATCGTGCCCTTGCCTTCTTTCAATGATCCATACCAAACCGCACTTGCCTTGCTTGCCATATTTCCTCCTTGGGGGATGCAATGTTTCTTGTTTTGAGATTTCAGATTGCCGGAATGATTGCCGGGATTAGCCTGCCGGGATCCGTTGGCCGGGCCCGCGGCCACCGTGCCGCGTCAGCCAATTGGGGAAGCCCAGCCTTATTGATGCTTCTGGCACCTGCCGGAATGCCTTCGCGACAGGCAGCCCTTCTACCATGCTAATCTGTCGGGCATGTTGCCGCATCTTCCCCAGGCGCTCAATCCCGATTTTCATCCGGATTTCACCGCAAAAATCGGATCGGCCCCTGCGTGCGCCCTTGAGACCGAACAGACTGTCGATGATTCCCAGCCTGTGGAGCACCACTGCCAACTCTGCCCCACCTGCTCGCATCGGCTTACCGGTCATCGCTGCAAGCTTGTGTGCACCAACTGCGGCTACTACCTGAGCTGCGCCGACTATTATTGAACGATCGCCCTCAGCCTCGTCCCTATTGCCTGTCTCCCTCGCTCGCCTTGCGCGGCTTCTCAAATTCGTCCCCCGGCAGCCACTCAATCGGCTTTGCCTGTTCGCTGGCCAGCCAGCCCAGCACAAATCCAAATTGCGCAAGTTTGGCATTGCCGCGGAAGTCCCAATCGGCGTGATACTCATCCGACGGCTGGTGGTAGTGCTGCGCAACGTAGTCTTCCATCTGCGCCCGGCCCCATGCCTCGTCGTGCCCCTCGAACAATGTGCCCTGATCGATTGAAAACGCCGGAATACCCACACGCGCCAGCGAAAAATGATCTGACCTGTAGTAATGGCCCGCCGAAGGCGTGGGATCGGGCAGCAATTGGAGATCGAACTTTTTTGCCACCCTCTCAATTGTCGGCCAAAAGTCGATTCGCTGCGCGCCGCCCAGGCTTACTGACCGCGGAATCCCAATCGGCAGCAGCATGTCGTAGTTCAAATCGAGAGAAACGTCCTCCGCCGGCGCCGGCAGATGCGTTCCCAGATATTGCGATCCCAGCAGGCCCTGTTCCTCGGCCGTGACCGAGGCAAAGTACACGTCGTGCGGCGGCGGCACTTTCGATTGCGCAAATGCGCGCGCCAGCTCCAGAATGATTCCACATCCCGTGCCGTTGTCTGCGGCGCCGTTGTAAATGTTGTCGCCCTTCATATTCGGGTCGATGCCGAGATGGTCGTAATGGGCCGTGTACAGTACCACGTTCTTTGCGCCACCCGTGCCGCGCGCGCGCCCCACAACATTCGCGCTCACGTAGCGCCGCACCGCGCTCTCAATATGCGCGTGGAACCTCACCGGCAACTCGACGGCATGAAATCCCGGCCGCCCAGCGATATCGATCTCGCGATCGATATCGGCCATTCCCGGCACGGTCGCCAGCAGCTTTTGCGCCACGTCGTGCTGAATCCACGCTGCCGCCCTTAGCGTCGCAGCAGGATCGCCTTCCAGGTAGCTCTTCTCCACCGCCTGTGAATTGCGCACTACTGCCCACGGGTAGCTGGCCAGATCGGTGCGGTGAATAATCAGCACCCCCGCCGCGCCCCGCCGCGCAGCCTCCTCATACTTGTAGGTCCATCGGCTGTAATACGTCAGCGCCTCGCCCTTGAAGAACTTCGGGTCGTTGGATGGCGGCTCGTTCACAATCACCAGCAAAACCTTGCCCTTAACGTCGATGTCCTTTCCGTCAGGGCCTGCGTAGTCATTCCAGTGATACTCCGGTGCATCGATTCCGTAGCCCACAAACACAATCGGCGCATCGATATCTGCACTGGGCCGGCCGGTCTGGTCCTTGAGCACAATGTCTGAGCCGTAGGCGAGAGGAATTGTTCCCACGCCATTGCCGCCCTTGGCGTTGATCACTTCGAAGCTCAACTGCGTTTTGTCTTCGATTGTATGCACCGCGTAAAGCGGCACATGCTGAAAGTACGTGCCGTTGTCGCCGGCAGGCTCGAGCCCGTCGAGCGCAAACTGCGTCGCGATATACTCGGCCGCGATCTCGGCCCCGCGCGTGCCCGGTCCGCGGCCCTCCAGCAGATCGAGCGACAAAAACCGCACGTGCGCGCGAATCTTTTCGGCATCAATCGAGTTTGCCGCCGCGCGAGCCTGAGCAGGTAGCTCGTCGATTGCCGGAACCGCGAAGCTGGTGTTTTGTTGAGCGTGCAGCGAAGCAATTGCAAGAACAAGTACCGGGAAAAACGCAGCAAAAGTGCGATTCATTTGGTCTCTCTTCAAACCAGGGAGATGCGCGCCAGGCGCCCACGTTCAGACTATTTGTCCATCCAGCGGCGGCGCAATGGCGTCAATTGGAACCGTCGGCAGCAGATGCGCCCGTGTGAGCACTTTGCGCGCCAGCCCGGTGAGCGCAATGTTAGCTACGTCGCTCAAATGAACCCATTGCCGTTTGCCCTGCGCTACCGTCAGTGTTGCCACATCGTCTTCAAACACCGTCCGGATGCGCACATAGTAGTTGGTCTGCATAATCGTGTGCCGCACGGTCATTCGCAGCTCCTGCGGCGGCACTTCGGTATCGTTGAGTTTCGGCAGTTCCCACAAGCCGGGCATTACGCTGACGGTGGCCGGCCGCTGCTCCAGCAGCACCTCGCGCCCGCTCCGGTCGTGCGCCGTCTTCCGCGCCGACGTGCGCACCGAGAGCGCGTGCGCAACTTCCACGCTCTTCATCGGAGCGCGTTTTTGAGTTTTGTGCTCTCCGCGCGTATTGCATTCCAGCGTGAGCGGGCATACTTCGCATTTGGGACCGCGCGGTAAGCAAACCAACGCGCCCAACTCCATCATGGCCTGGTTAAAATCGCCGGGCCGCGCGGGATCCACCATTCGGGCTGCGAGATCGCCCACTCTGCGCCGCAGCTTCGAGTCTTCGTCCCAACCCACCAGCCGGCAAATCACGCGTTCCACGTTGCCATCCACCACCGGCACGCACTCGCCATGAGCAATGCTCGCAATCGCGCCCGCGGTATATTCGCCTATCCCCGGCAGCTCCTTCAGCTCCTCGGCTTTTCGGGGCAGGCTGCCGTAGTAATTCTGCGCCACAAACTGCGCCGCCTTGTGCAGCATCCGCGCGCGCCGGTAGTAGCCCAGCCCGCTCCACAGCGCCAGCACTTCATCCTCGGTGGCCAGCGCCAGCGACATCAGCGACGGGAACCTTTTGACAAATGCCTGGTACCGCTCCACCACCACCGCGACGCGGGTCTGCTGCAGCATGATCTCTGAGACCCAGATGGTGTATGGATCGCGGCTCGCGCGCCATGGCAGGTCGCGCTTCTGCGTGTCGTACCACCTCAGCAGCCGTCGCCGCATTCGCTCGGCCTTGAGCGAAGTCAATTTCAGCAAATCACGATTCGCCGCCGCTCGTTTGCGCGCTGCCATGAGGCAAGATTACGGCATTTCGTTGTGCTTCTCTGCAACTTTCGCGTCTGGAGCCGTAATTTGGAAGGTGGTACAATCTGCCTATCTTACTCACGGAAAACCTATCCCCTTTGAAGTACGGCGCATGCTGCTTCCTCTTAGTGTCGCCAGTCCCTCAAGTCCTAAAGGAAACGTTCCGATGAATAACACGGAAACAGCCAGTTTTTTGGAGACCGAACGATGAAAAAGATTCTCTGCCTTGCTCTCACCGCGGCGGCAATGTCGCCGGCCGCATTCGCAAGCACCCAGCCGTCAAGCGACTCATCTTCCACCAGCATTGCAGCACCTGGAGGCTCCTCAGCGACGGTCGTGCCTGCAACCACCTCGGCCCTTCGGCCCTTTTCGCGTCTCGCGCTCAGCGGGGGCATCGGCCTCGGCGGCATCAACCTGCAGGCTGCCGTCAACGCGAACCGTTATATCAATATTCGCGGTATCGGCAACTACTTCTCTTACAGCGTCAATAACGTCAAAATCGACGGTAATAACGGATCGAATGGAGTCGACGTCAGCGGCAAACTCAACTTCGCCGAGGGCGGGGTGGCCGTCGATATATACCCCTTCCCCAACCATGGCTTCCGCTTGAGCCCAGGCGTCACTTTCTACAACCAGAACGGCGCCTCAGCCAACGGCGTGGCCTCTGCGGGTGACAGCATTACGCTGGGCTCGCAGAAGTATTACTCTGACTCCGCCGATCCAATGAGCCTCAACGCCAACATAGCCCTCAATACTCACAAGCAGGCCTTCTCAATGACCACCGGATGGGGAAACATGATCTCCCGCAGAGGCGGCCACTGGTCTTTCCCTTTCGAAATCGGAGCCATCTTTACCGGCGCGCCCACCATCGGCCTCAATATCACCGGCAGCGGATGCACCGATCAAGCCGACGCGGCGGATAACGGTCCTTCGTGCGTCAGCATGACCAACAACGCGACGGCACAGCAAAACATCGCCAGCCAGATCGCCAAGTACCAGAACGACGTAAACGTGCTGAAGGTCTATCCCATCTTTTCCTTCGGCATCGCATACAACTTCAAAATCAGGTAATCCTCGGTCTTCTGAGTAACCACGAATCTGGGTGGGAAACCACGAACCCCAACCGGCCTCTCTCGACCCGCCGCCAAGCTTCCGTGCCCCATCCATTCCGCAGCATCATCGCGGAATGGGTGGGAAACCACCAACCCCACCCTGCCTCTCTCGACCCGCCGCCAAGCTTCCGTGCCCCATCCATTCCGCAGCATCATCGCGGAATGGGTGGGAAACCACCAACCCCACCCTGCCTCTCTCGACCGCCCCCCAAGCCTCCGTGCCCCATCCATTCCGCAGCATCATCGCGGAATGGGTGGGAAACCACGAACCTCAACCGGCGCGAGCTCAACTCAGCAGCTCCCCCACAATCCCCGGTGCAGCTTTGAGCGCCGCATCAATCTTCGATTGATCTTTGCCGCCGGCTTCGGCCATGTCCGGCCTGCCGCCGCCCGAGCCTCCTACGAGCTTTGCCACCGCGCCAACCAGCTTGCCCGCCTGCACGCGCTTCACCAGCCCTGGCGTTACGCCTGCAATAATCGCCACCTTGCCCTCGGGCTGCGCTGACGCCAGAATGACAACGCCCTCGCCCAGCTTCTGCTTCAAATTGTCGACCAGAGTCCGCAACTGTCCGCGCTCCAGATTGTCTGCGCGATGCGTCACCAGCTTTACGCCCTTCACGTCTGCAGCACCGGCAATCGCCTCATCCAGCGCGCCTGCGGCAGACTTCATGCGCATTTCTTCCAACTCGCGGCGCAGCTTTTTCAGTTCGTCTTCTTTGCCGGCCATCGCCTGACGCAGCGACTCGGCCAGATCGCCTTCAGAAGAAGGCGTGTACTGCGCAGCCGTCTGCGCAACCTCAAAGTCGCGCCTGAAGGTCGAGAGCGAGCCAAGGCCGCTGATGGCTTCAATGCGCCGCACGCCCGAGGAAACCGAAGTTTCGCCGGTCAGCTTGAACAGGCCGATCTCGCCAGTGGCCTTGGTATGAGTTCCGCCGCAGAGTTCGGTTGAAAAGCCGTCGTCGAGCTTCACCACGCGCACCCTGTCGCCGTACTTTTCGCCGAACAGAGCCATGGCGTGATACTCGTTCACGGCCACGTCAATCGGAACATCTTCGAGCGTCTCCACGCGCGCGTTCTTCAGCACCTCGCGGTTGACGATTTCCTCTACCTCCTGCAGTTCCTCATCGGCGACCTGCGCAAAGTGCGAAAAGTCGAAGCGCAACCGGTCGGGATGCACCGCCGAACCCGCCTGCTTCACATGCGTGCCCAGTACCTGGCGCAGCGCGGCTTGCAGCAGGTGTGTGCCGGTGTGGTTGCGCTTGATAGCGTCGCGCCGCTCGCCGTCCACAACCGTATTCACATGGTCGCCCACTGCAAGGTCCTGCTTCAGAATCGCTTTGTGCGCGCGCACTCCCTGCACCGGTAGAACGCAGCCAACTACTTCGGCAATGACGAGATTCCCGTCCAAAGAGAGAAAAGAACCCGTGTCGCCGATCTGGCCGCCCGAATCGCCGTAGAAGCTTGTATGATCCAGCACGATCTCAACCTCGTCGCCGGCCTTGGCGGCTGGAGATCCAACTCCGTCCTTCACAATCGCCAGCACCTCGCAGTTGGTCGAGGTTAGCTGTCGGTAACCTTCAAAAACTGTCGCCGGCAAATCACGAAACGCCGGGCTGGCGGTTTTCTGTGCCCCGCCCTTCCACGAAGCGCGGGCGCGAGCCTGCTCTTCAGCGCGAGCCTTCTCGAAGCCGTCGTGGTCGAATGCGATTCCAGCATCGCGCGCGGCATCGACCATGAAGTCCAGCGGAAGGCCGAATGTTTCGTAGAGGTGGAAAGCGGCTTCGCCCGAAATCGAAGGCCTCGCTTCCTTAAGCTCCTTCCACTCCTCAAGGAGGGGTTTCGCTATTGAAGCTGGAACTCCTTGGGCGATCACGTCCTCAACTTCAACAGGGGTCTTCGTCGCTACATTCAACATCGCAGATGTGAAGAAGTAGTCCTCCAGATTTGCGGCTACTTCTGGCGAAACGACTGTTTTCAAATCCTCGCGGAACTTACGCTGCTTTGCATAAATCTCGTTTAGTTTCCGAATGGCGATGTTATTCCACTCGGTTGAACCTCTCGCGAGCACCCGGTCAAACTGCTTTTCCTCAGCCTCCACAACCTTCGCCACACGACCAGCCGAATCCACCAGCTCGGGATACGCGCCTTTCATCAAATCCCGCACAGCGAAAACCATCTCAAACAAAAACGGATTCTCCTGGCCCAGCAATCTTCCATGCCGAATCGCGCGGCGCATGATCTTGCGCAGCACGTATCCGCGGCCCTCGTTCGAAGGCACCACGCCGTCGTTGATCAGAAACGTGGCCGCCCGCGCGTGATCGGCAATAATCCTCAGGCTCGCGTTATTTACCAACTCAGCAGCCGAAGTATCGTTCGTACCGCCGGTCTCCTGACCGGCTGTAGTGCGGGTCTCCAGACCCGCAGCCGCGCTGACTTGCTGACTCGCTGACCTGCTGACTTGCCCCGTAAGCGCGGCTGCTCTCGCAATCAACGGCGTAAACAAATCCGTCTCAAAGTTGCTCACCTTCCCCTGCAGCACCGCCGCCACGCGTTCCAGTCCCATGCCCGTATCGATCGAGGGCTTGGGCAATGGAGTCAGTTTGTAACTCGTCTTTCCACTCTCCGTCACCGCGGAGCGGTCAAATTGCATAAAGACCAGGTTCCAGATCTCGACATACCGTGCATCGTCCTGCCCAAACGGCTTGTCGACACCCGGAGTCTCGGCGGCCTCAATCCCCATGTCGTAGAAAATCTCGCTGCACGGGCCGCACGGGCCGGTCTCGCCCATCTGCCAGAAGTTATCCTTAAGCCCGTATTGAAAGATGCGCTCCTTCGGCACGCCGGTCTCGATCCAGAACTGCTCGGCCTCGTCGTCGCGCGGAACGCCGTAGTCGGGCGCGCCCTCGAATATCGTCACGTAGAGCTTGTCTTTATCGATGCCCATCCACTCCCGGCTCGTCACCAGCTCCCACGAATAGGCGATCGCGTCCTTCTTGAAGTAGTCGCCGAACGAGAAATTACCCAGCATCTCAAAAAAGGTGTGATGCCGGCGCGTAAAACCCACATTTTCAAGGTCGTTGTGCTTGCCGCCCGCGCGCACGCACTTTTGCGAAGTCGTCGCCCGCGAGTACTCCCGTTTCTCGGCGCCAAGGAAAAGGTCTTTGAACTGGTTCATCCCCGCGTTGGTAAAAAGCAGCGTGGGGTCGTTGGCAGGCACCAGCGACGAGGAGTGCACGCGGCGGTGCCCCTTCGTCTCAAAAAAGCGCAAAAACAGCTCGCGTATCTCGTTTCCCGTGCGATTTTGCATGTCCTATTCAGTGTATTGGCGGCGGCATTGCTGCGACAAACCGGTCTACTCTCCACTCTGCTCGGCGTCGATATTCTCAATCCCCGCCACCATCTCCTCCGGCACATTCCACGTGCG
>Ga0335073_10007200_pt1 | contig 15602 bp, 9 predicted proteins | sample Lox_Sample_22_FD_207093 | JGI IMG/M metagenome (GOLD analysis project Ga0335073, IMG submission 207093) | Soil microbial communities from Loxahatchee National Wildlife Refuge, Florida, United States - Lox_Sample_2.2 | ecosystem: Environmental > Terrestrial > Soil > Wetlands | place: USA: Florida... | reverse complement strand
CGCCGCCGACCCCTGACCTGCCCGTGCCCGAGCTAGCCGCCTATGCGGAGAGCCGGTGGATCGCGGGCTGTGAACGGTGCCGCAGTCACCTCGTCCGGCAGTGCGAGTCCGCCGGTTTCACGCCGAAGATCTCCTTCACCACCGATGACTACCTCGCCGTCCAGGCGCTCGTGGCTGCCGGCCTCGGCGTCACCACGCTGCCCGAGCTGTGCCTGCGAGTGGCCCGGCATCCGGGTATCGTCAGCGCCCCGCTGCCGGGCGCCCGGCGGCATATCTTCGCCGTGACCTACGGCCAGCCGCCAGACCCGGTGGCGGCCACCCGCCTGATCGACATGCTCAGGCGGGTTGCGGGCCGGCTCGGCTAGATCTTGGACCCTTGGTCCGACCAGTACGGGTCTCGCAGGCGCCGCTTGAGCAGCTTGCCGCTCGGATCCCTGGGGAGCTGCTCGGTGAAATCGATGGATTTCGGCCATTTCATCTTGGCCAGGCGGCCTTGCAAGCCGGCCACGATCTCTGCCGCCAGCTCGTCACCCGGCTCGACTCCCTCGGCCGGCTGGATGACTGCCTTGATCTGCTCGCCCCATTCGTCGTCCGGGATGCCGAAGACGGCAACGTCGGCGACCTTGGGGTTCATGATGATCTCGGCCTCGATCTCGGCCGGGTAGATGTTCGCACCACCCGAGATGATCATGTCGGACTTGCGGTCGCAGAGGAACAGGAATCCGTCGTCGGTGAGGTAGCCGATGTCGCCAACGGTGAAGTAGCCGCGCAGCCTGTTGGCCTCTGTCTTGGCCTTGTCCCCGTAATACTCGAACTCGGCGAGGCCCATCTTCATGTAGACGGTGCCCGGAGCGCCGGTCGGCTGGGGGTTCCCGTCCTCATCGGCGATCAGCAGTTCGCTGATCGGCCACGCGTTACCCACGGTGCCGGGGTGTGCCAGCCAGTCCTGCGGCGACGCGATCGTGCCGCCACCCTCGGTCGCGGCGTAGTACTCCCACACGCACGGGCCCCACCAGTCGAGCATCTCCTGCTTGATCCCGATGGGGCAGGGTGCCGCTGCGTGGATCAGCCATCGCATCGACGACAGGTCGTACTTCGCCCTGGTCTCGTCGGGCAGTGAGAGCATGCGCTTGAACTGCGTCGGCACCATGTGCGAGTTGGTGCACCGGTAACGCTCGGTCAGCGCTAGCGCGGTCTCCGCGTCGAACCCGTCCATGCAGACCAGCGTGTGGCCGAGATGCAGGGCGCCGCCGCCGAACACGGTGACCGCAGTGTGATAGTTCGGCGAGGTGAGCAGGTGCGCATTCGGCTGGCCGTCGGTGACGCCGAAGAACGACAGCAGTCCGGCGGCGAGTACGACCGCGTCGTCCGGATCAAAGCCGGTCAGGGAGCGCCGCACGCCCTTCGGGCGGCCCGTGGTGCCCGAGGTGTAGTGCATCGTGGTCCCCGCGGTCCGGTCCTTCGGCAGCGTGTCGGGGTGGCCGGCCCGCAGCGCGCTGACACTGGTGAAGCCCGGTATGTCGCCGAAGCTGAACCTGGCGTCGGCCGGGATGCCTGCCTGGTCAGCCGTTTGCGTTCCGAGTTCGGCGAACCGCTCGTCGACGAAGAACGCCTTGGCGCCGCAGTCCGCGGCGATGTATGCGGCCTCCGGGGCAGTGAAGTGCCAGTTGATCGGGGTGAGATACCAGCCAGCCTGCAGAGCGGCGAGGTAGACCTCTACCGGGGCCGCGCCATTGGGCAGGATGGAAGCAATGCCGTCACCCGGCTTCAGGCCGCGCGCCCGAAGCGCATGGGTCAGCTGATTCACCCGGCTGAGCAGGTCCCCGGCCAGGTGCTGGGTGCCATCGGGATCGACCACTGCGATCCAGCCCGGATCCTCCTGCGCCCGGCCCCAGAACCCCTTGGATCCCACCGCCACCTCCGAGTCGATAGCCTGCGTCGAACCTAGACTAGAACAGGTTCTAGCCAAGCCCGCAAGATATCGCACTAGCCAGAAACCATGACAGAACAGGTACTCTGTGCGCGTGCTTACCCGGCTGACGCGCATCGCGGGCAGCCCATGGATTCGCGGTGGGCTGCTGGCCGCTGTGCTGGCGTTCTGCGGTTACGGACTGCATGAGGAATGGCCGCAGGTAACTGCCGGGCTGGCACGTCTGCAGTGGTATGCCATCGCGGCGTCACTGGCGGCCGCAATGGCCGGAGCGACGTGCATGATGCTGGCCTGGCGCGCCATCCTTGCCGACCTTGGCTCGCCGTTGCCGGTGCGCGCCGCGGCCCGGGTTAACTTCCTGGCTCAGCTGGCCAAGTACATTCCCGGCGCCGTCTGGGCGTTCGCGGCCCAGATCGAACTCGGTCACGAGTACCAGGTGCCGCGCAGGCGCAGCTTCGCGTCCGTCGCCACGTCACTGGCGGTCATGGTCGGCACCGGCCTGTTGCTCGCGCTGGTGACGTTGCCAGTCGCCGCGCCGGCCGTGATCCAGCACTACTGGTGGGTCCTGTGCGCAGCGCCGGTGATCATGGCCGCGTTGTGTCCCCCGGTGCTCGGCCGGGTCCTTGACCGCCTGCTCACGCTTATCCGGCGCCAGCCGCTCGAGCGCCTGCCCACCTGGGGCGGGCTCACCCGGGCGATGGCCTGGAACCTGGCAGGCTGGCTGCTGCTGGGCTTCGGTGTCTGGATGCTGGCCACCGGACTTGGTGGCCTGCATGCCAGTACGCTGCTCATCGCGGTCGGCGGCTACAGTCTCGCCTTCTCCGCGGGCATGCTGCTCGTGGTTCTGCCCGGCGGCATCGGCGCCAGGGAACTGATACTGGTCGCGGCTCTGTCGACGGTGCTGCCCTCGGGCGCCGCGGTTGCCGTCGCACTGGTCGCGAGAGCGACCACCACCGCTTCGGATCTCATCCTGGGCGCCGCGGGCGCGGCTATCGGCAGGCGCAGCTCATCGAGGGGCACGCAGCCGGGCTACGCCGGGACCTCGCCGCCCTCGAAGTCCCCGGCCAGCTCGTCTTCGTAGTCATACTGAGCCCTGGGCCAGGCCAGGATGATTCCGATGATCAGCAGGATGATGCCGAGCAGCCCGAAAACCACTGGCAGGATGACGGCGACCAGCGAGATCTTGGCGTCGTCGGACTTAGCGGTGTTCACCGCTGAGGCCACCGTGGCGGGCGTCGTGTTGAAGTCGGCGTTGAGAAGGTTGAGCACCTGCGTGCCAGCGCTGTTCACCAGGTAGAGGTGCTCGTCGGTGCTGACCCTGACCGGCGCGCCGGTGGCGGGATCGACCCAGTCCGTCGTCGTTCCCTTGTAGTACTCGTCGAGCTGGACCGTCTGCTGGCCCGTCACGCCGACGAGCGATCCCGGCAGCGTCTCGGTGCCCGATTGAGTCGGCGGCACTTGCTCGACGAACTTATAGGTGGTCTCGCCGTCGACCACTGCCGTGCCCTCATAGCGCGTGGGCATCGGCTTCAGCAAGGTCATGTCGAAGAGCTGGTAGGTCGTCTTCTGAGAGCCCAGCGGCCACACGTAGCCAAGCCCGGAGAACTTGAGCTTGGTATCCGTGCCGATGGCCGCGCCGCAGCAGTTCTGCAGAGCACCCGTCCGCCGGTCGAAGGCGAGGCGCGAGAGCGAATAGTCGAATGCCTGGTGATTGGTCGAGTCGTAAAGATAAGTGAACTCGTTCCAGACGGCGCGGCTGGAGTTGCTCGACGCCACGTCACCTTGGACGGTGGTGGTGTCCGTCAGGTTCACGCCGGTCCGCTCCTGCAGCGCTGAGGCGCTGAAGTAGCTCGCGTTGCTGGCCGTGAGCGTTGACACCGAGCTCTCGTTCAGCGGGAACTTGATCGCCTGGTCTGCCACGTAGAAGCGCGTCAGCAGGGCGAGCACGATCAGGAAGGTACCTAGGGCACTCGCGACGAGCCCGGCCACCCTGCGCATCAAGCCTCCAGCGGTGAGGTATTTTGCAGGTGTATGTCCATTAAAACCGTTAGATGTTGCGGAGGATCATAGCCCGATCTCCCGGCATGTTAGCGGCAATTAGGGCACATGACTATAACGGGATTCGGCCTCCCGCAAGTCTCCGGTGGCCGCACGCGTTCCGCTGGTCGCAGCCAGTCCGGGCTCAGGAGCCGCGCCGCCTGGGCATTGTCGCGAGTGCCGCGATCAGCCGGGCAACGATGATCAGGCACAGCACCTGCGGGCAGGTGTCCCATAGCGCTCTCACGGCCGGGCCGGAATGGGCCGCGTTTCGAAGCTCAGTGCCGACCGCGCCGGTTAGAGCCGCGGCCGCGAGCAGGCCCGTTACTAGCCAGCTGCTGCCGACGAACCGCAAGACAGGGCTCCGGGCACCAACGGCCGAAGCGGCGATGAACGCTGCGGTGGCCGGCGGCAAGAGAAGCGCGCCGGGATAGCCGCCGAGCCACAGCCCGATCAGCGACACCGCGACGGCGCCGGCCAGAAGCCCGATGCTCGCTGATCCGCTGACTGCCAGCCATCTGCCACTGGCCGCGGACACGTGCTCCGCTGGCGCAGCATGTGCGGCATGTGCGGCATCGGCATAGGTGCCCAGGGCCGCGGCCTTGGCCAGGCGGCGCCGTCGCCTCCGGCGACGAGCCGGCACCAGCGCGATCCCGAACACCACGAGGATGGCGGCAACGCCCGCGAGCAGGTTGATCCGGTACGTTGCATCGGGCGTGTAAGTCAGCGTTACGACGCCATCAGTGCCGGCCGGCAGCGCCCAGGCCTGCTTCCAGCCGTCGATGAGAACGGGATGGAGGACGTGCTGATCGATGGTGGCTGTCCAGCCGCGATTGAAGTTCTCGTTGACGATGAGGTATGACGCCTGGCTGGCGGTAACCCGCAGGACCCGCTGCGACGACGTCCAGGACACGACCTTGGGGGTAGCGAACGGGACCGCGGGCGCCCGCGCAAGCGCCCGCGCGCCGGGCTGGTCGAGGACGACCGACTGAACGTCGAAGGCATCCGAGCTTGCCTCGACGACCTGGTTCATGCCCGCCGAAACCGGCACGGCGCCGCAGGCGGAGAATCGGAGCGGCTGCCCTGTCAGCACGTCCGCATAGGTTCCGGTCGCTCGCGTCGGGATGACCTGGCCGTCGACGAGTATTCGCGGCCCGAATCCGCAGGGCAGCGTGAACGGCGCCGAGCCGGCCGATACCAGCGGGGTAACGCCCGCGATCCGGATATCGGTAATCTGCAGCGGAAGCGCAGGCGGGGTGAACAAGAAGCTCAGGCTGTCGGTCCGCATCGGGGCGAATTTCAGTGTCGAGACCGTCCCGGTGACCATTCCGCCACGGGCCTGGCCCGTCGAGCCGATCAGCAGCACCGGCATCGGGCCGGCTGCTCCTGACGGGCGGGTGATCGTCACCTTGGCCACAGTCCGGGTGCGTGACCAGCGGATTGTCAGCTTCGGCGTCCTGTCCTCCGTGCTCGCGACCCAGGTGGTGAGGGGATTGCCATCGAAGGCTGACGACGGCTGAACCTGGGGGTCGGTGGTGTACGCGGAAGATCCGGTGACCTGAGGCTGGCCGCGCTCGCCCCACGCATAGCGCTCGATGAGGCTGACCTGCGTGAGTACCGCACTGCCCGACACGCTCGCGGTCCACGGCCGGGACGCCGGGAAGGACTCGTCGAAGCCGTACTGCTCCTCCGTTGGTTTCATCAGCCGGGGGTTACAGACCCAGCGGACTGACGTCAGCATGCAGTCGCTGGGCTGGGGCTCAGCCTTGGCCAGCACGACCGCGCTGGGATCAGCCCCGCCGGGCAGCGCAACGGCCGGCGCGATAATCGTGCGGGATGCCGACACACCCGGAACTTCGATCTCATAGACGCCTACCTGCCGGCCGATGGCCGGACTCCATCGGGTCCTGGCGATTGTCACGCGCAGCCAGGTGGTCGGCCCGGGGGCCACGGCCAGGGTCTGTAGCTGCCCGGTCTGGCGGACCCGGTCGGTGACCGTTCCAGCCGCGGTTGCGATCGAGACGACGGTGACCGGCGGGCCGATGGCGCTGTTGTCGGCGAACGCGATGCGGATGGTGCTCGTATTCACCGGCTGGGCGAAATCGACCTTGATCCACTGGCCCTCCGGCCCGGTGAGCGCACCCGACTCCCACATCGTCCGCAGATCACCGTCGACGGCTGCGAACGGGAACAGCCCGGTGGCGCTCTGCGACGGGATAGCGGTGATGCTGGCGTCCGACGACGACGCCGTGACGTCAGTGATCCCGTAGTACCGGGCCACGCTCTCGTAAGGTTGCCAGCCAGGCTCGAGGTAGTCCGGCACGGCCTCGAAGGTGCTGGCCGGCTGGTCAGCAGTCAGTGTCGGCGAGTAGTCGGCCCTGAGCTCGCCGAAGTTCACCACCCGGCGCCGGAGGGAGTCGGTGACCACATTCCACCGGGCCGCGACCGACGGCGAATCCGAGTTCAGCAGCAGCGGCCGGCCGCGGAGCAATCCGGAGTCGGCAAGGCTCAGCAGCGCCTCGGGACCGCCGTAGACCCGCATCACCGAACTTGCCGGCTGAACTATGGCAGCTGGCTGCGCACCGAGCACCTGGTAGATCTCGACCGGCGGGTACGACGTATCGAAGTCACTGATCGCGCTGCCCGGGTTAGCTGTCCCGACGGGCGCCCCAAAGCTCGCCACCTCAGCGAGGCCGGGCGATTCGCTGATCGCCTGGTTGATCCTGCTGGGCCAGGCGCCCAGCAGAGTACTGGTGAGCAGGTCATTGCGAACGACGAGGTACTTGACTCCCATCCGGGCGAGTACCTGGCTTAGGCCTCCAGATCCGGCACCGGCCGCCAGTTGCTGGTCGATAGCGTCGAGCAGCCGGACGTTGCCTACCGAGCCGATGGCGGACAGCTGGCTGCTGGCCCAGTCGCCCGTGAACAACGGTTCGAGCACGTCGTCCATCGGCCGGCCCCAGGTGTACTCGCCGAACTGGGCACCAGGGACTTCGAGGACGGCCTGGTTGCCCGCGTGCTGGTTCAGCCAGGCCGCGGCGTCGTCCCAGTACTGCGGGATGCTCTGGAAGTCGCCAGCCGGGGATAGTCCGCTGACGTAAGCGGGCACCACCGGGATCGCGACCGCGACTGCCGCCGCGACGCTGACCGCCGCCCCGGCCCTTATTGCCGTTCCGCCCCTGACTGCCGTCGCGGCCCTGACCGTGATCAGCGCCCTGGCGCGCCGCACGCGCGCGAGCAGGTGGGCCACGCCCATGGCGACCGGCAGCCGGATGAGCGGATCGAACTTCCGCACGTTACGGAACGGGCCTAGCGGGCCGTTGATGAGATGATCCAGCAGCGGCGACAGCGGATTGCCCAGACCGCTGCGGTATCCGATTCCGATGATGACGATGCCGGTCAGCAGGATGCATAGCAGTGGCCGGCGAACCTCGCTGCGCATGCCGAGCAGGCCGGTCAGCCCCAGGCCGGCGATCAGGCCAGTGGCGATCGTGGCTAGTGCCGCGTTAGAGATCCAGAATGCCATCGGCCACCAGCTGTGGCCGTTCACTACCAGGTAGCCGACCCAGTCCTCGGTGCCGCGCAGCAGATTAGACAGGCTGGTGGCCGACGTCGTCACGGCCGCGCTCTCGGTATACGGCAGCAGCGACACACCGTAGGCCTGCAGCAACAGGAGCGGCATGATCCAGATCCAGCTGACCATAACGACCAGCGGCGCCCACCATGCCAGGATGCGCCAGCGCGGTGCAGGCCGTGGCACCGTGAGCAAGTAGATGACCGGGGGCAGCAACACAGCCAGCGCTGCGGCAGCGTTCACCCCGCTGCAGAACGCGACCGCGGCAGCGGAGCGCGCGGCTGCCCCGAGCAAACGAGGACGCCCGGAGCCTTCGCGGCTCTCCTGCACCACCCGGACGAGCGGCAGCATGATCCACGGGAGCATAGCCGCGGGAAGGATCTCGATCGAGATAGCTCCGATCTCGCCGAGCTCCCGGGGGGCAAGCGCGTAAACCAGGCCGCCGGCAATCTGTGTCATCGGGCTGCCGATGCCGAGCCTGGCGGCCAGCTTGGTGACGCCGACGAAGGCAGCCAGCAGGACTGCCGTCAGCCATAGGCGCTGGACGACCCAGGGCGGGAGGGCCGCAAGCTTCCCCACCACGAAAAACGGGCCCATCGGGAACAGGTAGCCGGTGGCCTGATTCTGAAGCTGGCCGAACTGGGTTGGATCCCACAGTTGCAGGGCTCGCTCGAGAAACCCGATCGGGTTAACGGCGAGGTCCAGCTTGGTATCGCCGATGATGTTGCCTGGCCGGTCGACAAAGGTCAGAGCCGCGAGCGCAACGCAGCAGGCGACAATCCACAGGTTACGCCTGATCCGGTCGTCGACCCCGTCGGTCAGCTTGAGACGGGGAGCCTGGCTGACCGCCTCGGGCGACTCATCCTGGCTCGCGGGACCAGCAGCACCCCGTCCAGGGGTTTCGATCATGAAAAGCTACGTCCTTGATCCTCTCCCCGCCGCTGATGAGTCACCAAGTCTGGCCGCCGCTCACGGTCTAGCGCCGGCGATCCACATCGTAGGTGACGAATCACCCTGATACCGGATTAGCAGGTTGCGGACTGCCGTAAGGCGACGGCTGCAGGGTGCCTACCGTCAGATAGGTCAGGCATCCGGGCTGGGCCAGGCTCAGGCTGCGGACAGCTACTGAGCTGCCTGCGCCGGGAAGCGGGATCAGCGCGTCGTCGCGGCCGGCCGGAAGGCTGACAGAATGCCAGCTCCCCGAAAGCCTCAGCGCCAGAGTCGTGGCCGGGCCGGAATACCCGAGCTCCGCCAGTGATGACCGGCCTTGCACCACGGACTGCATCGGAATCGTGGTCACGCCTGCGCCCAGGCGCCAGCACGTTCCAGGACCGGCCGGCACGTATGTCGAGACGCCGCTGACCGCCGCCGGCCAGAGACGGCCCTCACCATCGAAGATCATCAAGCGGCTCACCGTACCCCGCGGTGATGTCGTCCACCGGACTCGAGCTGACCGGGGCGCGAGCGGGCCCAACACAGCTGCGGTGGAACTGGCCGCGCCGAAGAGCGCCCGGCTCATCATGGCCGAGGGAACCGGCTCGGAGACGATCTCGGCACCGGCCGGCACGTGCCGGAGCGCCAGCCGGGCGGTGGCGATATAGGACCGCGCGGGTACTGCTGTGGTCGCGTTCTCGAAGGCTTGGGTCGACCAGAGCGAGCTAACGGCGATCAGGCCGACGGCGTTGACCGTGATCACGCTCCGGGAAGCAGGGAGGGCTGGCCGGTTCCGGTACCGGCTCTCCTCGCCTTGAACTGGCCAGAACGCAAGCGCCGCGCAGATGACGAGCACCGGAACGGCGTCCGCCAGGTAACTGAGGTCGGCGGTACGGGGCGGAGTGATGACAGCGCCGGCCCAGCCGGCCAGGACCGGGACAACGTCGGCGATTGCCAGCCAGGCGATAGCGATGAGCCAGGCCCGCCAGGCCCGCTGGCGGAACCAGATGCTGGCAAGCACGGCGGCGGCCACCGCTATCCAGCTGACCGCGGTGAGCACGGGCATCTGGGCGGCTGCCGCGTAACTGCCTGTCGACCACCATCGCCACGGTCCGCCTGCAAGGGCCGGAACCAGGCCGACACCCACGAGCGACGACACGAACGACAAGCCTTGCCCTGGTGCCATCGGCCGGGGCGTGAAACCGGATCCGCTGACCCGGATGACTGCGAGCACCAGGTAGGCAGCCATCACGGCGGAGTAGAGCAGCCAGCCTCGCCAGTAACCGCGCAGCGCCGCGGCGAGGCCGGCCCGCCATCCGCCAGGCAGCAAGAACGCCGACGTCAGGGCCAGGAGAAGGAGCGGGATGAGGATACCTTTGTCGGCGAACAAAGCCCCGGCAGCAAACCAGCACGCAGCGGCGGCAGCGTGCCGGAACCGGCCAGTCCGGATGTAGCAGATGTGCGCGTCCGTTGCCATCACGATCGCGATCTGCAGCGGTACGACGGCGAGTGTCGACGACCACCAGGTCGCGGCCGGCACGACGAGCGGCGTCACAAGATACAGCGCATACGGTGCCAGGATCGCTGCCCGGTTGCCGAAGAGCCTGCGGAGCAGGCGCAAGAGAGCAAGCCCGGCAACCGCAAGCAGGCCCAGGGTGACCGCCGACGCGAGATTCCAGTTGTACAGACCGCCTCTGGCCTCGAGCCAGACGACCGCCCGTGCAGCCGGAGCAAACTGCCCGCTCGCCGGCGTCAGCAGGTACGACAGGCTGAACTTGGCTGCCGCTGCCCGGTACAGCAGCGGGAAGTCATTCTGCTGAAAGTACGAATGCGCGAGCATCCCGGCTCGCCACCACAGTTGCAGTACGAGCCCGAGAATGGCCGCAACTGTGATCCAGTTCGCGCGGAGCCACTCCGCCCCCTCAAGGGGCTCAGCGGGCCGGGCTGCCGGGACTGAATCCGTCATGGGCTCGCTCGAAGACACGCACGCATCTCCTGCCGATCCGCGTCCTTAACGCCGTGCCTGGCCAGACTAAGCCATAGCGGTCCGAGGGCACCGGCGATCACATTGCGACGTCCGGCACTGTCTGTCCCCTTGGTAGGTCCATGGCACGTAAACTCCCGCCATGCGTTCGAGCCTGACCGGCCTCCACCTCGACAGGCGGAATCCCGGCAGGCACGCAGGTGGCGGCCTGGCAGCCGCCAAGACGGCAGCCGCCACGACCTCAGCCGCCACGACCGCAGCCGCTACGACCGGCGCAGCGGTCAGCGTGGCACGGGCGGGCCCGGGTCGGCAGCCCGCCTTGGACGGTCTTCGGGTCATCGCTGCCTTCGCTGTGCTGCTCGTCCATGTGGGCGGCGTGACCGGCCTCGCATTCACCGGCACTCCGCTGTCCTGGGTCGTGAGTCGCGGCGACATCGGAGTGCCTATCTTCTTCACGCTGTCCGGGCTACTGCTGTACCGGCCATGGGCCGCGGCCGCACTGGACGTCGGCGGCAACCCGGCCACAAGCACCTACCTGTGGCGCCGCGCGGTGCGTATCCTGCCCGCGTACTGGGCGGTCGTCGTGGTGGCCTTCGCAACGCTCAACCACGCCAGTCTGCGGTCGGTGGCGCACTGGGCCGAGTACCTCGGGCTCGCCCAGGTCTACGACCCGCGCCCGTGGTGGGGCGGTACTGGCGCTCCGGGCCTCGCCCAGATGTGGAGCCTCGCGGTCGAGGTGTCCTTCTATGCGTTGCTGCCCGTTCTGGCCGGCCTGCTGACCTGGTATGCACGCCGGGCCGGGCCCGACGTCGGGCGGCGTGCCCGGCGGTTGCTGGCCGGGATAGCGGTGCTGACCGTTGCGCCCTTCGGCCTGGCGGTTCTGGAGTACTACCCGGCCTTTGAGCCCTGGATCGGCGAAACCTTGCCGCGGTTGCTGACCTGGTTCACCCCCGGCATGGCAATCGCGGTCGTGACCGTCTGGGCTCAAGCCGAGCCAGGCACCGACGGCCCGGTCAGGAGACTGGAACGGACTGTCGCCCAGTCAGCGGGGGCGTGCTGGCTGATCGCTGTCATGACCTTCGTAGTCGCCTGCACGCCGGTAACCGGCCCGCAGACGCTGGCAATCGCCAGCCTTTGGCAGACCGAAATCAAGCTGGCCCTGTACGCGATCGTCGCGGCGGCCATCGTCGCGCCCGCGGCATTCCAGCCTCGTTCGCCGACGCGGCTGTCCATGATCCTGGGCAACCGGGTGATGAGATTTCTCGGAAAGGTGTCCTACGGCGTCTTCCTCTGGCAGTACCTCGTCATCTACGGCCTATTCGCAGCGCTGCACCAGCGCAATATCTTCAGCGGCGGCTCCTTCACCCTGGCGAGCGCTACGGGCGTCCTTGTTGCCGTCACCGTACTTACGGTGGCCGCAGCGACGATGAGCTTCTACCTGATCGAGAACCCGGCCCAGAGGCTCTATCAGCGCCTCGGACCGCGATCGGTGAAAAGCCGGCGCCGGGCCTTGGCAAATACTCCTAAACTACCGCCATGCTGACCGAATATCACCATCTAGACACAAAGGGAACAGGCGACCCCACCCGGGGGCTGGCGCGCAGCATCCACTTGTTCAAGCTGTTCCGGCACGAGGGCACCGACCCGGACCGCTTCTACTCTTACCTGGCCGCGGATGTCGTACGGCAGATCTCGCGATTCCAGGATCCGCGGAACGCGCTCGCCGTCGACATCGGCGGCGGCCCTGGCTACATCGCCGAGGAACTGAGAGCCGCCGGAGCGCGCTGCGTCGTGGTCGACCAGAGCGCCGAGGAACTGAGGCTGCACGGCCGGCAGCCGGAATCGGCGATCCAGTGCGATGCCCAGGCGCTCGGGTTGCATGACGGCGCAGCGCAGATCGTCTGCAGCTCCAACATGCTCGAGCACACCGCGCGATGGCAGCGCGCGCTCGCCGAGATGGTACGTGTGCTCGAACCCGCCGCAGGCCTCGGGTACTTGACCTTCGGGAACTGGTACTCGCCCTGGGGCGGGCACGAAACGGCACCATGGCACTATCTCGGCGGCCACGCGGCTGCCGATCGGTACGAACGCCGGTACGGGCGGCGTCCTAAGAACGAGTTCGGCGTGAGCCTGTACCGGTTGCATGTTCACGAAGTAGTGGACTGGTTCCGGGCGCGCGACGACGTGGAGATCGTCTGGATGGCCCCGCGTTACTGGCCGGACTGGCTGCGCTGGATCGCGCATATCCCTGGCGTGCGTGAGGTCGGCAACTGGAACACCCTCATCATCTTCCGCCGGAAGCCCGCAACCCCAGAGCGGCCCGCAACCCCAGAGCGGACTGCAATCCCAGCGGACACGGGCCGATGAATCGGGACAGCGTGCCTGCGGTGATTCGACGGGCAGCCGCCCGGGCCCTGTGGCAGCCCGATATGTGGGACCGCCTCGTACTCGCCGCCAACTGCGTCGAGAGGGCGACGACGGTACTGGACGTCGGCGGTCGGGGCCATCAGCTCGCCAGGTTCTTGCCCTCGGCGCGGGTGTCGACCGCGAACATCGTGCCGCCTGCCGATTTCATCGTTGATGCGCGCGTCCTGCCGTTCGCCGACGCTGAGTTCGACGTCGTTACGAGCTGTGACACCCTTGAGCACATGCCCGCGGAGCAGCGCCCGGAACATATCGCTGAGCTGGTCCGCGTCGCGCGCCGGCGGCTTGTCATCTGCTGCCCCTATGGCTCACCGCAGAAACAGCAAGCCGAGTGGCACGTGGCTGAAGTCGTTCGGAGCGTCGTCGGCACGACGCTGCCCTACCTGGAAGAACATCTGAAGTTCGGGTTCCCCCGTGAAGAGGACGTCGTCGCGATGGTGCGCGCGGCCGCCCCCGGCGCGAAAGTCAGGTGCCTGTATTACGGCGACTATCCGAGCGGGAATGCGCTCCTGCTTGACGGCGTGCGTGCCCGCTGGGGATTTCAGCCTAGAGCGCTGTTGCGCTTTGTCTGGAAAGCGTACCTTCAGCCACGGCGCCCACGGCTCGGACTAACTTCCACGGCAACGACGTCCAGGCTCTATCTCGTCGCGGACCTGGTGTCGTGACCGTCCGGCGGATGGCGGCAGCCGCCGACCCGGTGCCCGGACGGCCCGAGCTGCCTATCTCGCCGACGGTGCTGACCGGCTGGGGCCGGATCGATCCCACCTCGGCGCGCGTAGCCGATCCGATGCGACCCGATGAAGTGGCCGGGCTACTTCGGACCGCGCCGCCGCGCGGCGCGATCGCTCGCGGCCTTGGCCGTAGCTACAACAACGCCGCCCAGAACGACGGCGGGCTGGTCATCCGCACGACGGGGCTCAACCGGATTGTCGGCATGGACGAGGAGGCCGGCGTCGTCACCTGCGAGGCCGGCGTGAGCCTTGAGCAGCTCATGCGCACTGCACTGCCCGCGGGCTGGTTCGTCCCGGTCTCGCCAGGGACCCGCCAGGTGACCGTCGGCGGTGCGATCGCCGCGGATGTTCACGGCAAGAACCACCACCTGGCAGGAAGCTTCGCCCGGCACGTGCGCTGGTTCGACCTGCTGCTGCCGGGCGGCGACGAACATCGCGTGACGCCTTCCTCCGATCCGGAGCTGTTCTGGGCTACGGCCGGCGGGATGGGGCTGACCGGCGTCATCACCAGGGCCGAGGTCCAGCTCAAGAAGGTCGAGACAGCGAAAGTAGCGGTCGACACTATCCGCGCCGCCGATATGGACGAGGCAATGGCCTGCCTCGCCGACGCCGACAACCGGTACGGCTACACCGTCGCATGGCTCGATTGCCTGGCCCGCGGCCCGCACTTGGGCCGGTCGGTTGTCACCAGCGGCGACTTCGCAGTCGTCAGCGACCTTCCGGTTTCGCAGCGCGGCAATCCGCTGGCCTTCGACCCGGTAGCCAGGCTGCGTGCACCCGCCGCTTGCCCGCCCGGCCTTATCAACCGGTACACGGTCGCGCTGGCGAATGAGGCCTGGTACCGAAAGGCACCCAAGCGCCGGGACGGCGAGATCCAGTCGATCGGGGCGTTCTTCCATCCGCTGGACGGCATCCGGAACTGGAACACTGTCTACGGCCCCGCAGGCTTCCGGCAATATCAGTGCGTCGTCCCGTTCGGCGCGGAGGCGGTCCTCCGCCGGGTTGTGGAGCGGATCAGCGCGGCCCGCGCGCCCTCATTCGTCACGGTGCTGAAGCGGTTCGGCCCGGGCGACGACGGCTACCTGTCGTTCCCGATGCCAGGCTGGACGCTCGCCCTGGACTTCCCGGCCCGCACGTCCGGCCTGGCTGACCTGCTCCGTGGCCTCGACGACCTGGTGGCCGGTGCCGGGGGCCGGGTTTACCTGGCCAAGGACTCCAGGGTCAGCCCGGAGGTACTTGCCGCTATGTACCCGCGGCTTTCCGACTTCCGCCGGGTCAGGGCCGCGATTGACCCGACCGGGCTGCTGGCCTCGGATTTGTCGCGGCGTCTGGAGCTTTAGCCGCGCCCGGCGTGGCAGATCCCGGTATCGCGGAACCCGGCGCGCCGGCGGCGATCAACTCGGACAGTTGCCCCGAACTGCGGTCCCAGTCGAACTGGCCGGCCCAGGCGCGGCAGGCATGCGCGATCTCGGCCCGGCGGGCCGGATCGGCAAGCTCTTCCAGCGCTCGTTCGACGACGTCCTCGATCCGCTCTCCAGCGCGGACCAGCCAGCCTGTCACGCCATGTCGTACCGCGTCGCGCAAGCCGTCGACGTCGTAAGCGACCGTCGGGACCCCGAGTTGCGCAGCCTCCAGCACGCACAAACCCCAGCCCTCGCCCTGAGAGGTGTTCAGGTGCAGTACCGAGGCTGCGACGCCCGCTCGTTTGGCATCCTCGGTCAGGTAACCGCGCAGCCGCACGCGGTCGCCGAGGTCGCGGTTCGCGATCTCTGCTGCGAGCTGCTCGCTAGCCGGCCCGCGCCCGATCACGTCGATGGTCACCCCGGCCGGGGCGAGCCTGGCAGCCACGTCGAGTACGCGCTCGACACGTTTGTGCGCGACCATCCTGCCTACCCAGGTGATCGCGGCGGGCGCCAGCGGCGGTTCAAGCACGTCGGGTATGCGACCCAGGCCGTTCGGGATGATACAGACCGGGCCCGTCCAGCGCAG
>Ga0335073_10007198_pt1 | contig 15603 bp, 15 predicted proteins | sample Lox_Sample_22_FD_207093 | JGI IMG/M metagenome (GOLD analysis project Ga0335073, IMG submission 207093) | Soil microbial communities from Loxahatchee National Wildlife Refuge, Florida, United States - Lox_Sample_2.2 | ecosystem: Environmental > Terrestrial > Soil > Wetlands | place: USA... | reverse complement strand
GCTTTGCGCTCGGCGATGGCTTTGAGCGCGGTGGCGATCTCCTTAAGCGGATAGACGTGGTGCACGTGCGCGCTGAGCTTTCCTTCGGCGCACCAGCGCACAAGCTCGGTCATCAGCGCGTGCTGACCCTTCGGGTCGCGGATAGTCCAGGCGCCCCACAACACGCCGCGGATGTCGCAGCTTTTGAGTAGAACGAGATTCAGCGGCAGTTTGGGGATCTCGCCGGCGGCAAAGCCGATGACCAGATAGCGCCCTTCCCAGCCGAGCGCCCGCACCGCAGGCTCGGCATAGGGCCCGCCGACCGGATCATAGACCACATCGACGCCGCGTTCGCCGCCGAGCCGCTTCAGCGCGGCGCGCAGATCGTCCTTGGCGTAATTCACCGTTTCGTCGGCGCCGTGCTCGCGCGCAAAGGCGAGCTTCTCATCGGAGGAGGCGCAGGCAATCACGCGCGCGCCCAAAACCTTGCCGATCTCGACGGCGGCAAGTCCGACCCCGCCCGAAGCGCCGAGGACGACTAGCGTCTCGCCGCTTTTGAGGCCGCCGCGTTCGCGCAAGCCGTAAAGCGTCGTCGCGTAGGTCACGGTCAGGCCGGCGGCGCGCTCGAAATCGAGAGCGTCCGGCATTCTCACCAGCTGCGTCGTGCGCACCGCGATCTTTTCGCGCGCGGCGCCACACCCCGTAGAACCCATCACCCGGTCGCCGGGCTTAACATCGGTCACGCCCGCGCCGACGGCTTCGACAATGCCGGCGAATTCTGAGGCCGGCGAGAATGGAAAGGGCGGCTTGTGCTGATATTTGCCGGCAATGATCAACAGATCGAAGAAATTCAGCGCCGCCGCTTTGATCGCAACCACGGCTTCGCCCGGCCCGGGCACCGGGTCCGGAATGTCGCAAAGCTCAAGCTCGTCCGGGGTACCGAAATGCGTGCAGAGGATGGCTTTCATGATGCTGTTTGCTCTCTTGGAAAAGCTTTCGATCAATAGCTTAAAGCGCCGGTTTCCTAACCACGAAAGCCCGGCGCGGCAAAGGTGCTGCGCGGGGTGCGCCGAAACAGCGGCCTTTCGTCTTCGCCAATTTGTTCCCTCGGCGGCGAAAATGGGTTAAACTTAAAGCCCTTGGAGCCACTCCTGGGGCCACGCTTGGGGCCACCCCTCCGCGCCGTGATCGCGAGGCTTGATGCCGATTTTCCGACATTTGGTTTTTCGAAAATGGCGGTTTGGCCTTTCCCTGCTCGGTGCCGCGGCTTTTGCCACGCCCGGGCTCGCGCAGCAGCCAGCAGATCAGTCGGTACCGCCGCCGCCGGGTGCGACCATGCCTTCCACGCCCCCCACTCCCGCCCCGCCCAAGCCTCACAAGCATAAGGCCAGGGCCGCGCCGGCGGCGAATGCTCCGTCCGACACCGCAACCGCACCTGGCGCCCCACCCGCGCCGCCGGCCGCAGCTACAGGCGGCGTAAAGCCGACTTTGCTCGGCCAATATGGGGATTGGGGCGCTTACACCGCCTCGCCGGGCGGCAAAAAACTCTGCTTCGCCATTGCCAAGGCCAGCACGTCGGAGACCGATCCGCCGGGGAAATCGCGCAACCCGCCTTACCTCTTCGTATCCACCCGGCCCGCCGACAAGGTGAATAACGAGCTATCGATCACCATCGGCTATCCGTTTAAGCCCGCCTCCGAAGCCACCGTCGATGTCGGATCGAGCTCATTTGCGCTCTATACCCAGCAGGACGGCGCCTGGATCAAGAACGCAACGGAAGAGACGCATTTGGTAGACGCGATGCGGACGGCGCAGAATGCGGTGGTCAAGGGCATGTCCGCCAGAGGCACGCACTCGACGGATACATTCTCGCTGCGCGGATTTGCCCAAGCGCTCGACCGCAGCGACCAGGACTGCAAATAGCAGTCGCATAGCGGCGGGGCGAAGCCTATTTACGCCCCAAGCGCGTTGCGCGGCATTCCAAATCGAATTTGAAACCGATCATGGTTACAGCCTCGGCCACGACTGACATCGGCATTGCCGCTCCTCCGATCGAGAAGGAGCCGATGGAGCGCTATGTCGCGCCGGCAAAGCCTTCGCTTGTCGGATTGCCGCGTGACGCTCTCGGCGCGGCGCTTGCCGAAAGCGGCGTGGCGCCGCCGCACCTGCGCATGCGCATGCAGCAAGTGTGGCAGTGGCTCTATGTGCGCGGCGTGCGCGAGTTCGGTGAGATGACGAGCCTGTCGAAGGAGCTGCGCACAGAACTGGCACGGCGCTTCACGCTCGACCGTCCCGACGTCGCCGTCGAGCAAGTTTCAGCCGACGGGACCCGCAAGTGGCTTATTCAGCTTCCCGGAGAAATCGCCGGCCGGCCGCATGAAGTCGAATGCGTTTACATTCCCGAAGCCGACCGCGGCACTTTGTGCATCTCCAGTCAGGTCGGCTGCACGCTTAATTGCTCGTTTTGCCACACCGGCACGCAGCGCCTGGTGCGCAATCTGACGGCGGCGGAAATCGCCGCGCAGGTGGTGATCGCCCGCGACCGGCTCGGCGATTGGACACGGAGTGAGATAAACCCTCCCCTGAAAGGGGAGGGACAAATCGCCGAAGGCGATTTAGGGAGGGGTCGCGCAACCCCCACCCGGATGGCTTCGCCATCCGACCTCGCCCTTTTAGGGGGAGGAAATAAGCGGCTTGTCTCCAACGTCGTGATGATGGGGATGGGCGAGCCGCTCTACAATTTCGAGGCCGTGCGCGATGGCCTCAATGTGATTGCCGACGGCGAAGGTTTGAGCCTGTCGAAGCGGCGGATCACACTGTCAACATCCGGCGTGGTGCCCAACATCGCGCGCGCCGGGCATGAAATCGGCGCTATGCTGGCGGTGTCGCTCCATGCCGTCACCGACGAATTGCGCAATGAACTCGTGCCGCTCAATCGCAAATATCCGCTGCGCGAATTGCTCGACGCTTGCCGCAATTATCCGGGACTATCCAACGCCCGGCGCATCACCTTCGAGTATGTCATGCTCAAAGGCGTCAACGACTCGCTCACCGACGCGCGCGCGCTCGTTCGCCTGCTCAAGGGCATCCCCGCCAAGATCAATCTCATCCCGTTCAATCCCTGGCCGGGCAGCAACTACGAATGTTCCGATTGGGAGCAAATCGAGAAATTTTCCGAAGTCGTGTTCAACGCCGGCTATGCTTCTCCGGTGCGCACGCCGCGCGGGCGCGACATCCTCGCCGCTTGCGGCCAGCTCAAAAGTTCGAGCGAAAAGCTTTCCGCCCGCGAACGGCTGGCGCTGCGCGCCATGGCGGCGACGGATTGAACGGCTATGATCGTTCGTCGCGGTCCGCGCTCCGCTGTGGTCAGGCTTTGCGTTTCAACGACACTCGAATGAATCGGATCGGGCTCGCGATCGCGCTTTCGACTGGCGCCGTTGTCGGTATTGCGTTTGGCCTCTATCCGCAGCTCGATGTCACAATCGCGGCGTGGTTCTACGATCCCGCCACCCATTCATTTGCCGCCAAAGGCGAATGGGCCGCCGACCTGCGCGATGCCGCGACCGCGCTGATCGGGCTCCTGGTGGCGCCGGCCGTCTTTGCCATTCTCGGCAAGCTCGTCATGCCAAATCGGCGCATGCTCATTCCCGGCCGCGCCGCGCTGTTTCTCAGCGTCACGCTGGTGCTGGGGCCATTTCTTTTCGCCAATGTCGTGCTCAAGGACCATTGGGCGCGGATGCGGCCGACTGACGTCGTCCAGTTCGGCGGGGCGGACAGATTCACCGCCTGGTGGGACCCGCGTGGACCGTGCCCGGACAACTGCTCATTCGTCGGCGGTGAAGCCGCCAGCGCCTTCTGGACGCTGGCCCCGGCGGCGCTCACCCCGCCGCAATGGCGGCCGCTCGCCTATGGCGGTGCGCTCGCCTTCGGCGCCGGCATCGGGGTGCTGCGCATGGCCGGCGGCGGGCATTTCTTCACCGACATCGTGTTCGCCGGCGTTTTCATGTTTGTGGTGGTCTGGGCGTTTTACGGCGCGATCTACCGCTGGCGCCGAACGCGGCTCAGCGACGAGGACGTCGAAGGCCCGCTGGAACGGGCGGGCAAGGCGATGCGCGGGTGGTTTGGCCGCAAGCGCCGGGGCAAAGCCTGAACTTGCGTCGCCCTTGCGCCCGCCTATAGTCCGCGCAAATTTCGCGAGCATGATCCGGAAAAGTGGCAACCGGTTTTCCGAAAAGATCATGTTCCATTAAAATGGCCCAGACGGATTTCCGATGCCCAAAGGCAATATAAAAAAAGTCGTGCTCGCCTATTCGGGCGGCCTCGATACGTCGATTATCCTCAAATGGCTGCAGAGCACCTATGGCTGCGAGGTCGTGACCTTCACCGCCGATCTCGGCCAGGGCGAGGAGCTCGAGCCGGCGCGAAAGAAGGCGCTGACGCTCGGCATCAAACGCGAAAACATTTTCATCGAGGATTTGCGCGAAGAGTTCGTGCGCGACTACGTGTTTCCCATGTTCCGCGCCAACGCGGTTTACGAGGGCCAGTACCTTCTCGGCACCTCGATCGCCCGGCCGCTCATTGCCAAAAAGCAGATCGAGATCGCTGAGAAGGTCGGCGCCGACGCCGTCGCCCATGGCGCTACCGGCAAGGGCAACGATCAGGTCCGGTTCGAACTTAGCTATTACGCGCTCAAGCCCGACGTGAAGGTGATCGCGCCATGGCGCGAATGGGAATTTCGCTCGCGCGAGGCGCTGCTTGCTTTCGCCGAGCAAAATCAGATCCCGATCGCCAAGGACAAGCGCGGCGAAGCGCCGTTCTCGACCGACGCCAACCTCCTGCACACCTCTTCGGAAGGAAAAGTGCTGGAGGACCCCGCCGAAGAAGTGCCGGATTACGTGTATTCACGGACGGTCGATCCTGAAAGCGCGCCCGACAAGCCGGGTTACGTGACCATCGAGTTCGAGCGCGGCGATCCGGTCGCCATCGACGGCAAGAAGCTGTCGCCGGCGAAGCTTCTGGCCGAGCTCAACACGCTGGGCAAAAAGCACGGCATCGGGCGGCTTGATCTCGTCGAGAACCGTTTTGTCGGCATGAAGTCGCGCGGCATGTATGAGACGCCGGGCGGCACCATTCTGCTCGCGGCGCATCGCGGCATTGAGCAGATCACGCTCGACCGCGGCGCCGCGCATCTCAAAGACGAGCTGATGCCGAAATATGCGGAAGCGATTTATTACGGTTTCTGGTTTTCGCCGGAACGCGAGATGCTGCAGGCGGCGATCGACAAAAGCCAGGAATTCGTGACCGGAAAGGTGCGGCTCAAGCTCTACAAAGGCAACGCCGGTGTGGTGGGCCGCGAAAGCAAATATTCGCTCTACGATCAGGACCTCGTCACCTTCGAGGACGGCAAAGTCGCCTACGACCAGCACGATGCCGAAGGTTTCATCCGGCTCAACGCCTTGCGGCTGCGCACGCTCGGCCAGCGCAAGCGCAAGCACAAATTGTAGAAGCGCTCATGTCGAGCCGCGGATCTCCGGCACGACTTGGCCGTAATTGAGCACGGCGACCAGCGCCACGCCGCCGATAATGTTGCCGAGAAGCGTGGGTGCAAAAAATCCGACGAAAAACTCGCGGACTGACGTTTCGCCCATTTGCAGCAAAAAGGCGACATCGACCATGCCGGCGACAATATGCGGAAACCCGCACACTCCGATGATGTAGGTGAGAAGGATAATCACCAGGAGGCGCAACTGCGTCGCCGGCAAGAGCCACACCATCAAGGCAATGAGCCACCCGGCGAATACGGCACGCACGAACGTGACGCCAAAAGAGCCCTCCACCAAATGCCGCGCGTCGGCGGAAAACGCCGCCATGACCGAAGCGTCGAAGGCGTGAGAGTGAACAATTGCGGCGGCTAACAGAAAAGCTCCGAGCATATTGGCGACCAGAACCATAGCCCAAAGCGCCAGCACCTTTCGCAGGGTCGGCAGATCGTGATTGTGCAGAAGCGGCAGGATCGGCGTCAAAGTGTTCTCGGTAAAGAGCTGCTGACGTCCCAACACCACGATGACGAAGCCGGCGGTGTAACCGAACGGGACAACGGCTTTGGCGGCGGCGCCTTCAGGAATAATGGCGTGCAGCTCGCCCTGCAGCACCATGGAGAAGCCGATCGAAAGCCCGGCGGCAAGCCCTGAAAGGCCGAGCGCCCACCACGTGCGCTCCAGCTCGCTTTCGCCTTCGGCGCGGATGGTTTCGTGGATCAGCGCGGCATTCGGCCGGCTTTGTTCGTCGACCTCGCGCCGCTGCTTGCGCGAGAGATTGTCGAGTTTACCCGCCGGATTGAAGCTCGCATCCGCTTCGGCGGGCTCCGACCGGTGCTCTTTAGGTGACGTGCGCTTTTTCATGAAATAAGCGCCGAGCGCCGACGCTAAAGCGTCACACGCCGCGCCAACTCCACCTCAATGATCGGCCCTTAAAATTTTAGTGCGCTTGCAGCCAACTCACCGGACGACGGCGGCGGCCAACATGAATGGGGCGCGCCGAAGCATCCTTGAGTTTGGGCAGATCGCTTCCCGGCTTGCCGGGGAAATAATCCGGCTCCGACCCGGGGCCCTTCAGGTCGATCGGCTCGTCGACCGGATACGGCGTCCGCGGCCCTTTCGGGCCAAGCTCGGGATCCTCGAGCGGCTGCTTTGGCCTTTCTTCACGCGGTACCTGGGTCATCGCATAGCCACCTTTCGGTTCTCGCCCATATTGGGACGCGTGCCGGTCATCGCGGCTGCGGCCATTTTCACGTAGGCGATCGTCTTGCCCGGGCTGTCCCAATACTGGGCGTCCTGCGGCGTCACTTTGAAAATGCGGATGTTCGGGTCGTCAGGCGAATCCCACCAGGCTTTCGCCGGTGTGCCCCACAATTCGCGAATTTTGGCGCGGTCGCTGGAAATCTCCGCCTCTCCGGCGATCGAAACATATTTCTGTCCACCGGTATCGGCGAAGGCGAGGCACACTTTCCTGTAACGCGCGATGTCCTCGTCCTTGTGATGGCGGGCATCGGTGAGGAAGTAGATCGCGTCGTCCTCGCGCCGCACATAGGCACCCATTGGGCGTGCCTGCAGCTCGCGGCCGTCCCACGAGGCGAGCATGCAGATGCCGATTTTTCGCATCAATTCCCAAACGCGGTCGGTATCGCTCTCGGCCATAATGTCCTCGGAAAGATGCCGCCCTCCATGGGCGGCGTCTGAACAAGTGTTCATGGCAGTGATTCGTTCCCGTTAACACGATCAGGCGTCTTTTAGTCACATTTTGACCGTGACTTTGCGATTTTCGCCGAGATTCGGCGTCGCACCGGTCAATTGCGACTTGAGGAATTCGAATACGGCGACCGCCTTGCTGGCCGGCCCGTCCCATAATTCGGCGGTCAGGGGGATCACGCGCAGCAGGCAGACATTGGGATCGTCCGGCCCCTGCCACCACATTCCGTCAGTGGCCTTCCAGATTGCAGCCGCCTTCTCGCAATCGCGGAGCACTCGGGCACGCGCCGTGACCGACAAATAGGCCTTGGCCGCATGATCGATGAAGACCAACCCGACGTCATGCTCGGCCTCGATCTCGTGTTCTTTGCCGCTGCGCAGGTCGGTCAAAAACCAGATCAGGCTGCTGCTGCGATCGGGCCTTGCTTCCAACGGGCGCGCACGCAAGCCCGCGCCGCTCTGCGTCGTCAGCATGCACACGCCAACGCGCTCAATGATGTCCCACACGCGGTCGAGATGAGCTGCTTTCGTCATGCGCGCGCAACGCGCCATGCGTCCCGAGCGTTCCGGCCTTCCCTCTCCCTTTGCGGGAGAGGGTGGTGAGTTGCGAGCCTGCGAGCAACGAACCGGGTGAGGGGTTATTGCGGCGAGGTCAGTACCCCTCACCCGCGCTCGCTCGGCTTCGCCGCCGCTCGGGCACCCTCTCCCACAAGGGGAGAGGGAACTGAAACGGCTATGCCATTGATTACACCTGCCGCTCGACCATCATGCGCTTGATGTCGGCAATGGCCTTCGCCGGGTTGAGATGCTTGGGGCAAGCCTTGGCGCAATTCATGATGGTGTGGCAGCGATAAAGCCGGAACGGATCCTCGAGGTCGTCGAGCCGCTCGCCGGTCGCTTCGTCGCGCGAGTCGGAAATCCAGCGATAGGCCTGCAACAGCGCCGCCGGGCCGAGAAAGCGCTCGGAATTCCACCAATAGCTCGGGCAAGCGGTCGAGCAGCAGGCGCATAAAATACATTCATAAAGCCCGTCCAGCTTTTGCCGGTCGTCGTGGCTCTGCCTCCATTCCTTGTGCGGTGTCGGCGACACGGTGCGCAGCCACGGCTCGATCGAGGCATGCTGGGCGTAAAAGTTGGTCAGGTCCGGCACCAGGTCTTTGACCACCGGCATGTGCGGCAGCGGATAGATCCGCACCGGGCCGTTGATCTCGCTCATCGCCTTGGTGCAGGCGAGCGTATTGGTGCCGTCGATATTCATCGAGCAGGAGCCGCAAATGCCCTCGCGGCAGGAGCGGCGGAAGGTTAGCGTCGCGTCCACCGTATTTTTGATCCAGATCAGCGCGTCGAGCACCATGGGTCCGCAATCGCCGGTATCGACATAGTAGGTGTCGATACGCGGATTGTGTCCGTCGTCCGGATTCCAGCGATAGATGCGAAGCTCGCGCTCCGATTTTGCCTTCGCCGAATGCGGCCAAGTCTGGCCTTCGGTGACTTTCGAATTTTTTGGCAACGTGAACTGGACCATTGCAACCTCAATACACCCGCGCCTTCGGCTCGATATAGGCGACGTCGTTGGTGAGCGTGTAAGTGTGCACCGGGCGGTAGTCGATCGTGACCTTGCCGCTGACGGTATCAAGCCAGGCCAAAGTGTGTTTCATCCAATTCTTGTCGTCACGCTCGGGGAAATCCTCGCGCGCATGCGCGCCGCGGCTTTCGGTGCGGTTGGCCGCGGAATCGACCGTCACCACCGCCTGCTCGATGAGGTTGATGAATTCCAGCGTCTCGATCAGGTCCGAATTCCAGACCAGCGAACGGTCGCTGACGCGGATGTCGCGGGCGCCTTCGAAAACTTCGTGAATGAGCTTGGAGCCCTCGGCCAGCACCTCGCCGGTGCGGAACACGGCGCAATTCGATTGCATCACGTGCTGCATCCTGGCGCGCAACTGCGCGGTCGGCGTGCCGCCCGAAGCGTAGCGGAACCTGTCGAGCCGCGACAGCGGACGCTCGGCGGAATCCTTCGGCAGTTCCGGCTGCTTGTCGTTCGCGGTGAGGATTTCGGCGCAGCGTAACGACGCCGCGCGGCCGAACACGACGAGATCGATCAGCGAATTGGAGCCCAGCCGGTTGGCGCCGTGGACGGAAACGCAAGCGGCCTCGCCAAGCGCCATCATGCCGGGAATGACCTGATCGGTATTGCCGTCTTTCTTGGTCAGCGCCTCGCCGTGATAGTTCGTGGCGATGCCGCCCATGTTGTAGTGGACCGTCGGCACGATCGGCACCGGCTCGCGGGTGAGATCGACGCCGGCAAAAATCCGCGCCGATTCGGTTATGCCCGGCAGCCGCTCGGCGAGGATTTTCGGATCGAGATGATCGAGATGCAGGAAGATGTGGTCCTTCTTCGGTCCGACGCCGCGCCCCTCGCGGATTTCGATGGTCATGGCGCGGGAGACGACGTCGCGCGAGGCGAGGTCCTTGGCTGAAGGCGCGTAACGCTCCATGAAGCGCTCGCCTTCGGAATTGACCAGATAGGCCCCCTCGCCGCGGGCGCCTTCGGTGATGAGCACGCCGGCGCCATAGACGCCGGTCGGATGAAACTGCACGAATTCCATGTCTTCGAGCGGCAGCCCGGCGCGCAACACCATGGCGTTCCCGTCGCCGGTCTGCGTGTGCGCGCCCGTACACGAGGCATAGGCGCGGCCATAGCCGCCAGTGGCGAGCACCGTCATCTGCGCGGAAAAGCGATGAATCGAGCCGTCATCGAGGTTGATCGCGACCACGCCGCGGCAGCGGCCCTCGTCGTCCATGATCAAGTCGATGGCAAAATATTCGATGAAGAATTCCGCCGCATGGCGCAGCGCCTGGCCATACATGGTGTGCAGCATGGCGTGGCCGGTGCGATCGGCGGCGGCGCAGGTGCGTTGCGCGATGCCCTTGCCGTAATGGGTGGTCATGCCGCCGAACGGCCGCTGATAGATTTTGCCGTCCTCGCGGCGGGAGAACGGCAGCCCCCAATGTTCGAGCTCGTACACCGCCTCCGGCGCATTGCGGCACAAATATTCGATGGCGTCCTGGTCGCCGAGCCAGTCCGACCCTTTGACCGTGTCATACATGTGCCAGCGCCAGTCATCTTCGCCCATGTTGCCCAGCGCCGCGGCAATGCCGCCCTGCGCCGCCACCGTGTGCGAGCGCGTCGGAAACACTTTGGTGATGCAGGCGGTGCGCAGACCAGCCTCGCTGCAGCCAACGACGGCGCGCAAGCCGGCGCCGCCGGCGCCGACAATCACGACGTCATAGAGGTGGTCCTCTATGGGATAAGCGCGGCCGTTGACGGCCGGAGCCGCATTGCCTCCGTTGGCCCCGCTCGATGCCATGCTCATACTCCGAACGAAAGTTTCAAAATGCCGTAGGCCGAAACGAGCGCCACTGCGACAGCATAAAAAGTGTTGGCCATAATCAACACGAGCTTGGCGATGTCATCGTGCACGTAATCCTCGATGACCACCTGCATGCCGATTCGCATATGGGTCGAAACCGAGACGATGAACAAGAGCATGATGACCGCGACCAGCGGCGCGCCGAGGATTTGCGCGGCCGCGGCCTGGTTGCGGCCGAGCAAGAGAATAATGATGAGGATCGCTGCGATGGTCAGCGGAATATTGGCGACCGCGGTCAGGCGCTGCAGCCAGAAATGCTCGGTTCCCGACCGAGCGGCGCCAAGGCCGAGAACGCGTCCCAGCGGCGTGCGGATGTGTTTCGGTGAAGGCTCGCTCATCGCGCGCCTCCCATCGCCAAGAGGCCGATGATCCAAAGGAGCACGGTCAGGGCAATCGAGCCGATCAGGTTCGCGGCGGCGAGCCATTCGCGCTCGACCGGGCCGAAGCCGCGCCCAACGTCCCAGATAAGATGACGGACGCCGCCGAGCATGTGATGGATCACCGACCAGGTGAAGCCGAACAGAATGAGGCGGCCGATAATCGAGCCGGCAAACCATTCGAATTTTGCGTAGCCGTTCGGCCCGGACGCGGCGGCCAGGAACCACCAGGCGAGCAGCGCCATGCCGGCATAATTGGCGATTCCCGTAATGCGATGGACGATGGACATCATCATCGTCAGCATCGGGCGGTAGATTTGCAGGTGCGGCGACAGGGGCCGCGCCGCAGGAGCGTTGGTTTCGGCCATAACACTCAATCCAAAGTCCGCTCGACGGCGCGCCGAGCCCGGACGATGTTCCTAACTAATCCGTGCGCATGCCGCAATGCAGCGCCGGGAATACGCCCTTTCCGGCGTGGTTTCGCTTAAAGCGAAACATAATGCTAGGATAGGCTCAGACAATTGGCATTAAGTGAACCCTAGCTTCGCGAAAAGCGAAGGATGGTCTATGCGCTTCGATCTTGCCGATCTCAGTCTGTTCCGCCACGTCGTCGACGCCGGCAGCATCACGCGCGGCGCCGAGCGCGCGCATCTCGCGCTCGCCGCCGCCTCGACCCGCATCCGGCGCATGGAGGACGCACTCGGCGTCACGCTCCTAACCCGCGGACGTCAAGGCGCGGTGCCGACGCAAGCCGGCCGCGCGCTCATCCAGCATGCGCGCGCCATTCTCCGCCAGGCCGAACGCCTGCACGACGATCTTTCCGCCTATGGCGGGGGCCGCGCCGGCCAAATCCGGCTGCTGTCCAACACCAACGCCCTGACCGAATTCCTGCCGGAAGCGCTCAGCTCGTTCCTTGCCGCGCATCCAAATGTCAGCGTCGATCTCGAAGAGCGTTTAAGCGACGAGATCGTCGGCCTGATGGCCGAGGAAGTCGCCGACCTCGGCATTGTCGCCGGCACGGTCGATACCGGCGCGCTCGAAACCTATCCGTTCCGCCGCGATCGGTTTGTGCTCGTCGTGGCAAAATCCGATCCGCTGGCGAAGCGAACAAAAATCAGTTTCGCGGACGTGCTCGATCAGGACTTCGTCGGACTGGACCGGGCCAGCGCGCTGCAACGATTCCTTGCCGAGAAAGCGGTGCGGATCGGCCGGCCGCTGCGTTTGCGCGTGCAGTTGCGCAGCTTCGATGCAATTTGTCGTATGGTTGAATGCAAGGTCGGCATCGGCATTGTGCCGGAGACCACCGCGCGCCGTGTCGCCAAGACCATGCAGATTGCGATGGTGCCGCTCACCGATCCCTGGGCGGTCCGCGATTTGAAAATCTGCACGCGCAAATTAAGTGACTTGCCGCTTTATGCGCGGCAACTGGTCGAACATTTGCGGTCAAAGTCAAAATCGCCTGGCTAGATCTTTTACGCCGACTGCCGCGAAGGATACCTCGGTCGAGCGTCCCGGCTATTGTGCAAGCCGGCCAAAACGCCGCGGCGCAGTATCGGCAACGCCAAGATGCGTTTCGAGCGCCGCGCGATCGGCGAGCAGCGCCGCGCTCTCGGCGGCGTGCACGACCGCACCGCGCTCGAGGATGATCGCGTCATCAGTGACGCCGAGGATTTTTTTCGCGTTCTGTTCGACGAGAATAGCCGACATGCCTTCATCGCGGATGATGCGGCGCAGGGCCCGCAATAATTCCTCGACGATGATCGGCGCCAAGCCTTCCAGCGGCTCGTCGAGCAACATGACCCGCGGATTGAGCACCAGCGCGCGCGCCACCGCTAGCATTTGCTGCTCGCCGCCGGAAAGCTGATTACCGAGATTTTGCCGCCGCTCGGAGAGCCGCGGAAACAGCGCATAGAGTTTGTCGGTCGTCCACCGGCCCCGCTGCGCGACGGCGGTGAGATTTTCATGCACGGTGAGCGACTTGAAAATGTTGCGCTCCTGCGGCACCCAGCCAATGCCGGCATGTGCGCGCTGATCGGGGCGCAACCGCGTGATATCGGCACCGTCAATGGCGATCACTCCGGAAAAGTAGCTGGTGACGCCGACAACGGAATTAATCAGCGTGGTCTTGCCGGTGCCATTCCTTCCGAGCAAAGCGAGCGCCCTGCCCTCCGCCAGCGACAGCGAGATATCGGAAAGCACCACGGCTTCGCCGTATCCGGCGCAGAGGTGTTCGATGCGAAGCAGATCAGGCATTGAGCTCCTCGCCGAGATAGACCGCCTTCACGCGCTCATCGCGCGCGACTTCCTCCGGCTTGCCTTCGACAAACAGTCCGCCATTGACCAAAACCGAAATGCGATCGGCGAAGGAAAACACCAGATCCATATCGTGCTCAATGAGCAACACGGTGACGTGGACCGGCAGTTCGGCGATGGTGGCGAGAAGCTCCTGGCGTTCCGCCTCGGGCACGCCCGCCGCCGGTTCGTCGAGCAAAAGAAGCTGCGGCCGGCAGGCAAAAGCCAGCGCGATTTCCAGAAGGCGCTGTTTGCCGTAAGGCAGAGTAGCGGTCCGCTTGTGCATGACATCGGCCAGGCGGAAGCGCTCGACGGTCTCGGCAATCTCACGGGTGACTTCGTTCTTGCTGCCAACAAGCCGCCACCAGTCGCTGCCCAAGCCAAGCCGCTCGGACACCGCGAGCCCGATGGTTTCGAGCGGCGTCAGGTCGAGGAACAGCTGATTGATCTGAAAAGTGCGCGCCATGCCGCGGCGGACGCGCTGATGCGGGGCAAGAGCGGTGATGTCGCGGCCGTCGAGGATAATGGTGCCGGCGGTCGGCCGCAAAACGCCGGTGAGGAGATTAATCAGCGTGGTCTTGCCGGCGCCGTTGGGTCCGATCAGGGCGTGACGGGCGCCCTTCTCGACGCTCATGGAAACGCCGTTGGTGGCGACAATGCCGCCAAACCGCTTTTCCAGGCCGATGGTCTCGAGAATGGGCACCGTCCGTCACCGCGCCAAATATTGCCGCGCCGCCACGAGTTCCGGACGCGGATCCCCCGCGCCGGCCATCTCGACGAGCAGGCCGTAATAATGACGCGCCTTGCCGGCGTCGCCGGCGGCAGCCGCAGCCTTTGCGGCGCCGGAAAAGCTGCGGAACCGCCGTGGATCGCGCTTCAAGGTACCCTCGTATTCAGTGAGCGCTTCAGCCGCGTGACCATCTTCAAGCAACATGTCGGCCAACAGTTCGCGAGCCGGAACAAGCCGGCCCGGGCTGACGCTGGATTTATCGCTCCGGTCTTCTTCATCGGCCGCGGCGCCCATCAGCGATGAAGCGAGCTGACGATCGCCTTTTGCTTGAGCGATCCATGCGTGCGCGGCGAGTTGCTGCACGTGAACCTCCGCCGCCCAATAATCCTCTTTCGCCGCTCTCAACGCGGCTTCGATTTCATCAAGCCGCGCCAGATCGGCGGCGGCACTTTCGGCGTCGCCGGTGCGCGCAGCGCCCAAGGCGCGGGCGAAGATGCGGATGGCACTGGTATAGGGAAATTTGCTCGCCTGCGGATCGGCAAGGTGCGCCGCGTCGCGCCAGTCGCTCCGCTCGACCGCATAGCGGGCCGGGATCGCCGCCTTCGCGTAATCGGCGGTGCGGTTTGCTTGCGAGAGCGATCCCACCGCCTCGACAACGCTCCGGGCGTCCTGGTCGTGCGCCATCTGCAAATCGGCGTAGATCATGTAGTCGTAAGCGTGCAGCGCTTCGGTGACGACGTCGGTGCGCCGGGCCGCTTCGACCGAACGGCGGTTGGTCTCCGCCGATTCCTTCCACATGCCGACGCGCGTGAAAATGTGCGACGGCATATGCAACGCATGCGGCGCATCGGGCGCGATCTGCGCATAGCAATTCGCCGCAACCAGACCCTGCGCCGCGATCGCCGGAAAATCATTACTATGAATCAAATAGTGCGCGACGCCCGGATGGTCCGGGTGCTTGGCGAATTGCTGATTGAGTATGACGACAGCGGCCATGGCGCGCGACAGGCTCTTGTCGGCCGGCGGCTGCGTTGCGGTCAAATAGAGCGCAAAGAAAATCTGCGTCTCGTCATCGTCCGGATATTTCTGCGACAGTACCTCGAACGCATCCGCCAGCGCGCGGAGCCGCTGCGCCGGTCTTTGCTGATCGAAGCGGTCGTAATAGGCGGCGATGGCCTCGATATAGCCGCGTTCGCGCTCGGTTTTGGCGCCGATCTTGCGGCCCTGCGCGATGGCAGCCAGTGCCTTTTGCGCCGCGGCGGCGGTCGCGCCAGTGCCGAAGGGATTGCCGATCGCGACGGTGGCGATACCCCAGGTCGCGATCGCGCAGCCGGGATCGTGCGCGAGCACCCCGGTGAAGGCGTCGTCGGCTTCTTTCCACCAAAACGAATGCAGCAGCGCAACCGCGCGCTGCAGCTCCGGCTGCACTGACGCCGCGCACGAATTGTCAAACGAAACAGTGCCGAGCTTTTGCTCCGACTGTGCCGAACCGGCTCCGGTGATGACGAACAGGCAAAGAGCCGTGAGGATGAGCCGACGCGGCG
>Ga0335073_10007197_pt1 | contig 15603 bp, 16 predicted proteins | sample Lox_Sample_22_FD_207093 | JGI IMG/M metagenome (GOLD analysis project Ga0335073, IMG submission 207093) | Soil microbial communities from Loxahatchee National Wildlife Refuge, Florida, United States - Lox_Sample_2.2 | ecosystem: Environmental > Terrestrial > Soil > Wetlands | place: USA... | reverse complement strand
GGTACAGCTATCCGTTCAATTTTATGTGCTAACGCATAATCAGTACTACGAGAAATTGTAGAACAAGAAAGGATCTGGCAGGAGAAGGCAGATTCACAGAGTCCGTTGTCGTCGAAACCAGATAATGAGAAATTCTCGCGAAAATAGCGTTTGGATCTCAATTAATTAATTAAATTGAAACAAGGGATCAAATCCTATCCTGATTCGAATCGAATATACATCTCTGAGAACGTGATGGGATTCAGCGTGGAGACTGGAACTACCGAATGTGAGCGACCGAGTGCCATAAGAATTTCCACGCCAATCAGATGTGAGATCGAGATCACGCCTTCGATGCGGCGGCGTAAATAGTTCCGTCGTCAGGTTAATAACTCGGAAAAGCCCCCCATGCCCCATAGCTTCCTTTTCTCCTCCGAAACAACACCAGTCTCGGTGTCGACGATGCCCTTTCTCCAAGAGATTCCTTGATTCAAAACCGTTCAATTTTTTCTCCTACAATGGTCGCCAACATTGCCCGAACCCTCTTATTCGTGATATCCACACTGATACTCATCGGTGTAATCCTTGACCTATCAAATCCAGACGTACTGCCTCCAGGGCTTATTAACCATCGGTTTCGGGTATGCTGCTTACTTTGACAGTCCTCTGACAGAGAGCAGATTCTCCATCACTCCCATCGGCCATACCAATTAGCTACCTTTTCAAACTCATACCATCAGCTGCCGAACGGACAGATATCTCTGCATCAGCATCGCAAAGTTCAATTTCCCCCTAACGACCATTCATCATCAACTCGGGACTGCGCGATTTTGCGAACGCCTGGACAGCATATGTTTTTCGAACAAACTCTACTCGATTTCAAACGACAACACCCCGCCCGAATTCCTATCCTCATAATCGTACCGCTATCAGGCTCTGCGGCTGTTCTAGCCGATATGACCAGTCAGCTTGTTCATTTCACAAAACTATTTGGACATGGCAGAATGGTCGTGTCATTCGGGCTAGCTGAAGAAAACGAAGCCGATCTCAACTTTCAAATCAAACAGACATCTGAAGCATTATTCGCGGCGAAAACACTGCATAATCTGCGTTTCACCGATGATCTCGACGGCTGGACTCGCCACACGTTGGAGAATTACATGCCTGATTTCGAAGTCGCAGTTATCCTGCGAGGCGTCATCTGTGCCGCTGATCTTGTCCGTCTAGTCATTCACACAATCGAGAACAACGCCGACATGGCCTGCTCTGTCGATATAACCTTCTCTTCGGGGCATCGAGTGACAACTTCAGCCGGAAATTTAGATCTCGCCAATGGTCTGCCGATTTCGAGCCAGGATCTCATCCGCGCGAAGCAATTTGTCCAAGCACGATGTTGTGACGGGTCTGTGAAGGTGATCAGATATGGAAGGAGCTATTCGCACTGGTTGTCTGCAGAACAATGCCATCAATGGAGTATTCGGTCCGGAGAACTTTCGTCATCGAAGAACACGGCCGAAAACAAGCAATCGCAGCCGAGGATAATGATTTCACCTAGTGTGAAGTCCTCTCCAGATCCCGGCGATTTTAGGTCAGCAATGCAACTCGGATTCATGGATTTACAGGGGTTCGACTACCGACCGATGGCGTGGGAAGCTATAGATGGATAGATGCCTGTGACTGTATGAAAAGGATGGGATTTGAGGAGAGGCTTTTTTTTATTTTGGTTATATACCACATGACGAATATGTTAATAGTAATCCCCGCTATGCCAAGGTATTCCTGATGTTGTCCCACTCGTCGAATGCGTTGCCATGTGATCGGTCCCCGACATTGGCTGTTTTCCATCCCCAGGCAATGCAATAGTGAGCTGCTAATAATTGCCATTCCTCCATCTCATCAAGTAACTCTAACCTCGAAATTCTGCCTAATTCGTCCTTTCCCATCCATCGATCATGTGCAAAGTTTATATCTATTGCATCTTGACCTGATGAGAAGCCGCAATCCTTTAACCGAAGACTCTGCTTCTGCAAAGTTGGATACACCGACAACGTTTTGAGATTGATTCCTCTGGTCTATTCTGTCAGCCCGCGCATTTCAACTCACCTTACGGCTAAATTTCGGATCATCATTCTTCCGAAAGCATCATTTCCACCAATTGGCTCATACAGGATCATTCCCACATCATGTAGGAAAGTCTCCGAGATCCAGCTTAGTAACTTCGACGCATCTTCTTGGTCCATGTAGACAAGGCAACATTCAGAGAGAAATATTGTAGGCAGGTGAACGTCAAGAAACGGTGGCAAATTTGACTGCTCTGGAAGTCGTCTGATATCCATTGAATGTAGACAGTAGGTTGGCGAGACTATGGTGCCTGAATCCACATCTAGACGATCAATCTAGATTGATCAAAAAGAGCGCTTACGGATGGAAATCTGCGAAAGGTCGGAGTGAACGAGAGAGCGTAGATGCGGAGCATCGGCGATGACCTTGGCTTTGGCGCTGGTCACCTTTTGGAAGTCGAATTCATGGTATCGAATTGACCTGGCAGCTCCTAATCGAGTCTACGTCAACTAATGCGACGCAATTGCAATCACCTGCAAATTGAAGAATCGGGTATCGGAACCAGCTCCTAGGGACACGATTTGAGTAGTGGTTGATGTGTTAGCCAGGATTACGGTCTCGATCAGATGGTCTATGCTACGTGTTCGGACATAGGTCCCTATTCGTTAGCAAAAGCGATGGCGACGCCTCGTGACAGACACGGGACGGACGGGACAGAACGGTACCTCTGTTGATGATTGGGGATTTTCGATCAGGGATTTTGACAAATTGAGTGATGAAGGGGTCATTGAGGTATCCACAAGCAACTGCTGAGCGTTTTGCGCTCTTTGCATCTACATCTGTTTGCTGGATGATGGCGATTTCGTCCTTTTCGTCGTGTAAAGAAGACTGCTTGGCAAGCATATGTAAATATCCTGACGTCGTCGAATCTCTTAAAATTAAAGTGTGGTAATTACTGGCTCCCCCGCCGCCGGGGAATCAGGGGAGGCTTGGAGCAGTGGGCAAAGCCTCAGGTCCTTGCAAGGGCTGCTTTTTCCGCAGCCTAAATTGGGGCGAGTATGTAAAAAGCCGGCCATGCCGTGCTTGCCGGCGGATGTGGAGCCAATACGATGAGCGAATTCTCTCCCGATCTCGCACAGTGCAGTGACCTCATTGGCGGCTCGGTCCACTTCCCTCAGAGATTTTCAGAGATTTTACCAGGGACTGTGCAGTGGTGGTAATCTATATTATTTTTATGGAGGTAATCCCACAGCACTTTGTTTCCCCATCCCCCCCTATTTCCCTGTATCCGAAATCAACTTTCACCATCTCTCCCTCCACACTCCGTCACAGGCATCGTCCTCGCTACTATTCCGCTTCCTCGTGCTGCCTTTCTTTAACATTGCTATACCAAATTTCTGTCTCAAATTTCTCTTTGTTATCAGCGGACAATAGCACGCGTCTCCACTCATTGAGAGTGTTGGTTTAACGGAAGAATATCCAAAAAAAAAAAAAGTTATTTACTCCGGATTCCCACGGCCCAAAATTTCACAGCCTCCCCCCATTGCCCCATCAGCATGGATACACCTCCTTCTGCGTCGCCTCCGTCCGTCTCAAGTCTCTACCAAGTCTCCTCCGCCTCCTCAATGTCTCCCAATCCATCGCTTATAGACATTCCCTCAAGCATCTACCTGCTCGAAGATGGCTCCGTCAAGTCGTCTGCCGCAAGCTTCATGACGACTGGTCGATCCGATTCACGTCCTGACAGTCCAATTGCATACGAAGACCTTTACCGTGAACAGAGCTTCTTCGCTAAACAGTCCCAGTCTCCCACCCTCCTTCTTCAACTTCGCGCCCGATCACGGAGTCTCGGCATGATGAGCCAGCACACCGCTGATATGCTCGAATCCAGTTCCGTCTTTTCCTCCTCGCCGACCCCTCCGTTGTCATCTCCTCCTTCGCCCCGGTCATCAATAGACCACTCCATGCCCCCGACTCCCGAAATACCGACACCATCGTACGATGAATCGATCAGCGATAGTCCTCGGCTCCGACACTTCCCTTCGCTGGGAACTCTTGCTGATAATGATGCCGAAGATGATGAAAGAGAGGTTGAGAACGACTACCTTCCGGCCCCCCGTCACCCTCTACAACGCCGTCCTGAGGAGGGCAACGAAGAACTCCCTGACTACACCTGCTCCGTCTTCCGTTCATCCATCGTGAATCAGAAAGTCGAATGTGTTTATCCGGGTCTTCCGGCGAAGAAGAGGGAATGGGTTAAAATATATACTGTCCTCTTTGGCACCGTGATGCGGACCTATCTGATACAACCGGATGGCTCTCTATCGATTAATTTCTCACTCGACACCCCGCACCGCGAGTATACCCTCCAGTACGCTGAAGCGGGTATAGCGACGGACTATGTCAAGAAGAAGTACGTTCTCCGTGTTCGTGCCGAGGGCGAACAATTCCTCATGCAATGTACCAGCGAGGAGGAACGCGACGGATGGGTTGAGGCGATACAGGCAGGGTCGAGCATTGCTCTCGCCCTCGAAGATCGCAACATGCCGAAATATGTTACCCTACCCCGACGTCGGCGAGGACGATATTCAACATCCGTTTCCCGATCTAGACCTACCGTACAACGTACGCAACCAGCTCGAAGGGAGACATCGAATTTACACCCCATCCGTTCTGCACCTGCCTCCTCGACGGGTGGCGACTCAAATTATGTCCCTCATCGAAGCGCCAGCTCGGTCACCGTTGGCTCAGAACACAGTACCTCCAGTTGCAACGGCGAAGCCCCCACAGATCCGTATCTCGACGCTGCCACTGCACTCGCACTCTGCATCGAAGAGGGGCGAATTCACCGTCCTCCCCCACGAGAACGGATACTCATCTCCATGCTCACAGCACGACAGCATCGTCAAAGCGAGTGGGTTATAATCAATGGGATCAAACGGAAGATTAACCCAAAGACCGAGGAGGTTGAAGAACTCCCTCAGGACGGGACTGACCCTATCGAGGAGGAGCATCGAGCTCGCTTAGTCAAGTCGAAGACGACCCTCTCGACTCGTCTTTTGAAAATCTTTTGAACTACACAGACAAAAAATTGGGAGTTTGGTGATGTTGATGAATGGTTCGCAAAGTTGTGTTCAAACCGGAATCTGCGCGACAGATGGGTTTATGTATATATTATAGATACTGCATTGATATACCTGTTGTATATAGAAGAGAAGTTTTTGGGGAGCCTGCATATTGGGAGAACGTAGCTATATCATTGCATTTGAATGAAGAGACGATATCTACAAACTGTACAGAGCCATTAAGAGTTACTTTTGTTATCACACACAAAGCCATCCAAACAATCCAAACAATGTAGCAAATATCCACAAGGAAGCTAATGCCCTATTCCCACCATTGCAAAACCAAGATCGTCCTCAATATGTTTCTGGCAGCCCAAGTGATTGATAATCGGGCGGAGAGCTGCTACAGTTGAAAGTGTCCACAGAATGTTGTAAGCTAACAATCCCAGCGTCCAATAATTTCTTATAACTCCCTACAAAATTAGAGGAGTCCAAGTCGAGGTGGCGATCACATTGTGTTGCGTTCTCTGTATCCCAAGTCCTACATTGTATCAGCATTGAATAATAGACGTTCGCGCTCACCAGTAAAACCAACCCCACGAAAGTTCAAAGCTAGTTGTCTAGAAAGTGAGCTCAGATCCGGCGAAAATAGTATACCTGTGCAATATAGAAGTCGCTCAAAAACTTTTTGTATTCATCGCTGTAATCTGAAGCGTTTGCATTTGCTGGTGTGCACGAGCATCCAACGCTTCCGGGACATCCAGGGGTTCCAACCACGGTTGTGCCCACTGTACCGTCATAAGTGCCTTCCCACCGGCTCCTATTCACCATTAACAGATGTCAGAGTGCTTAGATACCCCTCTCCTACTGAGTTGACATAAACAGCACAATCGGTATCGGCAATTGACCATTCTCCAATGATTGTTGGACCACCGAATCTGTGGCAAGATCAATCACTGTGAATATTTGGATAATACCCCTGAGAAGGATCAATACTCTCTTCTACATCCTGTGACCACTAATAATGTCAATGAAGCAACCAGATCATATACAGCAACGCAAGCACTAGCCAGTTAGTGAGATCTCATGGTCACATACAAGCCAATCTTTGATTGATGGGTTTGGGCCAGGTTGCCAGAGTTAAAGACAACCTGCATTTCAAGTTAGCTTACCTCCGAGTTCCAGAGATACATAATTGTGCATGTCGATTATCATTCTAGTGCTTAATACCATTGAGATACGGGGTTTTACCCTGGATATGTTGTCTGTGGGAACACCTCGATGAAATCCACAGGTGGCAGGAAACCGTCACTGATCACGATCGTACCATTAAACCCGTTGTTTCTCACAGCCGGGTACGCCTGTTTGGTCCAGTTATCGACAACCGCCGATCCAAGTAGTATCATGTTCGGTTCATTTAGAATGGAGAACTTACAGGATTAGCGCGATCAAATCTGGAAATACCATAGTGACTAGATTAGCGTACCGCGGCTGACTGAAAAAGGTGGACAGCTGTTCTAGAAAGCCGGTTGTCAAGTCAGCATTCTGCTGTCCGTCCGTCCTACTCGTTAGATCACACTTGCAGCTCTAGCACACCCGTTTAGCCATCCAATCACACCTTGACGACCGCTGAAAAATCGTTAGCTTATATCAGGGTGGAGAAATGCCTGTGATTCCAGCCATTTTGACTTCCTGGTGCGGCATGGAGAACGATATTGACCCTTAAACCAAACCATCGGCAATACTCTATTGCTCGCAAGAGATACCGCCAGCCGACCTTTGCAACATACGGATCACTGGGATTGACGTTTTCAATCACCCAGTAAGGGAACGAGATTCTGACGTGATCGAATCCTGCATCTCGTATCTCTTCAAAGGAGCTCTTCGTTATAAACGTGTCGTAATGCTTTTCGAGCTCTGCGGATGCATTGGCCCTTCCCAGATAAGCGGAGAGTGTCCATTCGTCAATGATGCCAAGGGATAGAGGGTAAATTGAGAAGAGGGATGGAGTGATATAGGGCTACACTATTAAAATTGCGATTGCAGGTCTTGTGCCTCGAGGACAAGCCAACCACCAATGGCAATGCCTTTAATTGGTTGTGATCCATATGGGAAAGGTTCTGATAGCTTTGGAACATTAGGATTTGCCTGCGCCGAATCATCCCAGGTGCTGTTCAAGCCCTATACTTAGTGAAGTCCTCGCGGGGATGCACCATGATTGAAAGACCACCGACGGTGGCGTTGGTGTATGTGACATTGAAGTCTGTCCAATCGAGCCATTTCGTGCTGTCAAGAACTGTCCCAACGGCGGACGGCGGAATTCCCAAAGACGAAGGATCTGTTGTGCTCGGACTTTTTATGCCATCGGATGAGGAAACGTTGCTTTTGTTCTCGGGTTTGATGACGAGGAGACCAACTGGTATTAAAATTGCTGCTAGGACGACGATGAATGCAACAATGACGCATATTATCGATTTGCGTTTGGTCCAACTTCGTCTCGTGGGCGTTGCTTCGCCTGCCAAAGGCCAAGCGCGTTCATTCTTCTCAGACACAGGTTCAGACACAGGTTCAGACTTTTCTGCCTCTTGGATTGGTGCTGCCTCCGTGGGGTCGACGAAAGGATTTGCATAGGTACTACCGATCGAATCTGCCGCAGAATAGTGTCTGGATATTTCTGCGGCAGCGGCAGCGGCAGATCCGCCACCAAGTAGAGCAGTTGAGTGTGGCCTCGAGTCTGATTCAAGATTTGTATTATTGGTGGCGACGGAGGGTTGACGGGAATGCGAATTTCTGGGAGGTAGTGACATTGGCGGTACAGGCTGTCCGTGAGACGAGCCCAGGGAGGGAGGACGTCGTTGACTGTCGAACGCAGAGGATGTCGGTCTGGCATACGACATTGTTCCAGAGCGGGAGGGGATTGGACTGTTAGGGACGATGAAATCATCAGCAAGGAGCTGGTCAGCTAGATCCTCGTCGATAGACGTCCCCGCAGACGATGCAGGTCGCTGCGGACTGGGATCTCGATTGCGCATGACGGATAAGTCGACGGTGGGGAAGAAGAAACGACGGTTCGACGATGGCAGTGGCGTGTGATTGTGCTGTACAGAGGATATCTAAATCATAATGTGTCGGCCTTGACGGAAAACATCATCGTCGCTGTGGATTTGTTGCGTGAAGGCGGTGATTGTGATTTGGGAGGCGAAGCGGTCCTTGCTGTAAAATAACTACACACAAGCTTTGGTAGCGCCTCCACGGTTCAAGTCCGTAAAAAAAACTGGGGAACCAATCATATGCCCGGATCCCATCAGTGCTTCCAAAGTTGGCCGTGCGCGCAAAACACTCATATTGGCTATTGGTCCCCTTTAAGGATGGAAAAGAACTTGATGTCACAAGTTGCATACTTCTCCAAGGACCCAATTCGAAAACTCGTAGGATACAGATACGATATCGACCGAGTATATCTTTTTTTGCAGCCGCTTTCGAGCCTCTGATCAAGGGGCTGCACAATGACGTTAGCGGGCACCAATGGCTGGCGAAAAAGCAAAGCTTAAAAATCACAGTTTACCCGCAATGATCGGCGCACAAAAAAGGCCAGAGCACACCAAATACATATACACAAAATCTCAATTGTCTCATTTGACTTATGGTACATTGATATCCAAAGTAAATCCCCCGAGGTTGAATATTCTACTTGTGTGTTACAGCAACTAGCAGCAATCGGATCCACCACATTCTCGCACGTAATAAAATGCGGCCGCACAACTCCGGCAACAATAACCAAAATTTCACCGTCCTCCACCCTTCCAGAGCCCCCGACACCCTCTACTACAGTCCCAAATTACTCACAAACAAGCAAATTCTCCACCGCTGGAAGAGGACGGCCTGCATCCATTCAGCACGCCATAAAATCGGGAATTTTACCAAAAAGAAATAAGCAAAGAAAAGTTCAAAAACCAATTCCAATCACTTTTTCGTTCCAAGCTCAGCTCTGGCTGTTGCAAGCTGTTCCTCCAAGGTTTTGATATATTCAATGGCCTTTTCCACGGTAATGGCCTTCGAAATCCCATCGGTTTCGCCAGGCAACATTGCGCCGAGTTGGTCAATCGCATTGTTGATGCGACTTCGACGTGCTTGCTCAGCGACTTTGTGACTCGTGCGACGGGACTCGATTCCACTTGACAATTCCTTGGGATAAGAAAGACCGAGTTGACTGTGATTGCCTTCCAAGATGTTCTGATAATTCGACTTGGAAGCAAGAGTATGGATAACATCGCTACTAGTTCCTATAAATTAGTTGAGAGGCACGGAATTTGGGGCGGCACCTCCAGGGAGCAAAGGCTTCAGGTTTGGGGAGATGATGGGTTTGAAAGCAGGCGACGAACTCGAAGATCGACTCTGTGCGCGAGAGGAATTTCTCAGCGGGCGGCGAACATTGTTGTTGGTGTTGTTGGCATTCAAGTTTGAAGTCGCCGTCGTGCTATTTGGATCGTAGGAAGAGGGAATCGAGATGAAAGACGGGCTTCCCATAGAAGGGCCTGCACTGATAGGCCCAAAAGTAGGAGTTGATCCAGCCGACCTGACCGTTGCAGGCGACGTATCGGAACTGTGATGATCGTAAGTGAGAGTGCTTTCGACGTGCATATGTTGCTGACGCGGATCCGAATGCTGCAAAGTCATGTTCAGGAAAGACGCCGGAGTGGCAGGTGCAACGTCGGCATTTCCTGCATCGGTGAGCTTTTGTCGACTCGATTTATGGGGTCTGCCATTTGTGGATCCCTTTTCACTCAATTTGCTGGAAGAGCTATTTCGAGGAGGAGGTGGCGGCATCGACGAGGACGGCAAATGGGGTTCAGGCGAGACAGACTCAGAGGATTCGCTTTGAGAGCCATTTGTGACGTTGAGGTTCAAACTAGTGATGGAGTTGCGTTTCCGGCTCTGAGAGGGTCGATTTATTGGAGAAAATGGGGCTCGACGAACGTTCCGATGCGCCTCTGTAGCGTTTTCGGCCGACCTGCGATTGGGAGGAAGAGTAGAGAGACCGACCATGGACTGGGTTCTGCGCGTATCGGAGGCAGGGAACCTTTCGAGGGCAGGAGACGTGAGAGGGGAGAAATATGCATGATCCATACCCGGAGCCATATTCTCAGTTTCGGGAAGACGCATTACATCCATGGGAGTCACTGCGGGAGAGAGCAGAGGGGTGAAGAACATCTGTTACACATGTCAGAAATTATATTCTTACATTACAGTGATACCTCTTCATTTGGTTGGGTAGTGTATTGCACGCCATTGATTCGATCATATCCGTTTTGCTGATCCACTTGCAAGGGTGACATGAAGGCGTTTGAGTCTGAGGAAGCGCGCATATTGTTGCTGACGGGAGTAGGCATTTGCGCCAAAATGTTGTTCAAGTCATTGTTGTCGGTCTGCATGGGGGATGTTTCATAGTGTTGAGACTGATTGTTGTTTGAGTCGCTCATGGTGGTCCTTCCTTCATAGACTAGTGTCAGCCTGGCTCCCGTCATTACATAGTAGTTGAGAAGTAGGGATGTACCGAACATAAGATCACGACCCTCCGAGTCTAAACCAAACAAATTATCATCAAGATTCATAAAGTCTTCGTTGTAGGATGAGCCCTGGATCGGTTGTCGCTGTGGCTGTTCTTGTACGATTCCGCCGTGATTTCGGTCTCCCGATCCAGGAGTGTGCATATCAATGGGGGGTTATGGGCGGAGGGATACGTAGATATGTGGGAGTGAGAGTGAGTGATGGGGGGGTCGAATGTGTGTATAGTATCGAGGACTCGAATTGATCGCTGCGGCGATTTGGAATGCCGCACGAGTTGATCCGAAAATTTATTCAGGTGTACGTACTTAGAATAAAGTCGGTTCGATCTTGAAGCAGTCGATACACAGGAAGGAAAGGTTCATGACCAAATGCGAGCGTGATCGGGGTGCAAAGGGTGTTGGGACAGAACCACCAAGGGGACGGCGCCGGCGGCTGGTTTCAAGGAAATCGACAAGGACAAAGACCCGGATGTCGATGTCTTGAGGATAATAAGAAAACGGAGGGTGTAGCAGAAGGTTTGTAGGAAGAGTGTGGTGTTTGGTTGTGACGGCCTAGACCCCACGCGAGTTATCGTATGGCTGGCGAAATTAGGGTGGGAGTTGCTCCTGCAGCTGCTAACATCTGCTACACCCACCACCAATTTTTGAATTTTTTTTGTATTTAATGTATGGTTCGGGATTTGTCTGGTCGACATGGAAATCTCTTCCATAAGCAACAGTCAACGACTGGCTGACACGACGCTATCAACAATCCAACTCCCGGTGCCGCGAAGATCTGAAATCAATCTCCGCCGGTGGTTATCATCGTTAGCAGAGATGCCCAGTTGGTTTTGGTGATTAGCAAAAAGGCCCCGTAAATTTCGTGGAAAACTTCGTTTGATGTAAGACATCCAAAAGTCAGCATCTTGCAGTTTTAAAGTTTGGGTTGTCAAACATCGATTGGCTATTCGCCAGGTCATGAGGGATAGAAAAGCCCCCACGACTTTTTTTTCAGCCACTTCTCGGACCCAATGCCGGTTGCAAGCGAAGCGAGCAACCTCCGACACGAGAAGATGATCCCTTCTTTTGAATTTTAGCACCCCGTTCAGCCAATCAACTCCGAGAATTGCCAAAGCCAGATTCAGGAAGGAACTCGACAGGTCTTGTTTTTCTTAATTTCGCGCCCTTCAAACCCCAAGGAACGTTCGTGTCACAAAATGCCTCATTCTGAATCACTCACCGGTCATGACACGACGTGAAGCGCTCGTCACTCCATAGCGTCTCCTCCTTTCCACCAAAAAGCATGCTCCCCCTTCATCGGAAAGAGAAGCTGGACGATACCAGGCAACATTCTTTCCCCTATAAATTCGTCAAGCCAGCCATGTTCTCTAAACCTCGAAAACGACTCTCCCCTCGACAAATCCATGTCGGTGGATTCCTCGTAGTCTCCTTCCTCATCTGGTTCATATTTCTCCGTGGCGGAGACGGCAGAAATCGCTATAAATCTCCATATGCGTTGGCTTCGCACCGACTAAGCGACAATCTCCCCATCGTCGATGTCACCATACAGGAATGCACCCGATGGCGGTGGTTCGAGGGTCGATCGAAGTGCACTCGTCTGCTCCATGACGGATGGGAGATCTCTGGAGGAGACTTATTGCTTGATACAGGCAAGAATAGAGTTCATTTATTCATCAAACGAGAAATCGAGAGTCCACCGATGGACGCAATTGTCGATCTCCGAATATCGCGGGAAAGGCCAGGTGTTACAGCCGAGGGTTGGGAGAGTCGACCAGGAGGGATATGGATCAAACGCGCCCGAATAACGAATGTTAAACAGGCCGTTACTGCAATCGATTTCCTTCACGGCAGCAAGGTACGCGAACTTCGGCGCGCAAGACAGTTTGTCCTCGGTGGACCTTTGCATTTAAAGCAACAACATATTAATCTTTCCTATCGCATCGGGTTATTACCACCGCGAGAGTTCCCACCACTCAAAACCTCTCCGAGAAAACCATACAAAGTATTGCAAGTTGCTGGTATTTTCTTCGAAATACTTTACTGACAGGGAGACGTACATCTCTCGACTGGAATCGCAGAATGTCGGGATGTAGTCTCTGATGTCCATAAACAGGCTTGTGAAGCAGACGCAACCTCGTTGGACTTCGTCAAATACATTCTGGACAAGGAGAAACCTGACTTTGTTGCCCTTACCGGCGACCAGGTCAATGGCGACAATGCTCCAAACACCAAATCGGTTCGTCTCAAGAAAATTAGTTGGCACGTTAACGGACTAGGCCTTCTTCAAACTTGCCGAACTCTTGATCGATCGTAAAATTCCGTATGCTGCAGTTTTCGGCAACCATGATGACGAGGGCGACATGTCGCGACAAGAGTTCATGGAGCTTCTCACCGAAATGCCATATTGCGTATCTAAACCCGGTCTCCGTGACATTGCTGGAGTCGGCAACTTTGTTGTTCTGGTCGAGAATCCAGAGTACGTCTTCCCTTTGCAGACGACAGTTAAAATTGGTAGTTCAAAGGAAATTGCCATCGCACTTTGGTTCCTCGATACACACAAATACTCCCCCAATGAACGCAAGTATCATGGCTACGACTGGCTCAAGGAAAACCAGATTGAATGGTTCAAGTCACAATTCGATGAACTCGCGCCATGGCCTCGAGATTCACTGCAAGCAGCATTCATTCATATCCCTTTGACCGAATATCGTACCGTGACGAACGCTTTTATCGGGGGATGGCGAGAAGGCCCGACGGCACCACGCTATAACAGTGGATTCCGAACGGCTCTTGCTGAGAAGAACATCATGGTGATTACCGCGGGACATGATCATGCGAATGATTATTGCATGTTGGATGAGATGCGACGTAATCGGCAGGAGAAGACCTGGATGTGCTACGGCGGTGGAGTTGGATACGGAGGATACGGGGGATACGGAGGATATACGCGACGGGTACGACTGTTCGAGGTACAATTCACCGAACCTCTAAAGGTGTTAAGCTAATGTAAGTTTGATAACCCACATCGACGTATTACTACATGGAAACGTGTCGACGAGGACACTAATGATCCAATCGCGCGGCTGGCAAGAGTCGATGAACAAACACTCGTAGATGACGGGAGACTCTCAACAACGTCACTGGATGTCGAGATTGAAGGGATGAATATAACGTTGAAGGAATACTTTGAGGCTCAACGACCTCCCGATTTACCGGATTTGACGGATCTAGCATAGTTTCTAAGAGTCGGACTTAGAAAAGTTGCTTTGAGGCGTTTTTAGAAGGCATGTGAAATTCTATGGATTCACCACCATTTCTCTACTTGTACTTGTCCGTCCTCTGTGTGCAGTCCGCGGTCATGGTATAATCTGACAAGTCTGTCTGTCAAACCTTGTGGTCCGCAAATATACACCAGCCTAGCTTTTCTTTCCTCTTGGGTATCGATATTTGCCAACGCCGTTTTCTGAAATGAATCCCACCAATTCCATGTTTCATCAACTTGGTCTTCCATTGACGCAATCTTTCGATGTACCTCTAAAACATTTTGTTCCGCGGCTGAATTCATTGGTTCTTGCCGAGTAATCCATAAATGACACTCAAATTCGGTCCCAAAGTGGGCTTTGACTTTTGAGATCTCATTGAGAAACAGAGTTTCTTCCTGCCTTCTCACTAGGTAATGGAAAATAATCCTTGTATCGTGAGATATAACGTTTTCTTCTGAAACGAATTGCAGCATACTTATCAAGGGACTGAACATTAGCGTACGCCTAGTGGAGATCATCCTTGATACCCACTCCGCCTGCGATAAATTGAAGACACCGTATATCGGCAAGTTCAGGCGCCGGTGGTTGTGGCGGGAAAGTAAAATTGCCCCCAACTCGTATCAAGACATACTGGCCGACGATGCCGTCTTGCCACAGCCATTTCGAGGGTGGATTATCTGTGTTCTGAATAGCAAGAGATGCTATCCCTTTGTGGCTGAAAGTTCTTGGCGTCGACACAAAACTGAACCCACCTGGCTTCGGCAGATGTGGGACATATGTATCTATCCACTGACCAGGGGTGAACGTGAACGAACTAGCGTCTTCGCAATGGTGATTCGGTAGACCCTCGACCTGGTGAATCGGCGGCTGCAGTATTCTCAGATCGATAAGCCGCACGGATTGCGTTGCTTGTGCGAAATGTTCAATTCGGGTCAAGAAGAATCCCTATTTATTGTCAGCAAGCTTGGAATATGTTGATTACTCTCTGGCGGAATTGAGTAGAGGTCCTTTCAATGTGAGTATTATCCTTTAGTTTCTCCATTTCTCCTCCAGTGCAGAATGACGCTTTCCCCGCAATGCTGGAATACAACTTGACCCCGAGAAGACCTCTTGGAAGAGATTGACACAATTTCGCTCTTGAAAAATTGGGAAAGGAAGCTGAGAGTCTCAAAAAGGACATCGACGAAGGTATTCCATAGGCACTATTCCTTCGACCGTCTGGAGTGATTGTGTACAGTCTGGGCCCCTTTTCCGCAGCGATCGCATGAGCAGTCTTCTGATTGGGCAGGGAGCTTATGTCAGCGGCCGTCGTTTCCCAACCTCCCCGTTCGTTGGCAAACTTGAAATTTGAGCGACTTTTGGCCTTGAGAGAACAACACAGTCTTGTATATTGTATCATCGACCTCTGCGCCCTCGTAGTCCAGACACTTTACACTGCTGAGTCTCCCCGTCCGTCTGCAAGATGTCGTCGCCACCGCGCGGGGACTTTGTGTCCTCGACAAGCGGCTTTGGATCTACATCCCCGTTTAGAGGCTCCCCATTCATCGAGGAGGATAATCCATTTGCCGATCTGGCACCCAGTAGAAACACCCCGCCCGTCTCGGTCCTTCAAACTCCTTCAATGCCGCCTCCCGGTACTTTTCTTTCCTTCCCCCCTTCCCAATGGAA
>Ga0335073_10007196_pt1 | contig 15605 bp, 7 predicted proteins | sample Lox_Sample_22_FD_207093 | JGI IMG/M metagenome (GOLD analysis project Ga0335073, IMG submission 207093) | Soil microbial communities from Loxahatchee National Wildlife Refuge, Florida, United States - Lox_Sample_2.2 | ecosystem: Environmental > Terrestrial > Soil > Wetlands | place: USA: Florida... | reverse complement strand
GACCGCTCAGAGACGGTGAAAGCCCTGCCGGCAATCATTGATGGCATACGCGCGCGGGGATATGAAGTGGTTCCGGTGTACGAGTTACTCGGCAAAACGCGCGCCGATGTGATGGCGCCGCTGCCTCCGACGGAGTTATGGGCGGCGAGATTCGACCGGCTGGGATTCTGGGCTTTCGATGCTGGCGTTATGACGATCACCTGGATCTTTCTAATCGGTGACTTGCTGATGACGGGGCGGCTGCTGTTTATCGGAGCAGCGGCAATTTACGATCGCGCGCACGAGAAGATTGTGGGCAGGCCTACTGAGATCGCGTACTTTAGGCCGAAAGTTGCGGTATTGATCCCAGCGTATAACGAGGAAAAGGTCATCGAGCGCACGGTGCGTGCGGTGCTGAATTCTGATTATCCCAATCTGCGCGTGATTGTGATTGATGACGGCTCGAAAGACCGGACGCTCGAAGTTGCCCGAAATGCGTTTGCTATGGAGGAAGACGAAGGAAGCGTGATTATCCTGACCAAAGCGAATTCGGGCAAGGCAGAGGCGCTCAATTATGGGATTGAGCACATCGACGATGCGGAAATTTTTGTTGGGATTGACGCCGATACGATCATCGCACCGGACGCGATCTCGCGACTGGTGCCGCATTTTGTGAATCCGAAAGTCGGAGCGATGGCGGGCAATGCGAAGGTCGGGAACCGCGTCAATCTGTGGACGCGCTGGCAGGCCCTGGAATACATCACGAGCCAGAATTTTGAACGGCGCGCGCTGGATGTGCTCGGAGCGGTGAGCGTGGTGCCGGGAGCGATTGGCGCGTGGCGCGTTTCTGCCGTGCGAGAGGCCGGAGGGTATCACACCGATACAGTGGCGGAAGATGCCGACTTAACCATGGCGCTGCTGCGGCTCGGATATCGCGTGGAGTATGAAGACATGGCGCTCGCCTACACCGAAGCGCCGACGAATGCCAACGGGCTGATGCGGCAGCGATTCCGCTGGTCATTTGGGATTCTCCAATCGGTGTACAAGCACATGGAGGTTTTCGCGCGCAAAGGTGTGCTGGGATGGGTGGCGCTGCCGAACATCATCATCTTCCAGATTCTGTTGCCGCTGGTTTCTCCGCTGATTGACATTATGTTCGCCGTGGGCACGATCTGGTATCTGATCCAGAAACATTTTCATCCGGATTCGACCGATTCGAACAGCTTCCACAAGCTGGTGTTCTTCTTCTTTGCGTTTCTGGTGATTGATTTCATCGCGTCGGCGATTGCGTTTGCTCTGGAACGGCGACGGCCGGATGACAAGGAAGATGTCTGGCTACTGAGCCAGGTCTGGCTGCAGCGGTTTGCCTACCGCCAGTTATTTTCTGTGGTGCTTTTCAAGACTTTGAAGCGCGCGCTGGAAGGACGAAAGTTCGCCTGGGACAAATTGGAGCGGACAGCAGCAGTGAAGTACGCTCCCGCCGAGACCCGCGATCACGTAAACGTGCCGTAGTTCATGGTTTCGACCTTTACTGCCATCTTCGCCACGATTCTTCGGTCGATCCTGCTCAATTGCCCGAAACGAATCCTCTTCCGTAGAGCGGCTTGCCGGCGTGCACGCCCGTGAGTTGTCCATCTGCGAACTCGAGTTGGCCGTTCACGAAAACATACTTGATGCCTTCCGAGATGGAGGCGGGCTTGGTATAGGTTGCGGTGTCACGAATTGTAGCGGGATCAAAAATGGTGATGTCGGCGAAAAAGCCTTCCCGCAGAAGACCACGCGATCGAAGTCCCTCGCGCTGCGCAGGCAGAGAAGTCATTTTGCGAATGGCCTGCTCGATCGGAAGCAGGTGTTGATCGCGGACGTAATATCCGAGGAAGCGAGTCATGGCGCCGAAGGAGCGCGGATGGGTGTGAGGCTCGAACAAGGGCCCATCGAGTGACATCTCGGGGGCATCGAGGCAAAGGCTCGTCCAAGGCTGCTTCAGGCCATATTGCAGATCCTTCTCGCTGGCGATGAAGTAGAGGGCGCCAGTCTGGCCTTTATCCGCGAGGATGAAGTCGAAAAGAGCGTCGAGCGGAGCTTTCTTCTGATCGGCGGCGATCTGCGCAACGGTTTTGCCGTTGTATTTCTTAAGGTCGTCATTGACGACGCCGGCGACCATGACACCTTTCGCGCCGCCGCTATCGAAGTAGAGATTCTCCCAGTTGGGGTGGTCGGAGGTCATTTCGGACTTGATCTTGGCGCGGACTTTCGGATCTTTTAAACGTTCCAACAATTTCTCCGGACCACCATCTGCGACCCACGGGGGAAGGCTGGAAGCGAGGGCAGTGCCGCCGGCGAGATAGGGATACATGTCAGCAGAGACGTCCTGGCCTCCGTCGCGTGCGGTCTGAATCATTTTGACGATTTCGGGCATAGTTCCCCAGCGAGTCTGGCCGCTGACTTTGAGGTGAAAAATTTCGACGGGAAGATGGGCCTCGCGGCCGATGCGCAAAGCTTCCTCGACCGCCTGCTTTTCGGTCTGGCCTTCGCTGCGCATGTGAGTGGCGTAAATGCCGTGATACTGCGCGGCGACTTTGGCGAGCTCAATGAGTTCGTCAGTTTTTGCGTAATGACCGGGAGGGTAGATCAACGCGGTGGAAACGCCGAATGCTCCCTGCTGCATGGCTTGCGCGACCAGCGATTTCATTTTTTCGAGTTCATCCGGGTTGGGAGCGCGATCGTCATCGCCCAGAACGGCTTCGCGTATCTGCGCTGCGCCGACATACGTGCCGATGTTCAGCGGCGTGCGAGTGGCTTGAAGGCGCTGGAAGTATCCGCGAAGATCGGTCCAATCGATCTTGAAATGAAACTGATCCATCAGGGGTTTCAGCGGAGCTAATGTGCGGTCGTCCTGCGGAGCGATGGATTGGCCTTCGCCCGTGATCTCGGTGGTGATGCCCTGCGAGAGCTTGCTCAGAGAGCGGTTATCAATCAGCAGGGACATCTCCGATTGGCCAAGCATGTCAATGAAACCGGGGGAGACGATGAGTCCGCTGGCGTCGATGACGTGCTGGGCAGTGGCGCCTTGGAGAGAGCCGATCTTGACGATACGATCGCCGCGGATGGCGATGTCGGCGGCGATCCAAGGATTGCCTGAGCCGTCGATGACATGGCCATTGCGGATGATGGTGTCATATTCGTTTTCAGCTTGGGTCGGGGGTGCAGAGGCGGCGAAGGGCGCATCGTATGCGGCTGCGGCGATTTCTCCGAGAGCCTCGCCGGCAATTTTTTGCGCGGCGTCGGGATCGTCCATGGACACATCGACCATGTTCAGGTAGGCGGCAAAGGCGAGATGATCGCCGGAAGTCGTCTGCATGTAGCCGGCGAGACCTTTGCCCGTGATCATCAGCTTCTTGTTGAGCGCGTCATAAACGCCGTAGGTACCGGTCTTGGCTTGAACGTGGCCGGCGGCGGGCGAATTCACCTGAATCTTGAACAAGGTTCCATCGCGGCCAAGGATGGGCAAGCCGCGATGAAAATCGTCGAAATCTTTCTGCTTCGACATGAATGTCAGATACTTCACCATGAAATCTGCGGTGAAGAAGGCGTTTCCGCCGGCGCCATCGGATTGAGATGCGGAAGACAGATCGAGCCCGGCTTTGCTCAGGAAGTCGTGTTCGGTGTCGAATCCGGCCTGATCGATCGCTTGATTCTTATGGGCGACCAGCGCTCCCAGCAGGAATGGTCCCATGCTGGCGTGCAGGTTCTGACTGACTTTCAAGGTGATCTTCACGTCTTCTTTGAGCGGAGGAGAGACGTGTTCGGCAACGAGATTGTCGGGCTGATAATTTGCGGAAAGAGTTTTGAAGTCGGCGGTTGCTGCGGGAGCGATCGCGACGGCGACGCCTTTGGCCTTCAGCGCTTCAGCCAGGACGGTGGCGGCGAAATGACTTGGTTCCGGAACGGCGTAGGAAATCATTCCGGAACTTGTGCCTGCGGCCAGAGTGCCGGTCAGAGTGACGGACCGAGTGCCATCGGGGCTTAATTTTTCTGAGATGTAGTTCAGGGTGGGCTTGGAACCGGCATCGGCGGTAGTCGCTTGATTGATGATTGTCAGGTAAGAGGTTTTGGGGGAAATCTGCAGCGTGACCGGATCGCCTTTTTTCGCGCCTGCGTTGGCGACGACGTCGATGACGTTGTCGTTGACGACGATGGGAGAAATGACCACGTTGGTGCCGAGTTCACGATCGCCTTCGGGGAACAGCGTCGCATCGACAAGGACGTGACCTTTGATCCTCTTGATGCCCTTGGCTGCGATCTGATCGGCGAGTTCGCGAATCACGAACAATGGATCACCGATGCCTTTGCTGTCGGGGCCGCCGTAGGAGTGATCCTCGTTTTCAAAGGCGAGCGTGCCGTCGCTTTGAATGCGTCCGGAAAGATCTGGGTCACCGCTCGCCACGAGAATGAGATCGCCGTCGAGCTCCCCTTTTTTCTTAATGGGCCCCGTGCGATAAACGCGAGTGTGGAAGCGATAGTCATCGCCCAGCGACTCGAGCATCGTTCCTTCCGTCAAAAGCTTGGTGGTCGAACCGGGGACCATCAGCTTGCCGGGGTGGAATTGATAGAGCACTTTTCCGCTGTCGAGAGAGTAGAACTCGATGCCGAAATGCGAGTGAGCGAATTCCGGCCGGTGGATGACCGCCTGAATGCGGTCAGGGACGTTCGATGGAGTTGCCGGTGCGGATTGGGCGAGGGCTGAAAAAGTGGCGAGGGAGACGAGAGCAACGTGGATCAGAAGTGCCGAGCGTACTCTTGAGATCATTGTGGACCCCGTATTTGTTACTGATCTTTTCGTGATGACTAAACTTTCGTCCGCAGCGATGCGGACTTTTCACGTACCAGCTGAAAACTCGGTTTGAACCTCATCGGGAAGCGATGCCAGTTGCGTTTTAGTGCGGGCGCGCCAGATGAAATAGGCTGGAGCGCCCGCGAACACAATCCCCAGCCCAACCAGAGCACGGGTTGGCTGGCTGGCGATGGTGTTGGCGGTCATGGCGATGCCAGCCAAAATGAAAATTGCGGGCGTCCAGGGATAGCCGGGAACTTTGTAAGGACGTTTCAGGTCGGGCCGGCGAATGCGATAGACGAACACACAGGCGGCAGAGAGCGAGTAGAACATCCAGCCCACGAAAATCACGTAGGTCAGGAGTTGCTCGAAAGTGCCAGAGGCGGCGAGGACTGCCGACCAAATGGTGCAGGCCACGATCGAAAACGCAGGCGTGTGGAAGCGCGGATGAACCTCGGCGAGGCGCTTGAAAAAGAGGCCATCCCTGGCCATGGCATAATAAACGCGCGACGCAGTCAGTACCACGGAATTGGCCGCGCTAAAAACTGAGATCAGGATGGTCAGGGCGACCAGCTTGGCGGCGATCGGGCTGAACAAGGAAAGAGCAGTGGCGGCCACGCGGTTAGAATTCGCAACTCCCTCCGGACCGAGGGCTGCGAGATAGCCGAAGTTAACGAAGACGTAGATGGCGACCAAGGTCGCGGTTCCAGTGAGAAAAGCGATGGGTAAATCACGCTGGGGATGGATGGCCTCTCCCGCACTGAAGGTGACGTAATGCCAACCTTCGTAAGCCCAGAGCACGCTGATCATGGCTAGTCCAAAGCCGGAGGCGTAGGCGCCGACGTTCCAATGTTCCATTGTGGTGGAATGCGCGATGGGAGCTTTGCCGAACCAGAGCAGAGCCGCGGCCATGATGATGAGAGCGGATGCCTTGATGATGGTCGTTACATTCTGCAGATTGGCGCTGGCCCGCGTGCCGCGGACATTCACAACGCCGATGACCGCGATCATCAGGACAGAGATGGTTTTGGCTGTCACGATATTCAGCGGAAAGAACTCAGCAAAATAATTGCTGAAAGCCGCGGCTAGAGCTGCAATCGATCCAGTGCTGAGTACAAAAAAAAGAGTCCAGCCGAACAAGAATGCCGGCAGCGGCCCGAAACAGTCGCGAATGTAGACGTAAAGGCCGCCGGCCTTGGGTATCATGGCGCTGAGTTCGCCCACGGTTAGCGCTCCCAGAAGAGAGAGCACCCCACCGAGTATCCACGCACCCATGGCCAGCGGAACAGAATTGCCGACCGAGTGAAGCACGCCACCGGGGACGAGGAAGATGCCGGAGCCAATGACCGTCCCCAGCAACAGGAAAAAGAGATCGCCGAAGCGCAGGGCGCGCGAAAGATGACCTTGCCCCGGCACGGTCTGCGAATTGTTCAATCCTGAGGGCGACCCCACGCGTTTTCCGCTGAACTGAGAAGTTATTTCCAGCCCGGGCGAGCTAATAGCCAGATGCAACTAATGTTTCACTATCGATTTGGTGAACTTTATCACTGTTTTAGAGAATGTCAAGAAGTTAGGTTTCTATGCCGACAAAATTGCCATAAAAAGGCGATAATATGGAGTTCCAGAAGCTTTAGTATTGCCCGTGAAGCGCGCGAATCTTTTGTTTCACTTTTTACTGTTCGCCGTTGACAAGGCCCCGTCGCGGCTTTACAGTGACGCAACGATCTGCATAATTGTACGGCTTCCGGCAGCAAACGAGTCTAGGCCCCCGTTGCAGATGTTTAGGAGATTTTATGCGAATTGAGTCTATCGTTCTTCGAGAACTCAAGATGGATCTGAATGCGCCCTTCGAGACGAGCTTTGGGACGACACATCACCGCCGGGTGCTGCTAGTGGAGGTGGGTGCTGAGGGTCTAACCGGGTGGGGCGAGATCACGACGCAGGAGGAGCCTTTTTACAATGGCGAGACTACCGACACCGCGTGGCATATCTTCTCGGACTTCATTGTTCCCATGGTTCTGGGGAAGCGGATTCAGAAGGCGTCGGATGCCGTGTTGCTGATGAAGGCGATCCGCGGGCACGAGATGGCGAGGGCCGGGCTGGAAAATGCATTGTGGGATATCGAAGCACAAGCCAAGGGCGTGAGTCTCAAAACACTGTTGGGCGGCACACGGGACGAGATTGCTTCGGGCGTTTCTCTGGGGATTCAGACTGATACTGATGTTTTATTGCGCAACATCGAGCGGGAAGTGGCGGCGGGCTATCAACGAATCAAGCTCAAGATCAAGCCGGGAAAGGACATTGAAGTGGTTCAAAAGGTACGCGAGCGGTTTCCAGAGGTTCGGCTGATGGTGGACGCAAATTCTGCGTATCGCCCTGCAGATTCAGGGCTGCTGCAGCAACTGGATCAGTTCAACTTGATGATGATTGAGCAGCCGCTAAATTGGGACGACATTTTCCTGCATGCGACTCTGCAACGGAAGCTGCGGACCCCGATCTGCCTGGACGAATGCATTCACAATTCGCGGCATGCCGAAGCTGCGATCGGGCTGGGAGCCTGCGGCATCATCAATGTAAAGTTGGGGCGGGTCGGTGGGCACACGGAGGCTCGCGCGGTGCATGACGTCTGTCACTCGCACGAGATTCCGGTATGGTGCGGAGGCATGCTCGAATCGGGCGTCGGCCGGGCACATAATGTTGCCATGTCGACTCTGCCTGGATTCACACTGCCGGGTGACGTATCGGCGAGTAGGCGTTATTGGCGGGAAGAAATCATTGATCCGGAGGTTGAGGTGGGACCACGGGGAACGATCCAGGTGCCAGACGGAGTGGGGCTGGGTTATACGGTGCTCAGGAAGCGCGTGGAGCAACGCACCGTCCGCGAGAGGGCGTGGCACGCAAGCGCGCAGGTCACGGTGCCCGCCGATGCGGTGCCGGTTTGATAGACGCCCACACTGTGTGCAAGGGATCGAGCGTCTCGGATCACTCGTCGTAAAAACGAAAGCCGTGGCGCTGCTCGTCCGCGACTTTCTTCATAATCTGCAAAGACTTGGTGCGTTGCACCTCTTGGATCGCGGCGAGAAAAACATTAAAGAAGCAGACTGGCGCGGAATAGGAAGCGCCGAAGGATGCGGCATCGATTGCCGTCAGGAAAGTCTCGTCGCAGAAACGAGCCACCGGTGAAATGTAGGTATCGGTGATGCCGACGCAGTAGGCGCCGAGCTTCTTTGCCTGTTGAATGCCTTCGATGGTCATACGAAGGCCGCGACGGAAGCTGATGGCAATCATCATATCTTCGTCCGTCAGACTGCGAGCGATGTGGACCGCCTGGCCGGGGGCGGTTGCAGAGAAGACGGGCAATCCCAAAATGTTGAAGTGGTATTCGAGATAGGCGACGAGGCATGTGGCAGCATCGCCGCCAAGCAATGCGATCCGCCGAGATTTCCAGATACGCCGTGCGGCGGCTTCGACGCGGTTCAAATCGAGGCCGTTATAAAGAGAGCGAAAATTCTTGAGTTCCTGATCGAGACAGGCGCGCATCAGCGATTTCACGCTGGAGTCGGCGGGCGCTGCGGATTGCATCGTGTCGAGCGAGGTCGAGCGTACGACGGAGAGCTCGTGCAGATAGTGCTGGAATTGCTTGTAGGTTTCAAATCCGAGGCCACGGGCGATACGGACCATAGTCGCCGGATCGGTGCCCAGCCGTTTTGCCATGTCGCGTACGCTAAGCAGAACAAATTGCCGCGGGTCCTCAAAGGCGGGCCGGATGATTTCGCGCCGTCGGGCGCTAAGCTGAGAGACGCGGTCTGCTTGACTCATCATGGGCCATCGGTCCCGGGCGGAGTACGGTTGGGCACGCTTTCGCATGGCCGCCCATCTTAACACCGCAGCCGATGAAATCGACTGCGACCGGCGGCAGGATTTCCTTCTTTTCAGTTCAGCTTGCCGCGTGCGAATCAGCAATCTTCGCAAGCGGCAGAGCCATTCGAATCAGTAATGCACGTTGAAGTTCATCAGATTCCACGTGAAGGCGAACCATATGAGAGCCAGACAGCCGAGAGCCAAGGCTGTGTCGTAGAGCCTCGTCCAGATCCAGCGATTCGGCAGACGCCAGCCTTGCAGCGCGTTGATGCAGACAATCAGTGTGCCAAATAAGCAGAGCACGCCGATCACGCCGAAAAGAATGATCCACGGCCCGAGATCGTTCAACAGGAGACCTGATCCCATTGCCACTGTCAACAACGTGATCCATCCGACAAAGAAAACGAGGAACAGGATGCAAGCGAGCCGGACGGCCAGCCGCAGACGGCGTTGCGCAGGAGCGAAATCGAGAGGACGAGCATAATGCTTCCGCACAATGGCACCGATTGGCCAGAACAACAATGTCAGCACCACCATGATGAGGCCGAAGATGGCAAGGAAATACTGGAAATACTTGTTCTCGTTGAAGCCGACCCTTTGGAAGATGAAGAAAGGCCAATCCAGCTGAAATTGCATGCGGCCAGTGGCGTCGCGCTTGAAACCCACATGCGCGCGACCGTGAACCTCGCGATAAAGCAGTGGACTGATTTCCTCGTATTTAATCAGCTGGCCGTTAGGACCTTTGAACGGATCGATGCTGATGGTTCCATCCACATTGCGAAAAACCTTGTTTTCGCCGAGCAGGGTGGTTAGTTTCAGGAATGAAGTTTCGAAGCGGCGGCTGCTTTCGTAAAGGCCGGAGACCGCAGCTGCGTCCTCATCGGCTGAAGCGACTTTGGGCGCAGGCGGCTCTGTGTAAGGGAAGTAACGATCGAGAAACTTTTCAAACAGGATGCTGCGCGGGCTCACTTCGCCTCTGCCCGCGCTGTTGTAGGAGACGAAGAAGCCGACATTGGCGTCGAGAATCAAATGGAGATCGCTGTGAAAGTATTCTGTATCGCCGCCGTGACCAATGATGCGGTGCCCGTTGGACGACTCCTCGTAGAAACCGTGCGCCATGCCGTCGAGGCGGTCGTCGGTTCCGAACAGGCGCGCGTGCATGAGAGTTGCAGTTTCTGGACGCAGAATCTGCACATTTCCGAACTTGCCGTTCTGCAGATGAGCAATCATGAAGTTGCACATGTCGCGACCGGTGGTGGAGACGCTGCCAGCCGGGTAGGCTTCGACAAATTCGAAGGGCTTCGCAGGCGATGACGCGAGGGCGTATCCCTTTGACATCATCGGCTCGAGATCTTTCGGGAGGGGTTGAACCAAGGTGGTCCGCGTCATCTCAAGGGGACCTAAGATATTGTCCTGCACGTACTGCGAAAAAGGCTTGCCGGAAACTCGCTGCACGATGTATCCAGCCACGGCGGTCGCGTAGTTCGAATAGGCGGGCACGACCCCGGGCGGGAAGATGCGGTCTGGCGTGTGCGTCTTTACGTACTCATCGAGAGGATGCATGTGTGCGGCGTCGGAGACAAACAAATCGTGAATTACTTCTTCGAAGCCCGGCGTGTGAGTCATGATGTTAGTCAGGGTGATCGGCTTGCCATACGCGGGCGGAATCTTGAAATCGAGATAATCGTTGACGTCGCGGTTGAGATCGAGTTTGCCCTGCTCGACGAGCTGCATAACAGAAGTCCAGGTGAAGAGCTTTGAAATGGAGCCGGGGCGGAACAGCGTGCTGTCCGGGGTCACGGGCGTGCGCTTGTCCATGTCGGAATAGCCATATCCCTTGGCGAAGATGACTTGGCCATCTTTCACGACTGCGATGACAGCGCCGGCAATGTTTTCGCGTTCGAGTTGAGCGGGCATCATGCCATCGAGGAAGGCCTCGAGGTCGGCGCCAGTCAGTTCGTGGGTTCCCGAGGGCATCGTCGGAGACGCTGCTTCTGCTGCTTTCTTGGCCTCAGGCGAGTGCGGTTTTTGCGCCCAGAGGGTGGAACAAAAGATCATCGACAAAAACAAGGCTGCGAAAAAAGTCAGGCGTACACCGCCATCAACGGGAACAACTCGGTTGGAATTCATCGCCTCTCCTCGAGAAATGGAACTCCTGCCACGCGAAACTTTTTCTGACTTCTACTTCTGCGAAGCTTGATTTTGTTGAATCGGATTTTGCTGAACTTGGTTTTGCTGAACCTGGGCCGCCTGGACCACGTCTCGAACCGCATCCACGATGGTTTGCGGCTGCTCGATGGGAATCATGTGATCGCTGTTGGAGACGATTTGCTGCTTGCCCTTGCTGGATAGCTGCGCAATTTGTGGCTGAAGCGTGTGGATCCAGGTCTGCTGAAAATCATCGAGAGTTTTCTTCGGAATGCCGGGAGCATCGATTTGCTTTCCGGCGGTAAGCACGATCAGCGGCTTATCTCCAAAATTTCCGGAATCGCGGGTTTCTTGTGCGCTCTCGTCGAAGACGTCGAGCTCGGCAACCATGGCGTCGACGAAAGCTTTCCGCCGCTGCAGATAATCGATTTCATCCAGGAAATCCGGCGGCAATTTCGAGTCGCCTCTCTGGCTGCGCTGAAAAGCTCTAATGGCTCCCGTGGGCAACCCGATGGGCATGAGTTCCTGGAGCAGGCGCATCGACTTGAGTTGATCATCCATCAACTTCTTCATCTGCGGAGTCATGTAGCGCAGCTGATCGGGATGAGAAGAATCGACGAACACCGCGCCCGCCACTTCGTTTGGATATTGGCCGTTGAAGACGCGAATGTTGTATCCACCTAAAGAATGCCCGACCAGCACATATGGGGGAGGGACGGAAGCATTCTGAAGGAGGACGTGAAGTTCTTTGGCGACTTGCAGACTGGTGCGATGCGTGACGATGGGGGGATCGCTCCAGCCGTAGCCGGCACGATCATAGGAACAAACGCGGGCAAATTTTGCGATACCGGGCTGAACGAGTTTCCATCCGATTGCCGGAACGCCCAACCCCGATTCCAGAATTACGGCGGGAGCTCCGGGAATGGCAGTTCCGGTGCAATCGATGTTCAGGCGAAATCCGCCAACATCGACCGAGCGACCCTGCTGCGGGAAACGGCGGGCGTCCGCTCGGGAGGCGAATGATTCGCGCACGACGGCAGCGATGAGAAGCAGCACGACGAGCGCCAAGCCGCCCAGGGCAATGCGCACGAGCCACCGCAGCCAGGTTCTGCGTGGAGCGGCAACGACCGTCATGGCAGATTCCGGCATTTAGAAGGAAAGCTTCAACGCGAACTGCATGATGCGAGGCGCGACCGCTGTCGGCCCAGGAATTACACCAAAGGATCCGCTGTCGAAAGCCAGGTTGGGATCGTAGAACTGCGGGTGGTTGAACGCGTTGAACATTTCCGCGCGGAACTCAACTCCAGCCTGGTCGCTGGGCCAGCGAACCGAGAAATTCTTGATCAGCGAGAGATCAGTGTTGTTCTGTCCCGGACCTCGCAGGAGGCCCGGCCTGCTATTTCCGAAATCCGTACCGCCATCGGAGCTGATCACCGGGTAGGTGCCGGGGAAGCAACTGGAGTTGAAGTATCCGCCAATTCTTTGCTGGATCGTGCCGGAAGTAGCGAGTTTGCACCCCGGCACAACCTCAGCGAAATCGGCATCGGTATACGTCAACCCAAAAAGGTTGGTGGGATTTGTGTCGACCGCGTAAAGCTGGTGGCCGGCTTGAATCTGAGTCACGCCGGCGATTTTCCATCCGCCTAAGGCATTCCGCATGAGTGCGCCGCGGTTCTGGAAGAATGGCGGGGCATAAACGTAGCTCACGACAAAACGCTGCGGGCGGATGAAATAATCGGGGCCGTAACGGTCACTGGCAACGTACTGATTGCCATAGCTCATGCCGCCGTTCGGTCCGGTCGAAGCTCCGGTATCCGTAGATAGTTCCTTCACCCAGGTGTAAGAGGCCAGGAACTGCAGACCATGACTGAAGCGCTTGGTCAAACTTGCTTCCAATGCGTTGTACCAGGAAGAACCTTCCGAGGCGATTTGTGTCCAGGATGCAGTGCTGAAACCTTGCACCGGCAACCGGTCCTGCAGGTTCGCCAGCGTGTTGGTGGTTTGGCCTCGGACCGGGTTGGAAGCAGTTGCATTGAAAGCCTGGTCGGGAAACGTGACTTGCATCAGATGTTCGCCGCGAGCCCCGATGTAGCCGACTTCAAGCATCATGTCTCTCGTAAGCTCGGTCTGAAGATTCAGGTTGTAACGCTGAATCATTGCCGGTTCAAAATCCCAGGCAAAAGTGGTTTGACTCAGAGCAGTAGAGGGTGAATAGGGAGTGAAGGCCGGGAGGTTGTAGTTGATACCGGGAAACGCAAACGGATCGGCGATGGTGACATTCGGATTGCCGAACTGTTCGCGGAAAATGGCCCATGGTTGATTCGAAACCAGCTGAAGGGTGGGTTGTCCGGTGACGTGCTGATGGAAGATGCCATAACCGCCGCGAAGCACAGCTTTGCCGGTGGAAGGAAGCTGCCAGGCGAAACCGATGCGCGGATCGATGGTGTTTTGGCCATCACCGGCTATGGTCATCTTGTTGCCTTTTACCACGCCGACGGGAAGTGAGGGGCCATTGTAATTGGACGCAACCACAAAACCTTGGAGCGTCCCGGTGGCTGGAGGGGTCGCATCGGCGGTCTGCTCGTCGAAGTTCGCCTGACGCCCCAGACCATCGCTCACACCGCCCATCCGCTCATAACGCACGCCGAGATTAAGCGTCAGCTTGGGGGTTACTTTGTAGTCATCCTGGAAATAACCGTTAGCGTCCAGAACGCGCCATTCGCGAGAGGAATCGATGGGCAAATCGATAGAAGCGTAGACGTTACTGATAGGCAAGCCATAGGGAGCGCCCGCCTGTCCGAGCAGAAGATCAGGCACAGTCAGGAACAGCATTCCGGCGAGGTATTGGAAGGTGAGCATGTTGTCTTGCGGCCGAGTGACGCCACCGCCAAAACGCAGCGAGTGGTGACCCTTCTGCCAAGCGAGTGTGTCCTGGGCCACATAAGTATTCTGGGCAAGAACGACATCCTGGCCGTTGCCGCCGACAGTGGGCAGGCCTGCCGCGTAGACGGCGGGCAGTGAATCAAAGACGCCATAAGTGGTGACGCCGATCTGAGGAAAGGAAAATACTTCCTGCTGCACGTCAGCGGAGAACTGCCGGTGATATGAGATCTCCGCCTGATTCAGCAGGGTGTTGGAGAAAGTATGGTTGTAAGTCAGCGAAAAATTGCGAAAGTGCTCCTTGGTGTCGTAGGGGAAGCCGGGAGCGGTGGGGCCACCGAGATTGGTTGCTGGAAGGGTGTTGATCTGGCTACTGTTCGCGAAGAAGAAGCGTGCCTGCCATTGATCCCTTTCGGACTGGTTCCAGTCAGCATTGGTGATGAACTGCTCTTCATAGAAGGTACAGGGATTGCTGGCGGAAAAACTGCCTTGCGCACTGAACGGCAGAGAGGGATTGATGGTTTGCGGAGTGGGATACAAATACTGCCCGTTGGGCAGCTTCATCTGAAATAGCGCCAGTGCTTGCGGGCTAATGTTTGAGCCGTCTGGAGCGACAGATGGTCCAACGCCCGGGCCGAAGAGTTCCTGGGCAAGGGTGTACTGCCCCGAGAAAAGCGCTCCCAAAGCGGCTGCTGAGCGGTCGTCAGTCAATGGCGGCTCCGTAAAAGTGGTCGAGCAAGTTGCATCGACTCCATTGAGCTGGCGGGTGCCTTGGTACGAGGTGAAGAACAACAGCTTGCTGGGGACGATCGGTCCGCCGAAGGTCATTCCGTATTGATTTTGCCGCAAGATTTCACGTGGCTGGCCGTTGTGGTTGCGAAACCAATCATTGGCGTTCAGAACCTCATTGCGGAAGAACTCGAAGACGCTGCCGTGGAAGTTGTTGGTGCCGCTTTTGGTGACGACGTTTACGTTCGCGCCTGCGTCGCGGCCGTAGGAAGCATCATACTGTCCGGTCTGTACTTTGAATTCCTGAATCGCATCGGGATTGGGGACGGCGACGCCGCCACTGAAATTGCCGCTCTGCTGGAAATCGTTGATCTCGACGCCATTCATCTGAAAATTGTTGTCGTTGTTGGAGCCGCCGGCTGCGACGAACGCATCATTTCCATTACTGCCGTTGCCGCGGCCGAGTTCACCGGCGTTGGTCACGTCTGCAGCCACACCCGGCGAAAGAGCGATGATCTGGGTGTAGTTTCGAGTCACCAGAGGCATGCTCTCCACGATCTGGCTATCGGCGACGCGGCCTAGCGAGCTGCTGTCAGTCTGCAGTTGCTCGGCGGCGCCGGTCACGTCCACGGTTTGAGTAATGCTGCCGACCTCGAGCTTCACATTCAAATTCTGCGTTTCGGTCACGGTGACGGTGATGTTTTGATAATTCGAGTTCTTGAATCCGGGCTTGGTGACTTCCAGGGTATAGGTGCCGGGAGGCAATAGCTGCAGGGAATAATTCCCACGGGCTCCGGAGTTGGCGGTGCGGATCTCGCCCGTCGCCTTGTTGGTGGCCTTGATCGAAGCGCCGCTGACCACGGCGCCGGAGGGATCGGAAACGATTCCGACGATGGCCCCGGTGCCCGCCGTTTGAGCGTGGCAAAGAACACCCACGATGAGGAAAATCGAAACGCTGGTTGCCGCAAGTGCCTTCATGGAAGTCTCCTCAGTCCGCATCTGGCAGAGTTTCCAACCAACAAATCTGTTAAGGGTTGAGACCCGCTTCCCGAAATCGGGCGTCGGACGAATGAAATGTTTGTTTCTATTCGCCGATGAGTGGGAAATCTAGGCCGGAACGGGCGGCGGTGTCAAGACAAAAATATGGATTCACCCATGCGGATTTCGTTATTCG
>Ga0335073_10007195_pt1 | contig 15606 bp, 16 predicted proteins | sample Lox_Sample_22_FD_207093 | JGI IMG/M metagenome (GOLD analysis project Ga0335073, IMG submission 207093) | Soil microbial communities from Loxahatchee National Wildlife Refuge, Florida, United States - Lox_Sample_2.2 | ecosystem: Environmental > Terrestrial > Soil > Wetlands | place: USA... | reverse complement strand
GGCGGAGTTCGTGCCGGTGGAAACGGGCATTGCGGGAACGACGGATATCGAAGTTCTAAAAGGGGTGAAAGAAGGCGACGAAATCGTCACTGGAAGTTACAAGATTCTGCGGACATTGCGCCCTGGGAGCAGCGTAAAAGTAGACAATTCCGCTCCCAAAACCGAAGAGGAGACGACATAACCTTCGCCGGGTTGGCTCGTCCAATGGAGAGCCGGCCCAGCCCGAAGCGAGACCGGAGCGCAAGATTGTCCCAACAGGAACAGGAGAAGAGGATGGCAACCGCCGAAGTACTCAATTTTGCCCAGCCAGTGGTGTCGGCACCGCCCGATTCCTACATGATCAGCACCATCGATCTGTGGAAGACCTATGACATGGGGTCGGAGCAGGTGCACGCGTTGCGCGGGGTGAGCATCAACATCCGCCGCAGTGAGTACGTCGCCATTATGGGGCCCAGTGGCTCAGGAAAATCGACGTTGATGAACCTGATCGGATGCCTGGACACACCCAGCAAGGGACAATATTGGCTGAACAGCCAGTTGGTCAGCGAGCTGGATGATGACGAACTGGCGCGCATTCGAAATAAAGAGATCGGATTTGTGTTCCAGACGTTTAATCTGCTGGCGCGTGCCACCGCGCTGCACAATGTCGAGTTGCCACTGATCTATGCCGGTGTGCCATCGGAGGAGCGCGCCGAACGGGCCACGGAGGCCCTGACCTCAGTAGGCATGGCCGAACGCATGATGCACAAGCCAAACGAGCTTTCCGGCGGGCAACGGCAGAGAGTCGCGATCGCACGCGCGCTGGTGAACCGGCCATCGATCATCCTCGCCGACGAACCGACCGGAAACCTGGATTCGCAGACGGGCAACGAGATCATGGCGTTATTTGATCGATTACAGGCGCAAGGCAACACAATTGTGCTGGTCACCCACGAGCACGATATCGCGGGATACGCGCAGCGCGTGATTCACATTAAGGATGGCGTGGTAGAGAGGGACGAGACCAAGAAGTAGACGGCCCTCGGCGATCAACGAGAACGCCCAGCCTCGCGGCTGGGCGTTCTCATTTAGGAGACATCATTCGTAGGTTTAGTGCATGAAAGACGCGTTCTTCAGATTGCTGCTGCAGTTGGGATCCTGATAGCACTTGCGAAACGCGGGAACGATCAGAGCCTGTTCCAGCGTCGGATCGTTGGTGTTGGCCAAGGTGTCGGTGATCTGTTTCGCGCTGGCTACGTCGCCGGTCTGCTGATAGGAGACGGCGAGCAGTTCGAGCGAAAACGGGTTGTTGATGTCTTCATCCAATTCAGAGATGGCTTGCTTGTACTGATGCGTAGAAACGTACCAGGCGCCAGCGGCTCCGTGATAGGAAGTCTCGATCAACTTGTCGCTCGAGCTGTCCGCCATTTTGGATAGTTGCTCGACCAACCTTTGGGCTGTTTTGGCGTCGCCGGTCTTGATTGCCAACTCTACCCGAGCGCGTGAAATCTGAGCGAGTTCCTGCTGAATGGCAGCGGGCATGGCGTTGTCGCCTTCCTGAATGGCCGCTTCCGCTTTGTTGAGGAGCGCAAGACCGGTCGTCGGATCGGGCTGATAGATCGCCATCTGGCGATAAGTATCGGCCTCGATCTGACTCAAGTGCCGGCTGTGCGCGTTATCCGCGATCGCCTGGAATGCCTGATTGGCCTTCTTAATGTCGCCCTCGCGAACGTAAGTGGTAGCGGCGCGGGTCTGCCATTGCACGCTGTGCAACTCGGGCAAGGGGAATTTCTTAAAGGCGATGGAGTACTCGTGACGCGCACGTTTCTGGTTGCCCATGAGGGAATAAGTGTCGGCAATGCCGAACTGCGAGGAGTAGAAGTTGGGATTGATGGCCAAAGCCGCGTGGTAATGTTCAATCGCTTGATCAAAATGCCCAGCCATACGCAGAATTTCCGCATAAGAATCCTGCGGGTTGGCGTCGTGCGGTAGCGCGGCGATGTACTGGTCCATTAACGCGAAGGCTTTTTCGAACTGCCGCATGTATGCGTAGTCGTAAGCCACGTTGTTCATGAGGCCAGGAGAGTTGGTGATTCCGGAACGTTCGTACACGGCAGTGGCGCGCTCATACTGGGTCTGCGTGGTCAACCATAGATTGGTCATATAGACGACCCAGCGGTCGTGCGGGTACTGACCGAGGACGCCGTTCATCTTGGTAATGGCAGAGATCAGCTTGTGATCGCAGGCGTCCTGATACCACTCAATGAGCAATTGCTCGGCTGGGGTCGCGTTCTTTCTTAGATTGAAAGCCTTTCGCTGCTCGCGAACCTGCTCTGCGGGATCGAGGCTGCTCTGGGCCAGCAACTCGTGGCCCATGGCAAATTTTGGGTCGATCTTGACCACCTGGCGCAGGACCTCGGTTTGCTTGGCTTGTTCGACCTGATCCAACCCTAAGTCCCAAGCTTGCTGGAGCAACTGGTGTACGCGCGGCGATGTGGTGCTGAGTGGCATGGCATCAGAATCATTCTGTGCGAGTACGGGGGTTGCCAACAGCAAGCCCAATAGAGTTGCGATTGCGCCTGTTCTCAAGTTCATTGCTAGTTCCCTCTTAAGAAGTACCCTTGTTCGACGGGCAGTTTGCCGTCGACTTTCAGCACCGTCACGCCCTTGGTCAGAGAGTAAAGATCGACCACGCCGATGGCTCCGCGATTACTGGAAACGAAACGAAGAACCGAGTCATCGGAATCGGCGACCATGATTGCGCCCTTGTGAGCCTGGACGAATTCGCGCGCCTGTTCGGGAGTCATGCTGAAAAGCTTGCGCAGCACGAGTTGCATGTCTTCAGCGCCGGGGTCGCGCAGAACTAACAGGATGGGCTTGCCATCCGGCCAGGTGCGAGTGTGCTGGTTAAAGATTTTGATCAGTTCGGCCGAAGTCAGGTTGGTGGCGGGGTTTCCGGTATCGGTCACGACCGCCAACTGCTTCGCCTGAAGGGGATTGGACAAAACAGTCAGACACGCCAGCAGTAACGTTATGTGCCAGCCTCTCATCGGGGTTCATTATTTCCTGCCAGGCTGCCCGCGGGACAGGTCACCAACGTAACCGGTATTTAGGTGCAACACAGGAATGGTCCGCTAACGGAGCAACCTTGACCAAAGGTCGCAAAACCTGCGGTAAGCACCCTGATTGAGCGAACTTGTTCTATTTCTGTAACAGAAAGCGGCCGAGAAGTAGGACTGATCACCCTGGATAACCTGCAGTTTTGGCCAACCCGCGCTGGGCTTGTTCTGGATTCAGAACAAAACTGCCACAAAAAATCGAATTGCCCGCGGAACGTGTAGAAGAGCGAGTCCCCCAAAAGGATGGGGCCCTTTGACACTGCCACCCCCTCGTGCAGGGTCCACGGGCCCCGTTTTCCACTGGTCGGTCCTCGGCCATCGGCGGCCTCTTTCCTAGGCCGTAACCTTTTCCCTTCCCGGAAGTTTATAAAGTTAGAGGAGCAATGGTCGGAAAAGCAGCGGCGCAGCGGCCCCCGGCGCAGACGGAAGAACGTCTGCTGGTCGAGGCTGCACAGAAAGATCCACGCTGCTTCGGCGACCTTTACGAGCTTCACTTTGAGCAGGTTTATGCGTTTGTAGCACGGAGGGTGGGCCATCGCGAAACAGCCGAGGACGTCACTGCCGACGTGTTTCACAAGGCCCTGGCGAACCTTCGCAGATTTGAGTGGCGCGGCGTGCCCTTTGCCGCATGGCTGCTGCGCATCGCGGCCAATGTGATCGTCGACCGCTCGAAACGTAGCGGGCTCGAGGTGAGTTCGGACGATCCGCCCGAGATCAGCACGAAACCAAGGATGGAACAGGCCGAAGATGCGGCCCGACTGTTTCGGCTGGTGGACGAACTGGCAAACGATCAACGGCAAGTGCTGGTGATGCGATTTGCGGAGGAGAGAAGCATTGGCGAGATTGCACGGAAACTCGGACGATCGGAAGGTGCGGTGAAGCAACTGCAATTTCGTGGCTTACAGAATCTGCGGAAGAAGCTTGAGTCGCCTAAGGCGTCGGCATCAAGAAGAGCGGCGGGGCAAAAGAAATTTGGTGGTAAGAATGTCTAAGCGCAGTGTGATCGACCAACTCGATGCGGCGGTTAGCGAGGTTCTAGCGAATCCGCGCGCGCGGCTGGCTGGAGTGGACGCGGAGGTCACCGCGTTGGCTGGCATCGCCGCGGAGCTGCGCAATCTGCCGCGAAGTGAATTTAAGAAGAAATTGAAGAAGGATTTAGAAAGGACAAAATCCATGGCAACTGCGGTTGAACCGGTAACGACAATTAGCACCTTCGCGATTCCGAGATTGACGGTCAAGGATGTGGCCAGCGCCATTGCGTTTTACGAGAAGGCCTTCGGAGCCAGTGAAATTTTCCGTTTCAACATTGAAGGCAGGGCGGAGCATGCCGAAGTCAAGATTGGTGACTCCGCGATTATGCTGTCGATCGAGTGGCCGGATGGCGGACGCCTGAGTGCTGAGACTCTGGGGCAATCGCCGGTCGAACTGCGCCTTCAGGTCGAGGATGTCGATTCCTTCGCGAAACGCGCGGTGGCTGCCGGAATGCGGGTTGCGAGGCCCATCGGAGATCAGTTCTATGGAACTCGCGAGGGTCACTTCGTCGATCCGTTCGGCTATACGTGGAATATCTTCACTCCAAGAGAACAGTTATCGACGGAAGAAGTCTATCGGCGGTTTGAGGCGATTCGGCCATCGTATGAGGCAAAGCCTGAGATCTCGATCCCGAGAGGATTTCGCACGGTGACGCCATATCTGGTTGCGCCGGACGGTCCGGCGTTGGTGGAGTTTGTGAAGCAAGTCTTTGGCGCTGAAGAGAAATTCCGAGCCACGGGCTCGGCGGGAGGACTGCACGCAGAGGTGCGCATTGGCGACTCCATGCTGATGATGGGCGGCGGCATCCCGGGACGCGAATTTCGTTTTACGCCGAATGTGCACGCACTGCACGTCTATGTACAAGACGCCGACGCCGTTTATCGGAAAGCACTCGCGGCCGGAGCAACATCGCTGGATGAGTTACGTGATCAGGAATACGGCGAGCGGTCAGGCTCGATCAAAGATCCTGCCGGAAATTTCTGGTACATTGCGACTCACAAAGGCGAGAGCTATGTGCCCAAGGGGTTGTACAACGTAAATCCGTACCTGCACCCACTGCGAGCCGAGCCGTTCATCAGTTTTCTAAAGCGGGCATTTGGCGCACAGGAGATTGCGAAGTATGCGTCGCCGGATGGCGTAGTGCATCACGCGCAGGTTCGCGTGGGCAGTTCGGTGATTGAGATGGGAGAATCGCAGGGGAAATATCCATTTATGCCGGCAACGTTCTATATGTACGTGCCAGCGGTAGACGCGGTATTTCGACGGGCAGTGGCGGCGGGAGCGGTTGTGTTGTCCGAGCCTGCAGATCAACCATATGGCGACCGAACCGCGACAGTGAAAGACGCCTTCGGGATGACCTGGAATATTGCCACACACATTAAGGATGTGGCGCAATGAGGAAGATCTCCTGAAACCTGGTTGGCTGTCCCACGGCCCGAAAAGCGCAGGTTCTGCGCGGGACAGCCAACGTAAAACTATCTCTGGTGGGCCGCGGAGCGACAGGCTTGAATTTCGCTGGAGCTCACGGGAACCTGGATGGGCTTGCCGTCGCGAGTCGGCGTCCCTCCCTTCACGACCGGGTCAAAGCAGTCTTTCCAGAGACCGTTATCTTTTTTCCACTGCCCCACGATGAAACCTAGTTTTTGGCACTCCTGGACAATTCTTTGGCAGCTCGGATTGTTCTCAATGGCGGCGTGATTCGGGTTTGGTTTTGCCGGATGTATTTGCGGTTGATTCTGTGCGGCAAGACCGGCAGTCATCATTAACCCCAACAGGCACAGAGCAGTCAGCAGGATCGTGCGTTTGCTTGTCATAGTTCCTCCGTTCGGAAGCTAGGGACTGTGGCGATTCCTACAATATAACGCAGCCGATTAAGCAATATCGTGAAAAATCCGTTACTACATTTGACAGCCCGATAAAGCAGCCCGTAGCATTCGACACTCAACCATCGTCCAACGGAAAATCTCCACTTCTGAGGTGAAGAATGCGCAAGCTTGTCGTGACATTGCTGCTTCTTTGTACCGGACTTCGGGCACAAAAACTGTCGCCGGAGGTGCAGAAGTACGTTCGAGTCAGCGCACCGGTGGTTGCGTTGACCCATGTGCGCGTAATCGACGGGACAGGCTCGGCGCCGATCGAAGATCGAACGATTCTCATCCAGGATGGAAAGATCAGTTCGATTACCGATGGCTCGTCCGCACCTCCAAAAGAGGCTCAGATCCTCGACCTGCGCGGTTACACGGTGATTCCCGGGTTGGTGGGAATGCACGAACATATGTTCTATCCGGCGAAGCATCTTTTTCAGGAAATGGCCGTCAGCTTTCCGAGGCTTTATCTTGCTGGCGGAGTCACTACCATCCGCACGACGGGATCGATGGAGCCTTACACCGATTTAAACCTCAAGCAGATGATCGATCGCGGCGAGGTTCCGGGACCTAACATCCATGTGACGGGGCCGTACTTGGAAGGCCCTGGAACTTGGTTGATGCAAAGTGCCGAACTGAAAACGCCAGCGGAAGCGGCGGCCACGGTGAATTTTTGGATCGATCGGGGGGTGGATAATTTCAAGGCTTACAACTTTATTTCGCGAGCGGTGCTGGGAGCAGCCATTGAAGCAGCGCACAAGCGCGGCGTAAAAGTCACGGGGCATTTGTGCTCCGTTGGATTTCGCGAAGCAGCGGAACTGGGAATCGACGATCTGGAACATGGACTGGTGGTTGACACTGAGTTCTTTTCCAAGAAAAAGCCTGACGAATGCCCGGATGAGGAGGCAGTGGCGAGTGAACTGATCAAAATGAAGGTAAGCGATCCGCCAATTCAGGAGACGATTCGCGAACTAGTGGCGCATCACGTCGCCGTAACTTCAACTCTGCCTGTGTTTGAGCCGTTCGTTCCGAATAAAGCTCCGCTTCAGCAAAGAGTCCTGGATGTTATGTCGCTGGAAGCTCGTAATCGATACCTGGAGAACCGAGTGGCGTTGGATCTTCCGCGGCGTGATCCGAAAACGGGCGAAATCAGCCCGCGGCCATGGGGTCCAATATTTCCCGAAGAAATGGAATTTGAACGCGCCTTTGTGAAAGCAGGTGGCTTGCTTCTGGCTGGTTTGGATCCGACTGGGTTAGGAGGCGTGATCCCTGGGTTCGGCGACCAGCGCGAGGTCGAACTCCTGGTCGAAGCCGGATTCGCTCCACTCGAGGCCATCCATATCGCGACTTACAACGGAGCTCAGTATTTGGGCGAGTTGGATCGCGTTGGCACAATCAGTGCGGGCAAGCAGGCCGACCTCGTAGTGATTAAGGGAAACCCGGCTGCAAAGATTGATGACATTGAGAACGTCGAGATCGTGTTCAAAAATGGCGTGGGCTACGATTCGGCTAAGTTAATCGAGTCGGCACGCGGACTGGTTGGGATCGAGTAGCAAGCCGGGCCGCAACGGTCGGACTCACCGGCTCGCGGGCAATGGGTAATATCCCTCTTTGGCGAAGACATCGACACAGGGGCGCAGGCTCGAACTCTTGCAGCCCGGGCGATCGACGCGAATGTCAATTTCGCGGCGCGTGTCGCTGGGTGTGGCACGAGCGACATAGCCCACGGTGTATTGGTTGCGTGCATCGCCGAGGAGCCGCTGATACACATCCTCGATAGAAGAACGGGAATATTCGCTGAGAATTTCGCCACCGGTGGCGCTGGCGTACTTGGGAAGAATGTTGCTGTAGCCCTGGCCGGGAATGTGCAGTTTTTCCAGGGTCTTGTAACCCGGAATCGCCGAGCCTTCGACAGCTATGCCGTAGAGGAGAATTCCGTTCGACAGCAGCACCTGCAAAACCGTGCTATAGCTCGCGTCACTTCGACGATCGTGACCATCGCTGATAACAAAAATGACTTTGCGGCGCGACTTGTCGCGCTTTCCTAAATCTATGGCGGCGCGCAGGATTGCGTCGTTGAGTACGTGCGCCTCTTTTCCTGGCCCCACGACCGGCGTGGTGGGAGAGTTGACGGGAATGTCATTCACCGTGGGACCTTGCGGTCCCAGTGGTCCGCCGGTGACGGGCACACCCGGATCTTCGCCGCGCTTGGTTTTCAGACTGTTCAACGTTGCCTCTAATTGGCGGCCCACGGCAGTGAAATCGGTCAGACGGCCGACGCTTGTGCTGTAGGTGTAGACGGCAACCTCATCAAAGGCCGCAAATGCGCCTTCCAGCGCTGGAAATGTTTCGTTGACCTTCTGCACCCCGATATCCGACATCCCGAGATCGATGATCACCGCGGCGGAGAGAGCAAAGGGATCGCTGGTAAAAAAATTCATGGTTTGCTTCTTGCCATCTTCGTAGACGGAAAAATCTTTAGCGAGCAAACCACTCACCAGGCGTCCGTTCTCGTCCGTTACGCGAACGGGGACGATGACCTGATTGACGTTGACCGACAATTTGAAAAGCTCTTCCTGTCCGCCAGGCTGATTCTTCACAGTGCCAGGGGGAACAGTTGTAATCTTCATCGGGGGAGGCGGACCGGGATTCTCCGAGGGTGGCGGCGTTTGATTCGAGGGAGCCGAACCGTTCGACGGCGGAGCCTGTTCGCCACTGGGTGGATTATTCACAGCCGGCGTGGAAGAATCAGGTGACTTGGTTGGGGCGGGAGCGGGCGGTGGAGGAGGCTGCACCGCGGAGGGAGCGTCGGGGATATCCTGCGCTTGAGCAAAATCGCGGGACAAGGACGGCAGAAACAAGATGATTGCCGCGAAGGCTAAAATGCAGTGCTTGCGAATCGTCTGCATGACCCCAACTCCTCCTCGTGCCCACGACCTTCTATCCTTGGAGTGTTAACAACGGCTATTTGTTGCATCTAAGCCTTCAGAGATAGACTAACAAAAACTAACGCGAGAATCCCCATGCCGAAAGCCCGCACACTCCGGTTGGTTGCTCCTTCGCTTGTTTTGTTCTATGGATTGATGTTTGCCCATGCGCAACAATCGCAATCGAGCGATCAGGGCCGGGATCAGTCGGGGGAAACCCTTCAGGTCAACGTCAATGTGGTGCAGCTTTTTTTTAATGTGAAGGACAAGAAAGGCGCGCTCATTCCGAATTTGACGAAGGACCAGTTCGAAATTGCGGAAGATGGCAAACCGCAAACCATTAAATATTTTGCCGCAGAATCGAACCTGCCGTTAACGCTGGGAATTCTGATCGATTCGAGCGGCAGCCAAACCAACGTGCTCGACATGGAAAAGCAAGTGGGCGGGCAATTTCTGGATCAGATTTTGCGCGATAAAGATCTTGCGTTCGTCATTGGCTTCGACGTGAATGTGGATCTGTTGCAGGATTTCACCAGTTCCGTGCATGCGCTCAAGACTGCGATGAATAGCGCTCGCATCAATACTGCGGGAGGCAGCGGTACGGGCATCCCTGGACTGGGGGGAGGGACGGTGCCGACGCCGGGTCAGCCGCGCGGCACGCTGCTTTACGATGCGGTGTACCTGGCTTCCCACGATGAACTCGCGCAGCAGGTGGGGCGGAAAGCGATGATCCTGCTCACCGACGGGCAGGATGAAGGCAGCCAATTGAAGCTGAAGGATGCGATTGAAGCGGCGCAGAAAGCCGACAGCATTGTTTACGTTCTGCTATGCGCCGATCGCGGCTTCTACAGCGGCTTTGGCGGCTATTCGGGTGAAGGCGAGATGAAGAAGCTGACGCAAGAGACTGGGGGACGCGTGATTGACGTTGGCAACAAGATGCAGAAGCTGAGAGAAGGTTTCGATCAGATTGCCAATGAACTGCGCAGCCAGTACTACATCGGCTATACGCCGACCAATAACAAGCTGGACGGTACGTTTCGCAAAGTGGAGATTCACACCAGCGACAAAAACTACAAGATTCAGAGCCGGTCGGGGTACTTCGCAGTGCCCAAACACGAGTAGTTTTACTTTTTAGGCCGGTCTTTGAGACGAATCACGAACTTAAGGCCTGACCAAACGTCGTTCACCGCACAAACTTTCACATCGACCAAACCGGCTTCGAGGCCGATGCGACGAACTTCGTTTTCATTCAGCTCAGTGGCAATCCCGGAAGTCTTCTTCGGCCAGCTGACCCACAGCATTCCCGCAGGTGCAAGTTGCCTGGCGATCTTGGCAAACTTTTTCTGAAGGTCCGCAGTGTTCTTGGCGAAGATCATGGCGAAATCCAGTGGGCCACGGCCGTCGTTGCTGATCTGGCAAGAATTGAGGACGTCTTTCAACTCGGCGAGGACCTCGGGCGGTGAGTCGAGAAAAAAGACGCGAAAGTCTTCTCTGATTCCAAGTTTCTTGGGAAGGGGAGTTCCGGAGTAGCCTGGCATCTGGTTCTATTGAGTGGGCGCGTAGTAACCGTGGCGGCTGCGCACGCGCAAGCCTTTTTCTGAGGCAACGATTTCGATGCTGCGATAACGTCCGTCCGCAATAAAGTCGGCCGGCTTGTAGGAAACAGCGTATTGGCTGCGGAGTTCCTCTTGAATGGCGACGAAGGCATTGGCCACGTCACTCAGTTGAAAAGGCACGTAAGGCCGGCCGCCGGTGGCTTGCGCAATGCGTTCCAGAACTTTATCCCCATGGCTTCCCGAGCCAGTCAGATTGGTGCTGATGGTGTAGACGACGACTTCGGCGCGCTGCGCCATATCGATGGCTTCTTCGCGGGTGACGTGGCTCTGATTGTCCTCGCCGTCGGTCAGGAGAATGATGGCTTTGCGCACCGCCCCGTTGTGCTGTTCCTTCATCAACTTGTCGCGGCAGGCGAAGTAAAGAGCGTCGTATAGCGCCGTACCGCCGCCGGGACGCAACACGCGAATTCCCTGGGAAAGTTTTTCGGTGTCGTCGGTAAAATCCTGCGTGACGTCTGGAGTCACGTCGAAGCCAACGACGAAGGCAGAATCATATCCGTGACGGATGGTCTGGTTGAGAAACTCGACGGCGGCTTGTTGCTCGAACTTGAAGCGGTCACGGATGGAATTGCTGGCATCAATCAGCAATCCGACTTCGAGAGGCAAATCGGTCTCCGCCCGGAAGCTGCGCACTTCTTCGGCAGGCTTCTCATCGTCCATGATCTTGAAATCGTCCTTCTTCAGGTCCTTCACATAATGGCCATGTTTGTCGGTGACGGTGAAGACGACGTTAACTTCGTTGACGGTTTTGCGGATCGTGGTAATTGAGTCGTCGTCCTGAGCCAGTGCGGCCGGGTTCTGAGGTGGCGTTGTCTGTTGAGACGGCTTCGCATCGGAAGTGCGGTTCGCGTCTGCAGGCGTGTTCTTGGCGGACTGAGCGACCGGTTGCGGTTGGGCTGCCGGCGGAGCCGGCGTCGCCGCCGAAGGGGCGGCCGGCAAATTGTCGGAGCCCAAGTTCTGCGCGTAGGCAACGGCCAGCAACAGAGGTAAACCGCAGATTGTCAGGAAGCGGAACTTCATGAATGCCCTCATTATATCTGTAAGGCGAGCCGCTTAGTCGAGCGGTCCATAGTGAGCCGCATTACGTTGGTTAGCCCCGTTTAATTCGATGCAGAAATTCGGTCAACTCTGGCGCCAGAGGTCGCGAAAACGACAATAATTCGTGCGTTTTGGGCTGGTGCAGCTCCAGTTTGGCGGCGTGCAGAAAATTTCTGGAAAGAGAGATGGCGGACGAATTCTTGCCACGCACCTCACGGGGCGCACCGTAGAGCACGTCGCCCACGATCGGATGACCGAGAGAAGCAAGATGGACGCGGATTTGATGAGTGCGGCCAGTGTCGATCCGCAGTTCCAATAAGCTGAATTTCCCGTACGGTGAATCGATGCGGTTTTGCAGTTCATAGTGTGTGACCGCCTCGCGCCCTCCGGGACGGCGGGTAGTCATGCGGGTTCGTCGCACGCGGTCGCGGCTGATGCTGCTTCTGATGGTGCCGCGGTCCTGCTTCGTCCAGCCGTGCACCAGGGCGATGTAAGTTTTCTTGACATAGCGGCGGGCGAATTGGGCGGCGAGCTTGCGGTGAGACTCGTCGTTCTTGGCGACGACGATCAAGCCGCTGGTGGCTTTATCGAGTCGGTGCACGATGCCAGGACGCAATTCACCGCCAGCAGCCGAGAGCTGGCCAAAACGGTGCAGAAGCGCATTCACCAAGGTGCCGCGATTGCGCTCATCTTCAGTCGCACCGGCGCCGGCGTGCACCATCATCCCGGCAGGCTTATTGATGATTGCCAGGTCGTCGTCTTCGTAAACAACGTCAAGCGGGATTTCTTCCGGAATCGCGCGTAGCGGGGGTGGTTGGACTTCGCCGAGGACGACGACAGATTCATCACCTTGCAGTCGCAAGGATGACTTCGCCGGCTTGCCGCCGATGACTACCTTTTCTTGCTGGATCAATTGCTGAATGCGCGAGCGGCTGACATCCGGAAGTTGGCTGACCAGAAATTGGTCGAGGCGCTTGCCGGCGGCGGCGGCGGTTGCGCGAAATTCTTTGGGAAAGTCGGCCATCGGCTTTCTGAGAGGAAAGCATACCGAAATGCAACTTCAAAATCTAAAACACAGGGGAAACAGAGCCGCACAGAGTTGTGCTTTAGCGAGCGCCGGCGGGTTCGGCTTTTAATCCGGGGCGCAGCCACCAGATCAGACCACCGGCGACGACCAAGCCGATCGCGATCAATTGCGTGCCGGTCATGATTCCGCCAAACACTTCGCCACGGCCGGGATCGTCGCGGATGAATTCCAGGAAATACCGCGCGATTCCGTAGAGAAAAAGATAGGCTCCGAACACTTGACCATCGAAACTCTTGCGCTTGAACAGCCACATCAAAATGAAGAAATTCGCCAGTTCGACGGCTGCTTCGAAAAGCTGCGTCGGCTCGAGCGGTACGCCCAGAGGAGTTCCGACCCATGCCGCAGCAAGGGGATTCTTAAAGGTCACGCCCCAGAAATGATTCGTCTGCTTGCCGTAGCAACAACCGGCGGCAAAACAGCCGAGGCGACCGATCGCGTGGCCCAGGGCCAATCCCGGCGAAAACGCGTCACAAGTTCTCAATGCCGGCATGTGATTCTTTCGGACGTACCAAGCGGCAGCGATGAACGCAGCCAGCAGTCCGCCGGAGAAAACACCGCCAGCTTGCAACGTCGACACGCTGAAGATCTCGCGGGGATTGGCGGCGTAGCTGCTCCAGTCGTTGATGATGTAAAGAATCTTTGCGCCGACAATTCCGGCGAGCACTACGAGAATGCCGAAATTCCATGCGTGCTCGGGATCGATGCCGCTCTTTTCGGAGTTGCGAACGCTAATCCACAGTCCGATGAGCACTCCCAGAGACACCAAGAGGCCATAAGTGGGAAGGCTGAAATTTCCAATGTGAAAAAGTCGGGGTAACACTAGTTAGTTAGATGCTCGGATTTGAGGATTTACACAAAGAAGTTTAACAGAAAGTACGTCATTGGTCCTTGGCCGTTCGACGTTGGCAATTCTCCGCAGGTCTGCTCACTGTCTGTGCCAAGGGCCGACGACCAAGAGCCAACGACTGAAAAAATCAAGCCGACCCACTGAGCCGTGTGACGGGCCGAGAATGAACCGTCGGTAGACGTTTGGGAACCCCCCGAGACCCATTAGGCCTCTCCGCGTGGCGGAGCATGGCACACCGGATCAAGATCGAGTCGGGCCCCCGTTCATTCAAGCATTGGTTCAAAAATCGGTGACCGCCATCACCAACGCGGCAGGTCGGCTTTCAAAGTGGATGCTAGGGAAATCTCCGGGGTTTCGCAAGTAGGAGGGCGCAAATAGTTGGCACTCGGGTTGCCAGCGACTTTGGTCACCCGGTTCGCCGCTGATCCTGCAAAACATCATCCAGCGCATCGGAAAGCTTATTGGCCCGCTTCAAGTATTCCACCGTGCCGCTGTCGTGATTGCGCCTCAGTAGATGATATTCGTCGGCGATGTTGAGGGCGGCAAGGACGGCGAGTCGCACGGTATCGACCGTGTGCGTTTGCTCGGCGACGGCACGCATCTTGGCATCGACGTACTCAGCGAGCTTGAGAATGTAATCGGGATCGGAGCCACGCAGATTGTACGCCTGATCGAAAATTTCCACGCGCACGCTATTGTTGGCCGAATCCTTCACGGGCGGCTGCTTGGAGGCGGTTGCCATACGCCTATTTTGCCTTGCTCAAGGCCAGAGTGAAAGGAAAATCGACTAACTGGCGGCTTGCTGCTCCGACAACGTCTCGATCTGGCGCAGCATTTTCTCCACACGGCCGCGAATTTCCTCGCGCTCGCGCTTGAGTTGCACTAATTCGCGGCGCAAACCTTCGGCTTCTTCCTCGCGTTCTTCCATTTGCTCGCGAATGCGCTTCAAATCGCGTTCGGCGGAGGAGCGAGCGTCCTGCGCGGCTTTGTAGAGCTCGATGGTGCGGTAAACCTTCTCTTCGAGAACTTGGAAATCGTCGTTGGAAGTTTGGACAGGTTCCTCGTCAGCTACTCGCACAGCCATGATGAGATTCTTTCCTCGTGGGAATTTTAGGACTTGAGCGCAGTATACCGCAGAAAGCTGTGGAGAAAGGAGAAGGAAAACCGATTCGCCGATCTAATTCGGCGTTCCTGAACGCCTGCGGCGGAAGGAAAGTAGAATATTGGCAAACACCAGCAGAAAAATGCCAGAGCCGAGAATGATCTTCGGCGGGTACCCCTTGGCATAGCACCAAATTAAACCCAGAATAACTCCGACGTTGAGGATTAAAGCTCTGGTTCCTTCCGTCATTTTCTTGTTCACGCCAGCAACCTCTGCAGCCTAAGGTTTGATCACCCGTGATGATTTATTTCGTCAACTTCTTCAGTCTCTTCCCTGCCTCGTCTAGTGTGTCGGCTCGCTTACAGAATGCGAAGCGAACCTGCTGGGATCCATCTCGCGGATGGTGATAGAAGCTTGATCCCGGAACCGCGGCGACCCCAACTTTCTGCACTAGATATTTCACGAAGTCGAGATCGTTCGCATATCCGAAGCTGCTAACATCAGTCATCACGTAATACGCGCCTCGCGGCCGAAAACAGCGAAAGCCTGCTTCAGTGAGACCTGCCATAAGCCGGTCGCGCCGCTCACAATAACTCACTGCGAGACTCTGGTAGTAACTAGGAGGCAGGCCCAGCGCGGCAGCGCCCGCTTCCTGCAGTGGGGCCGGAGCGCCGACGGTAAGAAAGTCGTGGACTTTGCGAATCGCATTGGTGATATTCGGCGCCGCAACCGCCCAACCGACGCGCCATCCTGTCACACTATAGGTTTTCGAGAGACCATTAATCGTTACCGTGCGGTCGGCCATTCCATCGAGACTGGCAATCGAAATGTGCTGAACGCCGTCGTAAATAATGTGCTCGTAAATCTCGTCGGTGATAGCGACCACATTGAACTCGACGCATAAATCTCTAATCAATTCCAACTCGGCTCGCGAAAAAACCTTCCCCGTCGGATTGTTCGGCGTGTTGAGGATGATGGCCTTGGTATGTGGATG
>Ga0335073_10007194_pt1 | contig 15607 bp, 11 predicted proteins | sample Lox_Sample_22_FD_207093 | JGI IMG/M metagenome (GOLD analysis project Ga0335073, IMG submission 207093) | Soil microbial communities from Loxahatchee National Wildlife Refuge, Florida, United States - Lox_Sample_2.2 | ecosystem: Environmental > Terrestrial > Soil > Wetlands | place: USA... | reverse complement strand
CCGGAGACTTTGTAGGTTGAAGAATCGAACTTGCCGCCGGCGTGCAGCTTGGTCATGACGACCTGAGCGGCGGGAACTTTTTCGCCGTCGATATCCATGGGATCGACGGGAATGCCACGACCGTTGTCGATGACAGTGATCGAATTATCGATATGAATGGTGACATCGATCTTATCGGCGTATCCTGCGAGGGCTTCGTCGACAGAGTTGTCGACAACCTCGTAGACGAGATGATGAAGTCCGATGTCGCCGGTCGAGCCAATGTACATGGCGGGGCGCTTGCGGACGGCTTCCATTCCGCCCAGGACCTTGATCGAGTCGGCAGTGTAGCCGTTGCCGTTCGCGGCTGGCTTGCCGTTCTTGGTTTTAGTATCCAGAATTTCTGGAGGAGCGATCTCTTTAGTGGCCATTCGGATTAGGGGGAGAACAACATTCCCCACCTTTCGCAACCGCGTAAGGTGGGCCGCCCTTTCACGCGGGAGGGGTGGCCTACTCTACGCGGTTTTCGTAGAGTGGGATTAGCGATCTCCGATGTCCTTTACGATGCCCTCAAATTTCCCACAAATAACTGAAATTGCAACAACTTAAGGCATCTTTAGATACTCACAATTTTACCACAGTTCAGGCCGTTTTTCGAGCCCTGAACCGGAGCGGTAAACCGCTGTTTTCACAGCAGTTTTTGGCATCAAAACCTAAAGAATTTAACCGCAGAGTTTGCTGAGCTTCCGCCGAGAACGCAGAGAATGACTTGCCCGGTGTCCTCTGAGTCGACTCGGCGATCTCTGCGGTTAGAAGCTTTTATCCGAATTTATCCGAAGTAGCTAAGAGCTAAAGGCCAAAAGCTAATAGCTGTAACGCGATCCTGATAACATAGGAGTCTCGACAGAAAATATGAGCGTTCCTGTTTCGCAGATGTGGACGGTGGCGACGTATGTGCTTCGGCAGAAAATGTCGGGGCGCAAGCAGTATCCGCTCGTCCTGATGCTTGAGCCTTTGTTCCGCTGCAACCTGGCTTGCGCCGGGTGCGGAAAGATCCAATATCCCGCTCACATTCTGAAGCGGCAGCTCACGCCGGAAGAGTGCTTCAAAGCGGTCGATGAGTGCGGCGCGCCTATGGTGTCGATCCCGGGCGGCGAGCCTTTGCTGCATCCGCAGATTGCGGAGATCGTTGAGGGGCTGGTCGCGCGCAAGAAATACATTTATTTGTGCAGCAACGCGCTGCTGCTGAAAGAGAAGATTCATCTCTTCAAGCCTTCGAAGTATCTGACCTTCAGCATTCACCTTGACGGCCAGCGCGAGCACCATGATTTGTCAGTGTGCATCGAGGGGGGATACGACAAGGCTTTTGAAGGCGTGAAAGAAGCCGTCCAGCGCGGATTCCGTGTGACCACGAACACAACCTTGTTCGACGGCGCCGACCCCAAGAGCGTGCGCGCGTTCTTTGACGAGATGATGGAACTCGGAGTCGAAGGCATGATGCTCTCGCCGGGGTACTCTTACGACAAAGCCCCCGACCAGCAGCATTTTCTTGGTCGCGCGCGAACGCGCAAATTGTTCCGCGCGATTTTGGCGAACCGCAAGGAAACGTGGCGCTTCAATCAGTCGGTTCTATTCCTTGAGTTCCTGATGGGCAAGCGGCAGTACGCCTGCACCCCGTGGGGCATGCCGACCTACAACATCTTCGGCTGGCAGAAACCGTGTTATCTCTTGCAGGATGGATACGCCGATTCCTTCAGGGAATTGATCGAGACCACCGAGTGGCAGAATTACGGGACTGAATCCGGCAATCCGCGCTGCGCCAATTGCATGGTGCACAGCGGATACGAAGCTTCGGCGGTGAACGACACGTTTGGCTCCCTGCGCGGGTTCATGGACACGGTGAAGGCGACGGTATTCAATCGCTATGAAGATGCGGGAGCATTGCGATTGCTCGATGAAATTTCGTCGCAGCATGTGAACCCACTGGTGCAGATCGAGACGGGGTCGTTAGAAGAGACGCGGGTATAGGAACCCCGTCTGCATACTAGCGATAAATCCCACGCCCTTTGCTCTCCTAGGTGAACTCTGGTTTGTCTGTGGTACGACTCTTAAAGTCTGAACCACAGAGTGCAGTGAGTTCCACTGAGAACATCCACGGAGGTTGTCAGTAGTGATGAGCGTACCGCAACGAGGCACCACCAATCCCGAAGAACTGGAAGTCGCGCCGGGGCGCGAGCGCGAAAATCTGGAAGGCTGGATTCCGCAGCTCGCGACTGACGAGGAAATCCGTGAGGCTCTCGAAAAAGCCTTCGACTATCGCGGAGACGTAAGCATCACTCTAAAAAATGGTAACCAGATCGATGGCTACATCTTCGATCGGCGCACAGGAAAATCACTTTCTGATTCTGTGGTTCGCCTCTATCCAAAGTCAGGCGACCAAAAAATTTCTATTTCCTACGCTGATATTGCCGCTCTGGCTTTCAGTGGCAAAGACACCGCTGCCGGCAAGAGCTGGGAAGCATGGATGAAAAAGTATCGCGAGAAAAAAGCCGCCGGCGAGAAGGATATCGGATTGCATCCAGAGAGTCTGGAATAAACAGACCGGCAAACCGTCTATGAGCTTAGCCGGCCGCGATCATGGGGACAGCAATGAGTGCGGCGATGATGCCCACGGTCTTCCATCGCGTGAAGTGCTCGCGGAGAATGATGCGGGCGAGCACAACCGTCAGCACCGGATACAGCGAACTCAAAATCACGGCGGTATCGAGCCGGCCGGTCTGGCTGGCGCGAACGAATAAGAATGTTCCAGTTGCGTCGATGGCGCCGGCGAGTATGCCGAGTCCATATCCGGCTTCATAAGTCGGCGAAAACTTCTTACCCATTAAGACGATCAAGCCGGTTGCAACCAGCGAGGCGGCGCGGGAGCTGGCCGCAATCCACAGCGCAGCGCCGCTACCCGCCTGCTTAATGAAAATAAAAAACAGGGCGAAGCCGAGGCCAGCGACCATGGCGAGCGCCAGGCCGGCGGGGCGGCGTCCATCTTCCGGGCGCGAGATCAGCCAGATTCCGGACAGAGCCAGAACAAAACCTGCGATCGGGATGTAGCCAGGCACTCCTTCCGTGAAAATTCCAAAAGCAACCGGAAGGGCAGCGCCAAGCACCGCCGATATTGGAGCGGCCAGACCCATGTTGCCTTGCGAGAGCGCGCGATAGAAGAGCGCCAGCGAAATACCGCCACAGACTCCGGCTGCGAATGCCCAGCGCAGATGGGAAAGCGGAGGAAATGCCTCATGATTCGCCAACGCAAGAGAGGCCATTAATGCCGTGCCGCTGAAGTGTCCTAATGCAGCCAGAAAGAATGGTTGGAAGCGGCGGGCGGTGTAACCGCCAATGAAGTCGCTGACACCCCAGGTTCCGAACGAGCCAAGAGCGAACAGAGTGGAAGTGAGTTGAGCGGACGCGAGCATTTTGAATCTGTGTCATCGAGAGTAGCACGTGAGAATTGTTGGAGAGGAACGGTGGCTGTCGATTGGTTCTGAGAATGAAGCGCTTAGAAACAAAAACGATTACGCTAAAACGATTCAATAATAGGGTTGACAGCGTCAAAACTGCTTTGATAAAAGTGCGATCACTGCCGCCGTGCTCTATCTGAGTGCTTTTCTTGTTCGCTCAGATGTGCAGACGCTTCTGCTATTCACTTCGCGCTGCTCGGCTAGAAATATAAACGTCGCTTATTCGAGGCCCCAAATGACTCGGCTGCCTTTTTCGAAACAATTTCTCAGCATATTTGTTCTCTCACTGCTCGGCTTGATTTTGCTCATGCCGGTTCACTCCGCTGCCCAGCAAGCGACGGCGCAACTCGGCGGAAAAGTAACGGATTCGACCGGCGCGATTGTCGTCGGTGCGCACGTAACGCTGACGAATTCGCAAACCGGCGTTAGCCGCAATACAAGGACGAACAAGGACGGTGAGTATCTGTTCACGTTGGTACCGATTGGCGGTTACCAAGTGACGGTTGAGCAATCCAGTTTCCAGAAATATGAGCAGAGAGGCATTACGCTCGAAATCAACCAGAATGCCAAAGTGGATGTGGCGTTGCGCGCCGGCTCGACATCGCAAGTAGTTGAAGTCAGTGCCAACGCGGCCCAGGTTGATACGGTGACGGCGACGCTGGGGAAAGTGGAGACAACAGAACGAATCCAGGACCTGCCCCTGGTTGAGCGCGACACTATGCAACTGGGGTTATTACAGGCTGGAGTATTCGTCCCGGAGCAGGAGGACGGCTCAGGAAATCCGTTTTCGGTGAGTGGACAGCGGTCGGAGTCACTCACGTTTCTTATTGACGGCTCGGACAACAATGACTTTCTGGGGAACAACATGGTAGTGAATCCGAATCCGGATGCGGTCTCGGAGTTCAAGATTCTCACCAACAATTACGAAGCCGAATACGGGCGCACGTCGGGGGGAATTGTCAATCAGGTCATCAATTCGGGAACGAACAATATTCACGGCACATTATTTGAGTTCTTTCGCAATACCGATCTCGACGCGAGCGATTATTTCCTGACGACTCAGAATCCGGATGGTTCATTCACGCACAATGTCCCCAACTACAAGCGGAATCTGTTTGGCGGAAGCATTGGGCTGCCGATTGTGAAGGACAAGATGTTCTTCTTCGCTTCATATCAGGGCGCGCGGCGCCGCGAGGGTCAGATTGCTCCGCCATTCGCGACGCTAAGTCCGGCGGAACGCACGGGGGACTTCAGTGAATTACTGCCACAGGGAATCCAGTTAACCGATCCACTGACGGGGAATAACTACACGAATAATCAAGTGCCGGTCGATCCGGTAATGGCGAATTACATCGCAAAATACGTTCCACTGCCCAATCAGCCGGGGAACCAGTTTGTTTCTTCGCCGACGGCAGCGCTGCAGGACGATCAGTTCGTCTTTCGTTACGATTACAACCCGACGAACAAAGACTCGCTTTCGGCTTTCTACATTTTCGATGATCAGCCGCAGAGTTTTCCATTTGAAGTGATCAATGGAGCATCCACCGGTGGGGACGTGCCCGTGGGCTCGGGATTCAGCAATGCGCAGCGATACCAGACGGGTTCCATCAGCTGGACACGAACGATTTCGAACACCATGCTGAACGAGCTGCGCTTCTCTACTAACCGCGTCGCGACTTTCGACGCCGTCCCTACCGACAAAACCACCCCGCAGCAACTTGGCTTCACGACTGTGAATCCCGACGATCCTAAAGGGGCGGCCCCGCCAATTATGTATGTAAATGGCGCGTTCAACCTTGGACCCTCGCCGCAAGGTCCCACGAAAATTCACGACTCCACATTCCAGTATCAGGACACGCTTTCCTGGACGCATGGCAAACACGCCTTAAAATTCGGCGCAGATTTGCGCTGGATCGAAAATAACTTTCACTACGACTTCTACAACAACGGCAGTTTCGATTTTGACAGCTATGCTTCTTTTACCGGTTATGCACTCGCCGATTTTGTCGGCGGCTTCTGGGACAACTACTATCAGTTTTCCAGCGCGGCTTACGGAATTCGGACACACTCGCTTTACTTTTTTGGGCAGGATGAATGGAAGGTCGCGAACAATTTCACCCTGGATTATGGCTTGCGCTACGAGTACAACTCTCCACAAGTGGACCCGCATAACCAGATCATCGGCTGGTATCCGGGCCAGCAATCAACTGTGTTTCCGGGAGCCCCGCCTGATTTTCTGTACCCCGGTGATCCCGGCACACCAAATCGTGGCCTAATCTACCCCGACCGCAACAATTTCGCGCCGCGTCTCGGATTCGCGTGGGACATGCTGGGCAATGCCAAGCTGGTGATGCGCGGCGGTTTTGGAATCTTTTATGACATCGAAGACGGCGCACTGAACCTGCAGTTTGGAGGACAGCCGCCTTACGGATACGTAGCGAATAACTACCCTCTCGACTATTCTTCAACGCTTGTTGCTTCGCCGGTAGGCGGTTCGTACGTTGGCGATCCGTTCACCCCCTGGGGATATCCCGACCCATATCCCTTCCTTGCGGGTGGTCACTTGGGTCAGTTTTCCAGTCCGGCGCTGCCTTTCGCCTATGTTGTATCACCGCATTTCCGCACGCCGTATGCGGAGAACTTCAATTATGGACTCGAATATCAGCTGGCAAGAAACACCATGGTCGAAGCAGTATATGTGGGCAGCTTGAGTAAGAAGGCGATCGCAAGCACAGAAACTAATTTCCCCAGCCCAGCAATTTTGCAACAACAGTTGGCGGCGAACGGCCCCGGTGGTTTGAACCCTGAGTGCGCCCGGCCACTGGCGGCGTGTGACAGTCCGCTTGACCCTGACGGGTCACCGACTGGCGCACAGCAGATCTTTACTGATGTGAGCGCGGCCAATTCCTCGAGCAACCAACTGCAAGTTACCGTCGATCAGCGGACGTCGCATGGGATCCAGTTCCGTGCCGCCTATACTCTTTCGAAAACCATGGATGATGCCTCCGGGTTCCGGGCGCGCTCGTCCACTTACACCAATCCGCTTGATCCAGCTTTCGATCGTGGGCTGGCCGACTTCGACGCGACCCACCGCCTGGTGGTTAGCCCGATATGGCAAATCCCGCTCGGCCAGCACGGAAATTCGTTGCTTGATAAAGTCGCCGGCGGATGGACGGTTTCAGCCATTACTTCATTTCAATCCGGCAACCCGTTCACTTTGTATTCGAACAACAACTCCAGCCAGTTCGACAATGACCTCGACCGTCCAGATGTAATCGGGCCCGTGCAGGTATTCAAAAATCCGCGACAGATTCGGACCTTCAGCCCAAGCCCGGACCTCATTCACGGCAGTTGTCTAAGCGGGACGGAAACTGGCTACTTCTATTTCGATCCAACCAATATTGTTTGTGCCGTCGGCGGACCAGGAGGAACGCCGGGAGGCGTTCCACTGTTTAGCCATGGGGATATGGGGCGGAATGTGTTGCGTGGGCCTGGAATTAATAACTGGGACATCGAGCTACTCAAGAATTTCCACTTCACCGAGGCGAAATACCTGCAATTCCAGGCGGACTTTTTTAATACCTTCAACCATGTGCAGTTTTACTCGCCCAGTTCGAGTGAGGGTGCTTCCGGCTTCAGCCCGAACTTCGGGATGGTCACGTCGGATACCAGCCAGTCAACTGTGACCTCCTATTACCGTGGTCCACGCCTGATTCAGTTTGCAATGAAGTTCTATTTTTGAGACGAAGCAGGCCGATCCACTTTCGTGAGATCGGCCTGCTCTTCCTTACTGTTCTGACGGCACTCCGCCGTATTTCTCCAGCCACTTTATTTCTTCCCGCACTTTTATTTTTCCGTGCCAGGGATTTTTGCTGAGCGAATGGCCTTCGCCGGGGAAGATGAGCAGCGCGTTAGGAATTCCGAGCGAGTAGAGCGCATGCTCGAGCAGATAATCTTCGAGCACGGCCACGCGAATGTCGTCGGCGCCGGCGACCATGTGCGTGGGCGTGCGGACTTTGTTGATCTGAAAAATGGCGGCTTCGTCGTGATAGCGCTGCTGCGCCTCCCAGGGGCGACCGCCGAGGAAATAAGCGTCGTCGAACGTGGTGTCGTCGTTGCCCCAGTTGGCAACGTGTTCAACTGCGCCGGCCCCGGTCACGGCTGCTTTCCATTCTGTGCTTTGCGTGATCAGCCAGTTGGTCATGTATCCGCCGTAGCTGTAGCCGCCGATAGTGAGATGATCGGGATCGGCGACGCCGTCTTTTATGAGCGCGTCGACGCCCTCAAGAATGTCTTTGCCCGGCCGCGAAACAATCACAGGAACAATTTGCTCAAGGAACTTGTCTCCATATCCCGATGAGCCGCGGTAGTTCGGCTCAAACACCAGCCATCCTTTGCTGGCCGCTAGAATTCCCCACTCGTACCAATCCGCGCCGAAGTGGTTGCCCCAAGCGTCTGCCGGGCCGCCATGGATGAATGTGAACATTGGCAAATGCTTGTCGCCGAATCTGCCGGGCGGGTAGAGCAGCTCGCCTTCAACGGTGGTGCCGTCATCGGCCTTCCACTGATACGGTTTTCCTTGGGGAAGATCACGTTGCGTGAAGAGCTGATTGAAAGAGGTGATCGGTTTCGCGTTGTCGAACTCTGTGGCACTCTCGGCGAGATAAACTTCCGGGGGCTTCTGCAGCGAGGAATAGACGAAGGCCACGCGCGACGAGTGCGGCACAGAAGAGATCTCTTCGTACGTGCCCGGCCAATTACCCACTTTTTGAAATCCTTGTCCCGGCTGCGATGACGAATAAATTTGCACTTCCGTGCCGAGCCGCCCTGAAGCGAGAACATTTTTCGGCGCAACCGAATAGTGCTCGACCGAGCCGATGAAATCTTTACTCCACTGCTCGACTTGGCCCGTTTCGGTGTCGACCCAATAAAGGTGCGGCTGCAGGTCGCGATATGGGCCGGTCACATCGCCGACATCGATGGTGAAAAATATGTGGCGACTGTCGTTGGCCCAGCGGAGGTCGTGTTCGACGGCCTGATTATTGGTGATTCGGCGGACCTGAGGAGACTGGTCAGAAGCCGGATTCGCGGGCGAGGGCGCCCGCGCCACACTGGCAAGATCGACCGAGTAGATTTCGTAGTCTTGGTATTTTTCTTCGCGTTTGTTGATCGGGATGGCCATGAAGGCGAGCTTTGCGCCGTCGGGTGAACCTACGAGTTCGTCGACTCGCAACGGGGAAGTTGCTATGGCGTGCGAGCCAGGTGTCAGGTCGGATTCTTTCTCCGCATCATTTTGTTCTTTTTCTGGCGCGGCCTTATTGGCAGCGAGCGCGGTGGCGAGATCAAGCGCAAAAATTCTGTCGCCCCGTTCCGCGGTTCGATATTGCACCACATCTTTCCATTTTTTCCGGTAATCGTCTTTCTGCTGCTTCGTCCACGGGTGGCGGGTCGCGAAGTAGATCGTCGTCGAGTCCGGCGACCAGGCGAAGGCATGCACTTCCTCTGCGCCTTGGGTAATAGGAAATGCTTCGCCGCCATTGGGTGAAATCAGATAGAGCTGCGTCACGCCTTGGTTTTTTTGGTCAGAATCCCTGGCTGCACCATCATCGTCGGAGTCATCGTCACTGCCGGGCGTCGCGCGATCAGAAAGGAATGCGATCCAGCGGCCGTCAGGCGACCACTGGGGATCATTGTCGTGGCCGGACTGCGTCAACTGCATGAGCGGCGCACCTTCCCCGTTCACTCGGTACAGCCACAAGTCGTCGCTGAAGATTTGCCGGTCCCAATTGGCGCGCTCGGTGCCGATGACGACCGAATTGCCGTCAGGGGACAGTCGAACGGAGGAGAAGCTGACCGAATTGAAAAATTCGTCCAGCGTGATTTTCGGTTTTTCCTGGGCAAACGCTGAAAAGGAAAGCAGACAAGCGAGCAGAGAATATCTGAGATTTGGCATTCGAAATCGGTTCCCCGAGCATTACCGCTTATAAAGTGATACAGCCCCGGAGGGCTTGTCGATTGTACCCGATTTGTTATCAATGGGTTATCGTACGCAAAGCCTTCGATCGAGCAGTACTCTCCGTCCACTTGACAGAAATGTACATTTAAACGAACATATATATGTACATGAGGAGGACAGATGACGCCGCTTAAATCCACCCAGAATCCAAGTTTGAACGCGCTCGAGGAGCAACTTGAATTTTCCAACGTCACCAATGTTCGTGAGAAGTTGCTTCCCCTGATGGATCGCCTGCAAGAGAACCCTCCCCTGCGCATGATCATCCTGAAACATGGCGCGCCGCAGGCGGTGCTGATGAGCTATCAGACCTACGACACGCTCAAAAAGCTGGTGGATACGCTGGTCAAGAATAATGACGCCTTGACTCAGCAGCAAAGGGTCGATGCGGCTTATGCCCGGTTGCGGGCGGAAAGAGGATCGAGTGTACGGCCAGCAGCTGAGATCGGCGTCAACCTTGACGCGCAGGTCGAGGCCGCAAAGGTGATTCTCAACGAGCTGCAGAACATGCTGGCTGAAAGCCAAACTAAAATACAAAAGCTCGATCGCGTCCTGGTTCAGGAGCGTACGGTTGCGGGCTGACCTGCCGCATGATATAAGGTTTTCCTTCCCCAGAACGAAGGCCATGTGCACGTTGAGCTGTCGTTCGATCTAGTCCTTGATCTGCACTTCCTGGTCACCGGGCGATTTCCTATCGCGCTCAGGGATGAAATTGCTAAGCACAAGCAGGAGATTTACGACGGTCTGACCCAGGATCCGGACCGGCCGGATATGCTCAGTGTTGCGCGGGAGATCGATGCCGCTGGCCGGAGATTCTACGTGCTTTTTTCATCCGATAAACATCAGGTCGACCCCGATTCTGACGCCCGTCCTCTGCGGGTGATCGACATCATCGAAATGCAAAAAAAATAAAATGGAAACACCCGCCGCTGTCCCAAGCTACGTGCCCCTCGCTAAGTTTCTTATAAACCTCGTAAGTGCGCTCTGCGGCATCGTGGGCGCATGGCTTATGGCTCGACGTTACGCGCGTCAACCGCTGATCAGCATAATCCTATCGCTGGGGTGGCCTGTATTTTTCATATTCCGCAAAAACAAACGCGTGCAGGGATTCGTCACTTCTGAATTCAAGGCCAATAGCGATATCCGGGACTCGCCGGTCGAGATGGCATTGGGATTGTCGCTCGTCTTCTGGGCATTCCTGCTACAAGCAGTCGGACTCTTGATCGAGCTTCGCCACTAGTTTGGCCCAGATGGGACGCCGGCGCCACGCCAGCGTGGTAGAATTCCGGCAGCAGTTTCCCTTGATCGCCCCAGGTATTTACCTTTGATTGAGCTGGCCCCATCGATTCTTTCGGCGGATTTTGCCCACTTGGCCGACCAGGTTGCGCGGGCGGCCGAAGGCGGTGGAACTGTCATTCACGTGGACGTGATGGATGGGCATTTTGTACCCAACATCACTCTGGGACCGCAGCTGGTGCGGTCGCTGCGGAAGGCGACTAAGCTTCCGCTCGATTGCCACCTGATGATCGAGAACCCGGATTTATATATTCCCGCCTTTGCTGATGCGGGCGCGGATTGGATGTCGGTTCACCTTGAGGCGACTCGCCACCTGGATCGTTCCTTGAATCTGGTGAAGAACCACGGATGTCAGGTTGGGGTGGTAATCAATCCTGCGACTCCGGTTTCCATGTTGAATGAGGTCTTGGATATTGTCGATTACGTGCTTATCATGTCGGTGAATCCGGGATTTGGGGCGCAACCGTTCATTCCCAATTCACTGCATAAGCTTCGACAATTAAGGGACTTGCGTGAACAGCGCAATTTGAACTATAGGATTGAGGTCGATGGCGGAATCGCCGTCGACACGGTGGGACAGGTGGTAGGGGCTGGGGCAGAAATTCTGGTGGCGGGCAACGCCGTGTTCAGCCACGGTGATCCAAAGATTAATGCCCAAACATTGTTGAAGGCGGCGTTGGATGCGACGCTGCAGAAGGTTTGAAGTGGCTCGTGATGAGTGACCAGTGACTAGTTCTGGCGCAAGCTGAGTCGGCTGCCGACCAAATGCCTTACTAGCCACTGACCACTAGCCGCTGACCACTATTTTGAGGTTTTCATGTCCTTGCGAACTTCCGTGATTGCACTGGCCGCGACGCTTGCGCTCACGACCGCCTGCACCAATAAGAAGGTCAACAATCCGCTGGCCAAGGTCGATTCGAAGCAGCCTGACAAGATCCTCTTCGACCGCGGAATGGACGCGATGAAGCACAATCACTTCGATATCGCGCGACTCGACATGCAGACCTTGATCAACACCTATCCGGACTCCGAATTTATTGCGCGCGCCAAATTGGCACTGGCGGACTCTTGGTACGCGGAAGGCGGTACGGCGGCGCTGGCGCAGGCGGAACAGGAATACGAGGACTTTGAAACATTTTTCCCGAATATGCCGGAAGCTGCCGAGGCCCAGCTGAAGATCGCAAACATTCAATATCAGCAGATGGAAAAACCGGACCGCGACTTCACCCACGCCGTTCGGGCCGAGCAGGAATACCGGAAAGTGATTCTGCAATATCCCGACAACCAGAAAATGGTGGCGGAAGCGAGAAAGAAGCTTCTGCAGGTGCAGGAGGTCATTGCAGAACGGGAGTTCGGTGTAGGAAGGTTCTACTACCTGAGAGGCTCGTATCCGGCCGCGATCGCGCGCTTGCAATCGCTGGTGGACCGCTATCCGCTTTACAGCAAGGCTGACGAAACCTTGTATTTGCTGGGTCAGTCTTACGAGGCGGAAATCGCCATGCTCAAGAAGATGGATGTTACCGAGCGCGAGCAAATGGAAAAGCTCCACAAAACGAATGAGGCCCGGCTGAAAGCCGACCAACTGGCTCGCGAGCGAATGATCACAGATTTCACCGACAAGGCTACCGAGGCATACGACAAAATCATCACGCGCTATCCGGCGATGAACCGCGCCGATGATGCGCGTGTGCGACTGGCTGCGTTGCATCAGCCGATTCCGCGGCCGACGAAGGCCGCCTTAGCCTTGAACAAAGCGGAAGAGGCGGGTCGGGGCGAGCAGACCTTGCTCAGCCGCATGATGAGCGGCTTTGAAAAGCATCCGGATGTGGCTTCTGCAGCCAGGATCGGCGATCCCACCATGACCGATCCCACGCCGATCAGCGCCAGCGGCATTGTGCAGGCGGCCAACCGCGTAGCAATGGGAAGCAAAGGGAACGATAACCTCTCGGTACAAACTGTGAATACGAATCCCGGAGCAAACGAGGCTCCGCCGCGCTCGGATTCTGCGAGTGCGGATTCCAGCGCTGCAGCCAACACTTCAACTCCCGCCGCGGCTGACCCGAATGAGCTGAAGCCGAATGCTTCTGCTTCCGATCCGCCGCAAGCCGCCGCTGCCTCCGATCCGAACGAACTCACACCGAATATTCCTGCGGACCAGCCCGCCCCTCTGCCGGCGCAGGTCAATGAAATTCAGCAAGGCAACGGAGGTTCAGCGACCGCCGGGCAGAGCGCCGCGAATGCCAGCGACGGTCAGCAGCTGGCGACGGATAAAGACCTGGCTTCCAGCAAACATAAGAAAAAGAAGGGACTGCACAAACTCATTCCGGGAAGTTAGGTTGCGCCAGACCATGAAGGTGCACTTAATCTATTGTCCGCCCGTAACCACCCTAAACCGCTGGTTTCATTGACTTAACTCCTGATCCAAGTTACCTTCGGTGATAACTCCTCCGGATAAGGATATCTCTTGGCGCGCACAGTACTGCTTGCCGACGACAGCGTTACCGCCCAGAACATGGGCCGCCGCATTCTCACCGATGCCGGTTACGAAGTTATTACCGTAAACAACGGCTCGGCGGCGCTGAAGAAGATCCACGAGAAGCAGCCTGACCTGATCGTGCTCGATGTATATATGCCCGGATACGGAGGCCTCGAGGTCTGCCAGCGACTTAAGGAGTCCGAAGCCACCATGCGGATTCCTGTGCTCCTCACCGTGGGCAAAATGGAACCGTTCAAAGCCGAGGAAGCCAAGCGGGTGCGGGCAGACGGCCACATCGTTAAGCCATTTGACGCGAGTGAACTGCTGACGGCACTGACAAAGCTCGAAGACAAGATCGTTCCGGTCTCTGAAAACGGACGAGGACGAAAATCAGACGGCAAGAAATCGCGCGGATCGTCGGGGCGTGATCCCGCGGTCGAATACGACGAGGGCGACAGTGATCGGGTCGCCTATCTGCAGAGCGCGAAGAACCGGCAAACTAAACCGTTGCCGGGCGACGAAAGTTCCGCGGATCGCCGATCAAGCGACGATTCGCAGGAAAAATCGGACGAGGCAGTCACATTTGCTGCGGGCCCGATTTACGAGCCGCGGAAAGGGCGCAAGCAGGAACCAGAAAAACCTGCCCCCGAATTTCCAGTCGAAAAAGATTCGAGTCTCGAAGCGCCGCCCCAGAGCACGACTGAGCGGATAGAGGCCAGAAAAGAGAAAGAGGAACAGCCCGAATCTCCTGTGGAATCGCAGGCGGCCCAGGCTGAAACTTCCGTTGATTCTGAACCCCAAGCTGTCGCCGCCGAGCAAGAGCCGGCAGTACAGGATGAGGAACCGGCGAACGAAGAATCCGGTCCGCGATGGGTTGCCGAGACGGTTGCGCTTAGTCCCGAAGAAGCGGCGAAGTCCCTGGACGAAGAAATGCGGCAGGCGCAGTCAGCCCCTGCTGAGGAAACGACAGCCCAACCGTCCGAGCAAGCGCAGAGTGAACGCGAGATTCCTGAGCCGGTTTCCGCAGCGACAGCGGAAGCCGTGGCACAAAACGAAGAAGTACCAGTTGAAGCGGCTCCTGAACCAAAGCCGGCATCGGGTGCAGCCTTTGCCGCCGCAGCATCGGCTTCGGGATCTGCGACAACTGACGCGGTAGCGGCGAATGCTTCCGGATCCGAATCCTCCGGCGGTTCTGAAGCTGCAGCTGCCTGGGAGAACTCGGAGCGAAGTCGCGAATCGGCCGGCAGTCAAACAATTCCCGAATCTCTTGTGCAATCGGTCACGGAGATGGCGCAGCGCAGCTTCGCGCAGGAAGAGCCAGCGAAACAACCCGAGCCGAGTTCCGCATCCGAACAGGCGGCTAGCCCGGAACCGGCGAAGCCTTCCGAAGCTTCGCCGCAGGCGGCGTCTGGCGATGCGCTCTCAAGCATTGTGGACAGCGTTCTGGCTGAGCTCAAACCCCGGTTGCTTGCCGAAATTGCCAAGCAGCTTTCCACCGACAAGAAGTAGCTTAGGAAAATACCGCGGTTCTCCACACCGCGGTCGCCTTTCTCACAGCTTCTCCACAGCGAATCGGCTGCGATATATTTCTAAACAGCGCCGCTCTGAACGACAATCTTCTCAGCCGCATGTCTTACCCCTCGGATTTCGCCCAGAACCTCAAGCTGCAGGCCGACATCGTCAGAATCGTCGGCGATTATGTCAGCTTGCGAAAAACCGGCGCGCAGAATTTTTCCGGCCTCTGCCCATTCCACAAGGAAAAAACGCCTTCGTTTTCGGTGCACGCCACGCGGCAGTTTTATCACTGCTTCGGTTGCGGTGCTTCGGGAGACGTTTTCAGTTTCGTTCAGAAGATCGAAAACATCACGTTTCCGGAGGCGGTGCGAGCAGTTGCACAGAAGCTCGGCGTAGCTATGCCAAAGCAGGTCTTCGCCAATGAAGCTGAAGCGAAGGACGCGAGGATTCGGACAGCCCTGCTCGAAATTCACGAGCGAGCCTGCGCCTTTTTTCAGGAATATCTGCGCAGGCCGGAGGGCGGGCGTGCCCGCGAATATCTCGCAGGACGCGGATTGAATGAAGAAATGATCCAGCAATTTCGGATCGGATTTGCTCCGGATTCAGGCTTCCTGCTCCGTGATCGTTTGAAGAACGAATTCAGCGAGGAAATTCTGCGCGAGAGCGGATTGTTTTCGTGGAAGGAAAGCAATCAGCCATCAGTCGTCAGCCGTCAGTTGGACACCGCCACTGAACGTGTACGGACGGGCGTCCACGCCCGTCCGGCCGAGCAAAGCTCGGCAACTGCCAACGACCAACGACGAAGGACCAATGACG
>Ga0335073_10007193_pt1 | contig 15607 bp, 18 predicted proteins | sample Lox_Sample_22_FD_207093 | JGI IMG/M metagenome (GOLD analysis project Ga0335073, IMG submission 207093) | Soil microbial communities from Loxahatchee National Wildlife Refuge, Florida, United States - Lox_Sample_2.2 | ecosystem: Environmental > Terrestrial > Soil > Wetlands | place: USA... | reverse complement strand
TCGACGGCCGGCCGTACGCCGGTCGCGGTGGTGGACCGCATCGTGCAGGAACTGTTTGGGGGAAGTGCTGCTGAAGCGGTGATCGCCGGGCAGCGAGGAGGGTGCGAGTGAGCAAGCCTCTGGGCGCGCGCGGCACCGTGCTGTTCACTTTCGCGGTCGGGATTGGGCTCTATCTGGCGTGGCTGCTGCGCGACGTGCTGGTGGTGATCTACGTAGCCGCGCTGTTTGCCGTGGTGCTGATGCCGCTGGTGCGCGGCATGATGAAGCTGCACATCAAACAGTGGCATCCCAGCCGCGGCATCGCGGTGCTGACGATGGTGCTGCTCACGGTGGGCGGGGTAGGCGCGTTTCTCTTCTACGGGCTGCGACCGGCATTCCATGATTTGCGGGAATTCATGAAGAAGCTGCCCGAGGAGGGCCCGCAATTCTTCGCGCGCATGCAGCAGGTTCCCGTCCTGCGCGATGTGGACTGGGACGATCTCCAGGGCAAGATTCAGGATTTTGTCGCACACTCGGCCACCTACGCCGTGGAGTTTGCGAGCGGATGGGCGGCAACCGCCGCTCGGGTGATCGCCGCCATCGTCCTCACTGGGTATTTCATTATCGAAGGCGACGACGCGTACGCGTGGTTCCTCTCGCTGTTTCCGGTGGAGCGCCGCCTGCGGCTCGACCAGACGCTGGCGCGCGCATCGGTGCGCATGGGGAAATGGCTTCTGGGCCAGGGTACGCTGATGCTGATCCTCGGCGCCTCAAGCACCGTAGTCTTCGCATTGCTGCGCGTTCGCTACGCGTACGCGCTGGGCGTCATCATGGGTCTGTTCAACATCATTCCAGTGGCGGGCGCCATGATTTCCATGGGGCTGGTGGTCCTGATCGCCGCGCTCGATTCGTGGACCCGCGTTGTCGGAGTGTCGATCTTCTTCCTCATCTACCTGCAGGTGGAAAACACATGGCTGACGCCGCGCATCATGCGCACGCATGTGGACCTGGCAGGGGTGACGATCCTGATTGCGCTGCTGATTGGATCGGCGCTGGCAGGCATTGTGGGCGCCATGGTTGCCGTGCCAACGGCAGTGCTGGTGGCTGTGGTGGTGAAGGAGTACGCCGTGCATGATGAAGCGATCATTGAATCGCCGCACCCCGTGACTGCCGAAACGCTGACGCTGGGCGAGTAGGGGCGGAAAGCGCCTGATTTTCGCCTGGCCCCGCGAGTTGGCGCGTCCAAACGCCCTCGGCAGGTATCATAAGGATTGAGCGTTTTTCTGCTTGTCCCGCTCGGAATGACCTCCATTCGCTTTCATCGCGCCAACCGCTCAGGAGCCGCATGCCGGTAGACTCCGCCGATCCGGGTATTGCTTCGCTTGAGCCGCCGGTCCGGCCCTGGAGCGAGGGGCCGCATCCGCACCTGCATGTGCCGGAGGCGGGCGAGACCGCGTCGCTGCTGGTGGACTATCGCGAACTGTTCAAGCTGCGCGTCACGCTGATGGTGACTCTGACGGGCTGGGCCGGCTTCTACCTGGGCTCGATGCGATCCGGGATCAGCAGCCTGCAGCCTGGGCTGATTGAGACGCTGATTGGGATCGGGGCTGTGTCGTCGGGATCGGCTGCGCTGAATCAGTGCCTCGAACGCCGGCTCGACGCGAAGATGGCCCGGACAGCCAATCGTCCCATGGCGGCGGGGCGGATTGGCCTGGCGCACGGGATTGCCGTCGGCCTGGTGGCGATCATGGCCGGCACGGTTTGGCTGACGCACGAGACGAATTTCATCACCGGGGCGCTGACCCTGCTCACGGCGTTCCTTTACGTCGCCGTGTACACGCCGCTGAAGCGCGTGACGCCGCTGGCGACATTCGTCGGGGCATTTCCAGGCGCGCTGCCGCCGCTGATCGGATGGACCGCGGCGCGCGGGGTAATCGAGTGGCAGGGCGTGGCGCTGTTCGCGATTCTGTTCATCTGGCAGTTCCCCCACTTCATGTCGATTGCGTGGCTTTACCGTGAAGACTACGGGAAGGCCGGCATCAGGATGCTGCCGGTGGTGCAGCCGGATGGCTGGTCGACGGCGCTCGAGGCGCTGGTCTATGCCGTGCTGATGATTCCCGCGAGCCTGCTGCCGGTGTGGCTGCACATGGATGGGCGGCTGTACGCGGCGGCCGCGGTTCTGCTGGGTATCGCGTACCTCGGCTATACGATTCGCTTCGCCCGCATTGTGAAGGCGCGCACCGAAACCGAGTCGCGCCAGTACGCGCGCGATCTGCTGAAGGTGAGCGTGATCTATCTGCCCCTGCTGCTGACCGCTCTGATGCTCAATGCAAGATGATGCAGCGTTCAGCGTGCGGCGTTCAGCGTTCAGGAGAGGCATGACAACGGCTACCAGTTCAAAACTCAGCCCCGCGCCGAAAAAGTCGGCGAGCTTGCCGATTGCCGTCATTTTGGCTGTGAGTGCGGCGGCGACGCTGTTTCTGTTCTGGCTCATCTACGTACATCCGGCGTCAGATGCGGCCGCGCAGCATTACACATTTTTGCCAAACCTAAACGCTCTGCTGAACGGATTGGCGGCGATTGCGCTGGTCGCCGGCTATTATTTCGTGCGGACGCATCGCATCGCGGCGCATCGGGCGAGCATGTTCACGGCGTTCGGGTTCAGCTCGCTGTTTTTGGTGTGTTATATCGCAAACCACGCGCTGCACGGCGACACGCTCTACCCGGTGCACGACGCGATCTATCACTACGCGTACATTCCGATTCTGGTGAGCCACATTGTGCTGGCGACACTGGCGCTGCCCATCGTGCTGATCACATTCTTCCTGTCGCTGTCAGGGCGGATTCCGATGCATCGCAGAGTAGCCCGCTTCACCTTTCCCCTGTGGTTGTATGTCTCGATCACCGGCGTGGTGGTGCGGGTGATGCTGGTAGCGGCGATGAGAAGTTGAAAAGCGGTCAGTCAAAGAGCGGTTCGTTGAGAGACGGATCGTGAAGAGGCGGTTTGTGGAGAACCGGTGAGTGGGAAAGTAGTGGAAGGAACCGTGGCGAATCCGGCGGGGGAGATCGAGCGAGGCGACGACGGGACGCTTGCGCTGCTGCGTACGGGCATCTGGATTCTGATTGCGGGCGTCGCGGCGGCGCTATTGGCGGCCACCGTCTTCGGCGGCATCAGCCGCCAGGGGCCGCATACGAATGCCGGATGGCTCTCGCTGATGGTGGCCATGATGTGCCTGCCCTTCGGGCTGATGCTCTTCGCGCTGGGCTTCGCGAAGTGGCTGCGGAATCGCCGCATCTCCGCCGGACGATAAAGGCTCTTGTCGCGCCCCGGGGTTCGGGAGTAGGTTGGATTTCACCCGAAACGTTTCTGTGCCGTTTGGGAGGTAACCCCGATGCCGCCCAATGTCGTAGCGCTGTTGCTGATTACGCTCCTGCCCCTCATCCCGGCATGGGTGACGTTCAAGCTTCTGCCCAGCAAGGCCGCTGTGAGCGGCCCGTTCAAGGGCCTGAAGATCAATCTCGGCGGCGCGTTTGCCGGATACTTCCTCATCTTTCTCGTGCTGATCGGAATCCGCGACAGCTTCGAAGGCCCGACCTACGAGACGTGGACGGTGACGGGGCAGATCGTGCGCCCGGACGTGGCGGCCAACAACTACGTGGACGCGCGCTATGTCACGTTTTCGGTGCCGAGCATGCGATCGCAGGCCAACGGCAACTTCTCGATGCAATTTGTGCGGACGTCGGACGGGCAGTTCGATTACCCGCACATGTACATCACATATCCGGATTTTCAGCCGGTGTCGTACTGGCTGGGGCCGAGCGCGCAGAACGATCGGCACGAGCAACTGCCGCAGCTCTTCGATGCGAAAAACAAGAAGATCGATCTGGGCGTGGTGACGCTGACGAAAGCGGCTCCGACAGGGGCGGCCGGGGGCGTGGCAGAGGCTCCGGCGAATCCTTACGACGCACAGCAACGGGGGACCACGCAATGAAGATTTCACGAATCGTGGCCGGGATCGCCCTCGCTTGCGGCTGCGTATCGCTCTATGGAGCGACGGTGCAGGGGCAATTAACGTGCTCGGCCGGCAAGTCACCCGCTGTGGGCATCGCGGTCACTGTGAAAAGTGCAGCGACGGGCCGGTCGGCTCCAGCGTTCAGCGGGGGCGACGGCATGTACTACCTCAATCTGAAAGCCGGCGCGTACACGCTGGAAATTTGGTTGTCGAAGTCTGCGACTGCGCCGACGCAGACGCACGAGATCACCGTCAGGGAGCCGAGCACGGACGTGGAGCGCATCGTGTTGCCGTCGTGCAGCGCGCAATAGCCTGTACTCCGACGAGATCGCGGCGAGACTAGCGGGGAAAGATCACGTGCATCGTGACCAGCCACTTCTGCGCGAGTTCCGGCCAGTGGGTCACCGGATTCGGTCCGGGCCGTAGTCCGTAGCCGTGGCCACCTTGCGCATACACGTGCAGTTCCGCGGACACGCCCGCTTTCTTGAGCGCCATGAAGTACTCGATCGCGTTCTCCACGTGCACGGGATCGTCTTCTGCCTGCACGAGAAAGGCGGGCGGCGTGTTCGCCGTGACCGGGATATCCGGGTTGAACTCGAAGTTCTTCTCAGAGAGCGCGAGGTAGCCGGGGTAGATGATGATGGCGAAATCCGGGCGGCAACTGAGCTGATCAGCCGCATCGATCGCTGGATAGAGGCGTTGATCGAAGTGCGTGCTGAGCGCGGCAGCCAGGTGCCCGCCGGCGGAGAAGCCGAGGACGCCGAGGCGCTTAGGGTCGATCTTCCACTCGGTGGCGTGCTCACGCACCAGGCCCACCGCGCGCTGCGCGTCCTGGAGCGCCGCCGCGGACTTGGGATACGGCCCTGTGTTCGGCACGCGGTACTTGAGGAGCACGCAATTGACGCCGATCGCGTTGAGCCAGTCGCAGACTTCGGTGCCTTCGAGATCCATGGCGAGAATGGAATAGCCGCCGCCCGGAAAGACGACCACGCCAGCTCCGCTGTTCCTGGCCGCGGGCGCCGCATACAGCGTGATGGTCGGCGTCGAGACATCGCCGGTGCGAATCAACGGTCTCCCCATGATCAGGTTGTCGGTGGGCTTCGTCGTGTCGTGCTCGGGACCGGTGGCGGTTTGCGGACCGGGCGCGCCGTTCGGCCAGAGGGTGAGCGTGGGGGCGCCGGCGGGCGGCTGCCACCCGATCGAGGTGGGCGCGGGCGCGGACTGTGAGACGGCAATCGCAGACGCGAGAGCGAATGAGCCAAGCACGAGGGCGGGGCGAAGTACGGATGCAACGAACATGGCCGGTGTCTCCACCGGCCATCTTAAGTCACGAATCTGTTTTGCGGGTTCTACGGGACCGACGAAGTGAATTGCTGGGGCGCAGAGTTTGAAGTGTTCGCCGGCTGCTGTGCAGACGTTGATGCCGGAGCGGACGAAGTGGTCGACGCAGGCTGGGTGCCGCCCGTCGCAGGCTGCGGCTGCGCGGAGACCGTTGGCGTATAGCCGGGATCGCCGGGGCGTTGCAGATCGGGCGGCATCTTGACCGGTGCCATGGTCGAGTGATCCTTGTCGTTGTCGGTGGGGAGCTTTTCGCCGGGATTGCGGAGCGTCGGCGGCGCTTTGGGCGCGTTTTCTTCGCTCACGTCGGCGGCGGTCCTGTCGCCCATCTGGACTTCGTGCTGGTTGGCTGCGACCGCTGGCTGATTGCCGAAGTAGTCTCCCATTTCGTAGGCGGTGCGGACCTGCATCGGCTCGCCGACCCTGGCATCTTCCACGCGAATGACGTAGTTATCGACGAAGCGGACAAACTCCACCGGCTGCGGCGATTCGCCGTAAATCCAAACCTCAAACGGCTTGCCGTTTTCCGACTCACGGGTTTTCTGCTGGGGCTGGCCCCTGGAGTAAATCACCATGTCGCGGTTCATGCCGATCAGGACGCGGTGCTCCATGATGGCTTTCCGCAGGAAGCCGGGGAGGGACTCGGCGTAAGCTTCGGCCGGCGACTTGACGCCGAAATCGATCATAGGCTTCAGCAGAGCTTCCATCTGCGGGCCCGTCAGGTCGGGCACCCGGTGGGGAAAAACGAGGGTGATGCGCGATCCCGTCGGGGGGCGGCCGTCGTCGGGCACGATGGGATTGGACACCGTGGGATCCATACCGATGGAGACGTGGCGCAGGTACTTGTGCTTGTGTTCGGGTCCGTTGTTCAGGTCGATGGAGATGGAGTTCTCGTGAAATTTGATGTCGGTGACCACCACGCGATCGCCCGGCTTCACGCTCACGCCCTTCTGATGCAACTCGTCGATGTACTTCTCGCCGCCGGGCGACATCGGGCCATTGGCCTCGAGGTCGAGATTGCCGATGGGGAGGGGACGCATGGCAAAGCCCTGCTCAGCCTGCATGAAGCGGATGAGCTGTTCGCGGCCGATGGTGGTCATCGCATCGTTGGAGAACTGCACGCTGGTTGGCGTGATCTGCGCGTAATGCTGCTCGACGTGCTCGGGCTGCACGATGAATACCTGCGCGCCGCAGAGTGCGGCAGGGGCGCAAAAAGCCGCCAGGACGAGTAGGCGGCCGATACGAGTGACGCTGCGCATATGCCCCCCTGGGCGGGGAAGAACCAGATTCCAACAGGATGGGCCTGTTCCGCGGAAATAGCAAGAGTATCGGCCCTGGAAAGAAACCCGAAGGCAACCCGGGGACTCCCTGGCATTGTGAGATGCGAAATCGAGACTGCCGTAATCGGCTTTCGAGCGATTGGTCGCAGGGGCAGAGGATGGCGCGCGTGGACGGAGGCGGGTGCGGTCAAAGTGCGTTGCGGGGGTGGGGGTCGGGCGGGACGATCAGCATGCTGAAAAGCAGGATCAGCGCGGCGAGTAAGTCGAGCAGGGGGAACCAGTTCCCCACATGGTCGTAGATCGTGCGCTGGCGGGTCACAGGAACGCGCGCCACGACGGTGGCAAAGGACGCCGCGCCGCTCTCGCGCTCGGCGAGCACGTGGCCGCGGTCATCGGTGAAGGTGAGGATGCCGTCCTTCGGAGAGCGGGCGATGCTGAAGCCGTCTTCAACGCCGCGCAGGATGGCCATGCGTCCGTGCAGCCAACCGTCGACAACGAAGTCCCACGCGGGAACCAGCAGCAGGCCGGCGCCGTCGCGAGCATACTGGCGCGAGAGGCCGGGGAAGTCCATATCCTTACAGATCTCAATGCCCCAGCGGCCCGATGGCTCGTCGAGGATGACGCGCTGCGTGCCCGGCACCAGGTTGCTCTCAAAGACGGGCAGCATGTGATGCTTCTCGTAGGTGGCGGCGAGCGTGCCGCCGGGCGAGTAAAGGCGTGCCTCGTTCAGATTGGGGAGGTGCTGGAAGCCGGCAAGGATGAAGACGTGGCTGGTCCTGGCGGCCTCTCCAAGGATTGCGTCGGCCGCGGCGAGGTCGGAGGGGTCGATGCGGCCGATCTTTTCGGGGATGACGATGACCTGGGCGCCCTGTGCGGCGAGCGCGGGAATCCGCCCGGCGTAGGCAGATACGAGGCGCAGGGTTCCAGAGCTATCCGGAAACAGGGTTTGCGGATTATCAGACGCGATAAGGCCGACGGTAACGCCTGGCCTGACCGGTGTCGTGAGGAGGCGGAAAAACCCATAGCCGAGGACCACGGCGTAGAGAATCACGACTGTGGCCACGACCCTGCGAACGCCGTCCCGAGGATGCGGGCCCTCGAGCGCGGCGAGGGTGGAGGGAAAGAGGAAGACCAGGAAGCTAATGGCCCAGATGCCGGTGATCGAGGCGATTTGCAGAATGGGCAGGCACTCCATCTGCGTGTAGGCCAGGTTGCCGAAGGTGCTATGAGGCGAGAAAAACTCCTGGATGAACTCGTACGCGGTCCAGAGGATGGGCAGGGAGAAGGCGGCGCGCAGCAGATATCCGCGGAGAACCAGGCCGCGATGGATGACCACGAACCATCCGAAGAAAACGGCAGGGCCCAGGATGGCCAGCAGCGTGACAGGCAGCGGCGTTAATTTACGCAGGTAAAGCCACATGTTGAGGCCGCCGATCGCGGCCGCGGCGAATGCAGTCCCAAACGCCGGCCACGTGCGCATGCGAGGCGCGACAAGCAGGACCGGCAGAGGAGCCATCCAGAGCAGATACCAGGCGGGATGGAGCCCGGTTCCGAAGTACCAGGCGGCAGCCGAGGCGGCGATGGCGAGAAGAGCGCTCTTCCAGGTTGCAGGCATCGATCCGAAGGACGTCAGGGCACATTGTAGTGCCCTGCGCCAACGGAGCCGAAACGGGTTCGGCGGGAGGGATCAGACCGCCTGGTTTTTGCGGGCGGGGGGACGCGCGGGAGCCTTGCGGGTCTTCGCCGCTTTGCCGTTCTCCGGGCGGGCCGAATCGGTGATGCGGTCGCCGAGCATGTGCAGTCGCAGGAAGTTCGTCGAACCTGAGCGCGTGCGCGTGCCGGCCACGATGCCCATGACCTCCTTGGGCTTGACCCATCCGCCCTGCTCCAGCGTCTCTTCGGCGTAGTCGACCATCTGCTCGGAGGTGTGCAGCTTGGGACACTTGACGGGATGAACGCCCCAGAGCATCGCCATGCGATGGATCGATGCGTCGACGCTCGACAATGCGAAGATCGGCGGCTTGGGCCGATACTTCGAGAGCTGGCGGGCGGTGGTTCCGGTTTCGGTGAAGACGGCAATCGCGCTCACATCCAGGTCCTCGGCGGCGTGCGCTGCCGATTCGCAGATGGTTTCGGCAATGGAGAGTTGAGCGCGCATGTGGCGCAAACCGAGGCTATTGCTGTCGCGAAGGTTGGTCTCAGTTTCGCTGACGATCTTGGCCATCATCTTTACGGCCTCGACCGGATATTTGCCGGCGGCGGTTTCCGCCGAAAGCATCACGGCATCGGTGCCGTCGTAGATAGCGTTGGCCACGTCGCTGGCTTCGGCGCGTGTGGGGCGGGGGTTCTCGATCATCGACTCAAGCATCTGCGTGGCCGTGATGACCGGCTTGCGATGTTCGGCGGCGCGGCGGATGACGTGCTTCTGGATGGCCGGAACTTTTTCCGGAGGCATTTCCACGCCGAGATCGCCGCGAGCCACCATCACGCCGTCGGAATTTTCGAGGATCGCTTCCAGGTTCTCGATGGCCTGCGGCTTTTCGAGCTTGGCGATGATCCAGGTTTCCAAGCCCAGAGAGGCGACGCGGTATTTCACATGGCGGACGTCTTCGGCGGTGCGGACGAACGAGACCGCGATGGCATCGACGCCGTGCTTCATGCCGAATTCCAGATCTTCCTCGTCCTTTTCGGTCAGCGAGGGAACGCGCACGGGAATGCCGGGCAGGTTGATGCCCTTGTGTTCACCGAGCATGCCGCCGTTGATCACTTCGCACTCGACGTCGTCGCCAGGAATCTCGAGGACGCGCAGTTCGATGAGGCCGTCGGAAAGCAGAATGCGCGCGCCTGGCTCCAGGTTCTCAGCGAGCGTGGGGAAGGTGGTGGCGATGAGCGCGGAGGTGCCGAGGATATCGCGCGGAGTGATGGAGAGACGCTGGCCCGCCTTCAACTGCACGGGAATGCGATTCTTCAGCCGGCCGGTGCGGATTTTCGGCCCCTGAAGATCGCCGAGGATGCAGATGGGCTTGCGCTCGTCGCGGCTGACTTTGCGCACCATTTCGATGAGCTTTAGCTTTTCCGGGTGCGTGCCATGAGAAAAATTGAGACGCGCGACATCGAGGCCGGCGCGCAGCAGTTCACGGAATACGGTTTCGCTGGACGACGCGGGCCCGAGCGTAGCGACGATTTTGGCGCGGCGAGGGTTCTCCCCTACGAGGCCTGGCGCTGACAGCGGAAAGTTCATCCATCCCCCAAGACAAATGCGATCAGTTGAGCGAGCTATGAATCGATTTTATCGTGGCCGAGGGCCGGTTTATCAGGTTCGCTGCCGGGACTGCAATTCTGCCGCTTCCAGAAACATGGGATCTTCGGGCAAAACCGCGATTCCGGAGAGCGGGAAGAGCTGCGCGTTGAATTCCGCGCCGATGAGCACGCTGAGCGACACCATGTAGAGCCAGACGAGCGTGGCGATGCCTGCGCCCAGCGATCCGTAGACGATGGAGTAGTCCGCAAAGCGCGTCAGGTAAAAGCCGTACACAATGGTGGCGATGAACCAGCAGGCCGTGGCGATGGCGGCGCCCGGCATGGTCTCGCGCCATCGCCCGCGGACCCGAGCGATGCGGCCGCCTGCGCCGGTGACGCGTTCGCGCGGCACGCCGAAGTGGTAGATGACCGCAATCGACACTACGCTCGCCAGCAGAGCGATGGCCCAGCGGATGAGCCGCCACAGCACGATGACGTAGGAACGGAGCTCGTGGTCGGAGTTGTCGATCATCCAGCGCTCGATGCCGTGCCCAAAGGCCAGAAAAATCGTGGCGGCCGCCATGGGAACCATCGTTCCCGGAACCAGCAGCACAGCCGCCAGACGCTCGCGCCAGATGCCCCAGGTGCCGCGGGGCAGCCGGTAGGCGCGGCGGAAGCCCTCCATTAGCGACAGCAGGACGCCCATCGCCGCAAAAAAGCTTACGAACAGCGCGCCGCCAACAATGCGGACGGAGCGGGCGTGGTTGGAGATGAAGTAAGTCTGGATGAGCAGCATCGTATCCGGCGGCAACACCGTGGCAAGGCCCCCGCGCAGGACGCCGCGGAAGTCGTCGCCTGCCGGCAGGGTTGCGAACACCGTGGTGACCACCAGCATGGCGGGAAAAATGCTCAGGATGGCTGAATAAGCCGCCGCTTTGGCCATGGAAAAGGCGCTGTGGCCGAAGGCCGACCACAACGCCCTGCGGAGATGCACAAACAAACGGACCATGGGCGCTCCCAGTGTACCCGCACGGCAGCGCCGCTGGGTCAGAGCACAGGGACGCGCCGCAGGAGAAATTAGTCGCGCGTCGCCTTCCAGCGTTCGAGGAATTGCGTCACGGAATTTGGATCCATGCGGCGCATCGCCTCGAATTCGCCGTTGGTCTGGCTGTAGAGCAGCCGCCCGTGCGCGTCGAGGACCGCCAGCGCCGGCACGCCCTTCTGCAGAGGCACGTTGTAGCGCTGCGCGATGTCGACGTTCTTGTCCATGCGGCCGATGTCGATATCGACCAGGATGTAGTTGTCAGCCAGCAGCGCCGCATTGGGCTCGCGGTGGAAGTAGATGTCGAGCACCTGGCAATCGCCGCACCAGTTCCCCCCGAAATCGAGAAGGATGCGCTTGTGTTCGCGCGCGGCCCGGGCCAGCGCGTCGCGCACCTCGGCGTGCGCGTCGGCGTTTTCGTTGTAGATATACCGCGCCTGGCCGAAAGCGCCCGTGGCGGCGAAAATCGTGGCGAGCAAGGTGAGAATGACAATACGCAGCGGCCCGCGTCCGGAGGCGAGAAGATTTCGAGTCATGGCTGTAGCGGGAACTGGGATCCCGCGATTACAAGGTTACAGGTTTCAGGTTACGGAGAACAGAGCGGCCGTATTCAGTAGATCGGCGGGGCGAGAGCCCAGGTGTCGCGCCGCCACGCATCCCAGTCCGAACCGAAGTGCTCGGACAGGAGTTTTTCTTCGAGGGCGATCTTGCGCAGGTAGGCAAGTACGATCACGGCGACGGCGATGAGCGCGTGGATCTCGCCGGAAACCAGCATGACTCCCACGTACATGAGGAGCACGCCGGTGTAAATGGGGTGACGAATATACGCATACGGCCCGGAGCGGACCAGTTGATGGCCGCTGGCGAGGCGGACTTCCCCGCTCCAGTTGGCGCCCAGGCGACGCCGCGACCAGATCGCGATCCCGATGCCACCCATCTCAATGGTGAGGCCGATGGGAGCGAGCCACGCGCTGACCGGCAGGAAGCGGTGGGTGAGGCCCGGCACCGAGAGAATCAGGAGCAGCACGCCGCCATTGAGGACCGCAAGGTGCAGGCCGCGCGAAGAGCGCGACTCCGACGATTGCGCCGGGGCGCTGTTCTTCGCTGCCGCCGACCAGTACACGTCAAAAAAAGCGATGAGAAGAATCGCGGCCACCATTCCGCGGGAGAAATGCAGGATCTGCGGCACGTCGAGCTTGTGATGGCCTGCGCGGCTGGCCAGAGCGCCTCCGACGATGCCGCCGGCGACGGCCGCCACGAGGGTGGTCAGAAATCTCTTACCCGTCTTGCTCATCGTCGGCGGCTTACACCAGGGGTTGATGCGCGATCTCTTCCAGCACCCGCAGCGGCGAAACCTTGGGATTCACCATCGCCTCGGGACGCACCAGAAACGTCTGCTCCAGCGCGTACTGGCCGGCGAGCACGGCGTGCGGCACCGTGTCGGTGTAGACCATCCAGCTTGATCCGGCAGGGAACTGGAAGGGATACTTCGGGCACTCCGACTGCCAGCGCGGATTCTCTTTCAGGAAATTGTGGAAGCGCATCATGAAATCGTCGTAGGGCGAGCGCTTCAGTGAAGGGATGGCCGCGCCGAGCCCGACGGCTCGCGCCGCGCCCTTGCCCAGACGCGAGAGCGGCGATCCCGGCTGGGGACGAATCTGCTGAGGGGCAAATTGTTTTACCGTCGCCGCGAATGGATCGCTCACCACCCAGTCACGGGTGCGCGTCGGATGAATGTTGTTGAAGAAGCGCAGGATCCGCGCGCCATAGGTCGGCCGCGTCGGGAAGGCATCGGTGTGGAGCAGATCGTTGCGCCGACGCAGCGGCAGATTGCGGTTCTGCTCCTCCTGCGGCCGGAAGCTGGCGTAGTCGAGCTGCCAGTTCGCGTTGTACGGAGAAAGAAATTCGCTCAGGAACGCGACCACCGACTGTGAATAGCGGCGCATGATCGCGTGCAGCCGCTCCACGGCAGCCGCTTTCGCAGTCTTGGCGTCGAACCCGCTCAACTTGTCGGCGTTCGGCTTGTACGCGATGTTCTTGTGCAGCGAACTGTCGGATTGCTGCTGCCCGAGCAGGAAGCTGGTGTCGTCGGCGGTGAGCGGAACCGGCGTCTGCGGGAAGAAGAGGATGTCTCCCGCTTCGAGCCGGCCGCAAAAGGCGCGCGCTTCGTCGGGAGTGGGCGCGGCCGTCACGACCGGGACCACCGCCATCAGCGGTCTCCGCGGAGCTTGCGGCGCAGCCATGCGCCGGTGAAGAAGACCAGGGCGAAGGCGAGCACCACCACGCCGATGGGGAAGGCGATGTCACGATAGCTGTCGGCGAAGTTGACCGCGTGATGAAAACCCAGGTTCCAAATCAGCAGGCCGATAATGCCAAGGAAACAGCTGCCGAAAAACGCGAGAAAGCCCGTTGCCAGCGACAGTAAAATCGCGGAAAAGAAGCCGAAATCTCCGAGCGGAATGCCGAGAAGCCGGGCCGGCTGGGTTGAAGCGGTTGTCAACAGGGAATCCTTCCTCGGCTGGAGTGAAAGGGCGACCGCGCGACTCCGGAACCGCAGCCCTCGACGCGGCTTGCCGCCGAAGAAAGCCGCACAGAATCGACCCGAAGAGGACGCACCATCGCTGCTTTCGCTCTAGAATACAAGCTTATGGCCGGAGCCGCCCAAATTCCGCTCTATTCCGCCGCCAAAGTGGCACAGGAGGCCGCGGTGCGCCAGGCCGACAACGGCATGTGCTACGCCACCTTCGGCGAAGTGCGCCTGGCAGGCGATGAACTGGAGCGGATTGTGCAGGTCGTGCCGGCGGTCATCGCCGTGGCTCTGCGGCACCGCGCGTATTACTTCGTACCGCTGGCCATCGGCGAAGACGACGAGACTGTGGTTGCGCCCGACTACTCCGTCGACCTCGGCGACCGCGCCATCTGCCATCGCAATGTTCGCTTCGGCGGATCAGAATGCATCTTTATCTCCACGCGTCTCATGCAGGACCGCTTCGCCCTGGCGTTCGAGTTCCTCATCAACGTCGGCCATCACTTCGTCGACGCCATCGGCGTGCCGCAGACCTTCGCCGACCTCGTTTGGTCACAGGCGACCGCTGATGTGCGCGGCGAAACCAGCCAGGATGCGTGGGAGAACCGGCGGCGCGCTCTCGATCGCAGCCGCGGCAGCGCCATCGATGAAAAGGCGCGCTCGGCCTATTTTGAGGCGGCCTTTGCCGATGCGCTGGCCATCTATATGCTCGCGCTCACGCTGGACTTCGATTATGTGGATCTGCGGGAGCGCGACTATCCGCTGCTCGCGCCCGCTGCGCTCGCCGAGCGCCTGCGCCACATGGCGGAGCTGTTTCCGCCGAATGCCGGGTACGAATTTGAGATTCGGTACCGGCGGCGGGGATAGTACAGGGAGCAGGCCACAGTGCGACAAGTTTGCCCTGGCGTGCCGCGACTGTACTAGCCTGAGTGCATGCGTTCTCGCAAGCCGCCTGCACCGCTCGACGACGATGCCCTCTACGGCTACGCGGTGAGACTGCTGGGGCAGCAAATGCGCACGGTTGCCGAGGTAAAGCGGTTGCTGCGGCGGCGCGTGGAAAAGGGCGAAACCGGCGAGGCTCGTATCGAGGCGGTCATCGCACGGCTCAAGGAATACAAGTACCTGAACGACACTTCCTTCGCGCAGGATTACGCGAAGCTGCGCCAGGAAAACGCGAGCTTTGGCAAGCGGCGCGTGCAGCAGGACCTCATCCGCAAAGGCGTCCACACTGACGTGATCGCGAAGACGATTGATGCCGCCTACGAAGGTGTCAGCGAAGACGAGTTAGCGCGCCGGCACCTCGAACGCAAGCGAATCCGCAAGCCGGGCAGCGAGAAAGAAGCCGCGCGCGTGGCTCGAATGCTGATGCGCGCCGGGTTCTCGATGGGGACCATCGTGCGCATCCTGAAGAAATGGGAGGTGGACGAAACCGCGCTGGCGGCGATGGAGATCGCCGAGCCGGAAGAGGGCGAGAACGACGGCGGAGACCATAACGGCGAGGCCTGATCGGTTCGCTCAGTCCCCTCTAACGGAGAATGCTCAACGTGCGACGATTCATCCTGACCGGCGCGCCGGGTTCGGGGAAAACGGCGATTCTGCGCCACCTGCAGGCGCAGGGCTTCAGCATCGTTGAAGAAGCGGCGACCGATCTGATCGCTCTGCGCCATGCGGAGGGCATCGACGAGCCGTGGATGCAGCCGCAGTTTGTCTCCGATGTCGCCGAGTTGCAGATGTGCCGGCTGGAGGAGTCGTCGGACGCGACCGAGGCTGTGCAGTTTCACGACCGGTCCGTGGCTTGCACGGTGGCGCTGGCCCGGTATCTGGGATTTCCTGAGCCCGCGAGCCTGACGCAGGCCGTGGAACGGATTCTGCGCAACGGAGTGTTCCAGAAGACCGTCTTCTTCGTGCAGCCGCTCGGCTTCATTGCGCCGACGGCGGCGCGGCGCATCACCCTTGAGGAATCATTGCGCTTCGGGCAGATGCACGAGGAGGCGTATCGCAGCTATGGCTTCGATTTGCGTCCCATTGAGCCGGGGCCGATAGCCGAACGAGCGGCGGCGGTTCTAGATGCCGTCGGGGCGGAGCTCGAGCGCAGGTCGCCTGCAGCCGGCGGTGCTGCTCTTCGATTCCATCAACGCTGAAGCGCGGACGTCTGTGCTATTCTTCAGCGTTCTCGTATGCCTGAACG
>Ga0335073_10007192_pt1 | contig 15607 bp, 12 predicted proteins | sample Lox_Sample_22_FD_207093 | JGI IMG/M metagenome (GOLD analysis project Ga0335073, IMG submission 207093) | Soil microbial communities from Loxahatchee National Wildlife Refuge, Florida, United States - Lox_Sample_2.2 | ecosystem: Environmental > Terrestrial > Soil > Wetlands | place: USA... | reverse complement strand
CCATCTCCGGGCCAATCACGTGCACGATGCCCTGATTGCGGCTCTTCATATCGAAGAGGTTGATGGCAAATTCCTTGCAGTTTTGCGCGAGGAGATCGAACTGCCTCGCCGCATTCGCGTCGGTGATGGGAAGTTCGCGATTCTTGGTCGCAACGGAATGGTCCATTACCGCAAACGTCAGATCCGGTCGGCGCACGACGCGCTTAGCGGCCCTTAGGCCGGCAAACGCTTGTGGCGACGTGACTTCGTGGATCAGATGGCGGTCGATATAGAGCAGCGTCGGCCGGCCAGGATCTTCGCGAACCACGTGCGCGTTCCAAATCTTGTCGTAGAGCGTGTGGGAATTATTCATATTCGTCTCGCAAGCAGTTTTTTACATTATACCGCGGCTTCCTGTCCAATTTATACTCATCGGCGGCAATATAAATTGAGCTTATGCCTGGTCGGCTGTGGCGATGGCAAATAGCCCGATGCAAATCGGCTTCTTCCACGCGATGATACTCCATTGATGCACACTGCTCATTTCTCCGCGATCCTGATCTGGATCATTTCACTCGCGAGCATTTCGCTCATGCTGATTCGGCCTCGACGGATCGCAGAGGCGTATTGGATCTGCGGCGGCGCGTTGATCCTGGTTGCCGCGCGCCTGCTTCCGCTCCAACAAGCAGCGCATGCAGCTTACGAAGGCGTCGATGTCTACCTCTTCCTCGCGGGGATGATGATCCTGGCGGAGTTGGCGCGCGAAGAGGGCGTTTTTGAATGGGTGGCTGACGCAGCCGCCCGGCACGCGAAAAATTCGCCCACCCGGCTTCTGTTGCTCATTTATGTTGTAGGAACAACTGTTACGGCGGTACTCTCCAACGACGCGACAGCCGTGGTTCTCACGCCGGCAGTATTGGCCGCCATACGCCGCGTGAAAGTAGAGCCGAAGCCTTATCTCCTTGCGTGCGCGCTCATCGCCAATGCGGCCAGCTTCATGCTGCCGATCTCGAACCCGGCAAATCTCGTGGTGTTCGACCAAAATATCCCGCCTCTTGCGGCTTGGTTTCGCATTTTTCTGCTGCCGTCATCAGCCTCGGTCCTGATTACTTTCTTTTGCCTTCGCTGGCTGTCGCGCGGGCAGCTGCATGGCAAATTGTCGCCTGAAGAGGGGCGCGTTTCGCTTACAACGGAGGGCAAGCTCGCTTTCGGCGGCCTTATCATCGCCGCGATCGCGCTTGTTGTGGCGTCGACGCGCGGGCTTCCGCTGGGTCTGCCGACGTGTTGCGCCGCGGTGTTTGCGGTGTTGGTCGTAACCTTCCGTAATCGCGCGATTCCAGTTCGCGTCGCGAAGGGAGTCTCATGGTCGATCCTGCCGCTGGTCGCGGGGCTTTTCATCATCGTGGAAGGGATGCTGAACGCGGGTCTTCAACATCTGGGGCGGGCGGGTTTGAACGCGCTCGCAGGATCATCCACATGGGGCGGTAAGAGCGCCGCGGCTTTCACAGTTGCACTGCTTTCCAATGGAATGAATAATTTGCCCGTGGGCCTCATGGCCGGCGGAGCGATTCGCTACACCCACCAGACAGGCACGCTCGCGCACGCCCTGCTCCTCGGCGTCGATCTCGGGCCGAATCTTTCCGTGACCGGCTCTCTTGCAACAATTCTGTGGCTGGTCGCATTGAGGCGCGAAGGCGTGGAAATCACTGCGTGGGAATTCCTCAAAGTGGGCGCTATCGTGATGCCCCTCGCGCTGATCGGCAGCCTCCTTTTTCTGTGGAACTAGCCGAATTCTACGCTCGACCGACATTTGGCTCGTGTGCGGTGTTTGTGCTATGACAGTGGATACGACGGGCGTCAAAACGTGGGGCCAGGCGAGGCCAAGCAAAGCGAGAGAGCTCCGGTAAGGAGGACCCGTGGTTAGCGTAGTCATCGACGGCGTTTCGCGCGAAGCTCAACGGGGCGAACTTCTGATTGATGCCATCCAAGGAGTGGGCACCGAGATTCCCCATGTGTGCTATCACCCGCAACTAGGAAGCATTCAGACATGCGATACCTGCATGGTCGAGACTGAGGGAAAGCTGGTCCGGGCATGCGCGACGGCCGTCGTCGATGGAATGTCAGTCTCCACGCGATCCGCGAAGGCGAAAGCGGCGCAAGTCGAGGCCTTTGACCGCATTCTGAGCAATCACCTGCTTTACTGCACTGTGTGCGACAACAACAATGGGAACTGCGTTGTCCACAACACAACGAAACTTCTCGCCATTGAACACCAGCGTATCCCATTCCGTTCCAAGCCTTACGAGGTGGACGAAACAAGCCCCTTCTATCGCTACGATCCGAACCAATGCATCCTCTGCGGACGGTGCGTCGAAGCCTGTCAGAACGTTGAGGTGAATGAAACGCTTTCTATCAACTGGGAGGATCCTAACCCGCGAGTGCTGTGGGACGGAGGTTCGACTATTGGAGAGTCCAGTTGTGTCTCGTGCGGCCATTGTGTGACTGTCTGTCCCTGTAATGCTCTGATGGAAAAGTCCATGCTCACTCACGCAGGATTTTTCACGAGTCTACGAAAGTCGACGCTTAACCGCATGATCGAGGTGGTGAAGGGTATTGAGCCAGAGACCGGTTATGCAGCGATTCTCGCACTTTCCGAAGCCGAAGAAGCCATGCGGGAGCAACGGATCCGCAAAACGAAAACGGTGTGTACGTATTGCGGAGTCGGCTGCAGCTTCGACGTCTGGACCAAGGACCGGCATATCCTGAAAATTGTGCCAGAGCACGGCCCGGCGAACGGAATCTCCACATGCATTAAAGGAAAGTTCGGCTGGGGGCACATCAGCAGTCCAGACCGCCTCACGTCGCCTTTAATTCGTGAAAATGGAAAATTCCGCAACGCCACTTGGGACGAGGCTCTCTCCCTCGTCGCGCGGCGGCTGACAGAAATCAAAAGCCAGTCAGGACCGGATTCGATGGCTTTCATCACGTCCTCCAAATGTACAAACGAGGAAAGCTTCCTCATGCAGAAGCTGGCAAGAGCCGTGGTCGGCACCAACAACGTCGACAACTGCTCCCGATACTGCCAGAACCCGGCGACAGTGGGCCTTTTCCGCACCGTAGGCTACGGAGGTGACTCCGGATCCATCAAGGATCTCGAAGAGGCGGATCTCGTAATCCTCATCGGCAGCAACACGGCGGAAAGCCATCCGGTCATCGCCACTCGTATCAAGCGCGCTCACAAACTGAAGGGGCAGAGGCTAATCGTCTCTGACATTCGCGAGCACGAAATGGCTCGGCGCGCCGATGTCTTCCTACATCCCAAGCCAAGCACGGACTTGGTATGGCTCAGCGCCGTCAGCCGCTATCTCCTCGACAATGACCTTGCGAACAAAGCGTTCCTTCGCGAACACGTGAACGGGCTCGAGGCCTTCCGCAAAGGCCTTGAGCCGTTCACGATGGAAGCCGCCGCGCGGATTACCGGCCTATCGGTCGAAACGCTCACGAAGGTTGCGCGAATGATCTCAGAAGCGAGGCGCGTATGCATCGCGTGGGCGATGGGGGTGACGCAGCACAGCATGGGTTCGGACACTTCAACGGCCATCTCGAACCTCTTGCTGGTCACTGGCAACTACATGCGGCATGGAACTGGCGCTTACCCGATGCGTGGTCATAACAATGTGCAGGGTGCAAGCGACAATGGCTCGCAGCCCACGAATCTCCCCGGATATCAACCCGTCGACGATCCCGAGGTGCGTGCACGCCACGAAGCTGCATGGAAGGTCAAACTTCCCTCCACCAAAGGTCTCGACAATCACCAGATGGTGGAAGCCATTCATCAGGGAAAGCTCAAAGCGATGTACATCGTGGGCGAAGAGATGGCCATCGTCGACTCGAACGCCAATTACGTTGAGGCAGCATTCGAAAAGCTCGATTTCTTCGTGGTCCAGGACATTTTTTTCAGCCATACGTGCCGCTATGCGGATGTGGTTCTACCGGGCGCACCCAGCATGGAAAAGGAAGGGACGTTCACCAACACCGAGCGTCGCATCCAGAGACTTTATCAGGTGCTTGAGCCACTCGGTGACTGCCGGGCAGATTGGAGAATTATTCGAGACCTTGCCAATCAAATGGGTGCGAAATGGCGCTACGAGCACCCCTCAGAGGTTATGGACGAAGTTGCCTCTCTCACTCCTTTGTTCGCCGGCGTGAATTATGCGCGGCTCGAAGGCTACAACTCCTTGCAATGGCCGGTGGCAGCGGAAGGAACGGACCAGCCGTTACTCTACAAGGAGAAATTCAACTTCCCGGACGGCAAGGCAAGGTTGTTTCCGGTGTCGTGGACGGGCCCCGTGGAGCAGTTCGACGCCGAGTATGATTTGCATCTAAACAACGGCCGACTACTGGAACACTTCCATGAAGGCAATCTCACGTATCGCACCGAGGGTATCCGACAGAAAAGCCCTGACGTCTTTGTCGAAGTCTCGCCTGAATTGGCTGAAGCGCGCGGGATCCAGAGCGGAACGTGGGTGCAACTAGTCTCTCCCTACGGTCAGGTGCGTGTTCGCGCGCTCGTCACGGATCGAGTAAGCGGAAACGAACTTTATATGCCGATGAACTCGGTCGAGAGCCCGGTAAATCGCCTGACTGGCAGCCATACTGATCCCATCACGGACACGCCGGCTTATAAAGAGGCTAGTGTTCGGCTGAAGGTCTTGGATGAAGTGGGTGAGAGCCCGCTCCCACGCATCAATCCGCGCTTCGGCCATCCCACGCCTCAGCATGGCGTCGAAGTCGAGCGCAAGTGGAAACGGAGCGACTACCGGATGCCCGGCAACGGCACCGTTTAAGTTCAGTCGGCTTTCAACAAGAGTGGAGCACAACATGGCCCAACCGATACCTCTGGAAGCCCCCGTCCGCGACGCTCGCGAACAGTTGCGCAAACAGCTGGAGCGTGCTCCGGGAGAGCATGCCGAAGCCATTTTGGAAGCATACGAGACCCTGCAGGCATTGCATGATCACGGCGCCCTGGATCTTTTGCGGGGAATGGTGGGCGCTCGGGATCGCTTGACGGATACGCTGGCCGTGGCCGTTGATGCTCCTCCGGTTGTCCGAGCGATCCGGAACTTTATTCTCTTGACGAAATTCTTCGCGAACCTCAATTCGGACGTTTTGGGCAGCTTGACTCAAACCGCTATTGCGGGCGCCGAGAAACAGAAGGCCGTGCGGGCTCCGGGTTTGCTGCAACTGCTAAATAGGCTCAGAAGTGAGAACAGCCGACATGCTCTCTCAGTGATGCTCGACCTCCTGGAAGCTGCGGGGAAGGGCCTATGAGGAGAGTCTGCGCTTTCGCAATGACCGCTAATCACTCAGCTAGGCGGCGTCGAATGCACTGAGGCCGGCGCGCGCATCGACGTGGCAAGCAGTTTCCTGCGAGCCGTCACAAGGAGCCGCCGTGGAACTCCCTGTTCAATCGAGCATAGGCCCTTCCGGGAAATCATCGGCACGCATTTTTGGTGGCTGAGTCAACTTGAGGATCAACGCCAGGCAGTAGCGCTTCAGCAGCGCAACGCACCGAGCCGGTGGCCCTAGACTTTTGCCGCTTGCTTGGCGGCCTGGAGCGTGTGCTGATTCAACTCGGATGGCGCCGTAGTGCTCAGGATATCCCTTGCCTTTGCAACCTCTGCGGCCGTCCCGTGGGCGAGCAGAAGAAACTTGTCCGCCTTTATAGCCGTCTCATATTTCAAGACGCTGTCCTTCGGTATGCCGATGCTGTAAAGGCCCGCGCCAAGCGCGCTGAGCCCTCCTACGACCACCGCACCCTCCAGCGCGGTGACAATCCATGCCACGAGCGGCCCCCCTACCAAAAGTGGGCCAACACCGGGCACCCAAAAAAACGCCGCGCCAAACAACATTCCCCAAAGACCGCCCCAAAACGCGCCCAATTTGCCCCAATATTTCATGCGATCCCCGGCGTTGTAGTACCCGACCACCTGTTCATCCGAGTGGAAGTCCTTGCCGACAACCGATAGCTTCTTCATATCGAACCCGGATCTCTGAAGTTCCTTCACGGCGTTTTCAGCCGCGGAGTGTGTCTCATAAACAGCGATTACCGCATTCGTGTCTGCCATACATGTTCTCCTTTTTATTGCTAGTTTGCTCCGATCGTGAAAACCGGAACGACGACCGCTGTTTCCATGACCGAAAAAGAAATCGTAAAGCGGAGACTCAACTGGCCGCCAGCAAAGGACGGCTCTTCCGCAGCCGACTTGAGCCCAAGCCGTCGCACTCCACCTGTTCTAGAATTCCTCGAATTCCTCGGGTTCGTGGTACTCGGCGCGCCCAGCCGCGGCTGCTTTGCCGGCAGTTTCTTTTCACACGCCAGTTCGGCGTTTCGTCTGAAGCGTCTTCGCGGCGAGCTCGCTCAACTCGCCCCGCTCGCGTTTGGTCTCGACGGCTTTGGCGGCGCTCTCTTTGCGGTGCTGCTGCGGATGAACCCCGAGCTGATGCCAGTTCGTTTCAGAAAGGTCGACGTGGTAATGCCGCGCGGCTTTTTCGATATTCGCGAACGCCAAAGCTCGATCCTCGTCCGAGACGCCCAACACCTGGTCGAATCGCGCAATCGCGTTTCGCACGTGCTGGGCATCCGTCAGCGGCTCTTTTCTCTGCTTAGGAAAAGCGAAAACCGTGTCAGGCAAGTTGCTGCGGGTTGTGAGGTGGCCGTGTTCCTCGTACGCCTCCCAAGTTGGTTGTAGCATATCCATCTTTTTTCGCCCTTCCTTCGCGTTGGCTGCCGCGGGGACCTTCTCGCCTTCGATTTTGTTTATCCGCTTTAACTCAGTTCGCGTAGCGCGGTGCGGTTTCTTGGCCCGCGATCGAGACTGCGCCGACGGGAACATTGCCATCAAACCAGAGGAAAGGAAGCGGCACAATTGGACGAAAGTATCGGGGCACTGGATCAGTTGCAAACCGACTCAGTGCCAGTATCGGAGATACCTTCGCGTGCAGAGCTGTGAACTCATTTGTTCGTTCTTGCATACGGTCCGTCACGCACAGTAAATCCCCCGGTATCCGGAGGCATTCATTTCGGCCGATTCCCGCGTTCTTTCCCAGGCGGGCCAATACCATCGTCTGATTGCTTCCTCGGCGCGCTTCTGGCCCAATCCTAGGCGTAGACGCGACGAAGCGGTTCGCGGCTCCGAGCAAAAGCAGCTTAAGCTGAGGCCTTGGCCGTGAGTTACGTTTGTCGTCGAAGCGGTAGATGTCGGGCACAGGGGCGAGCCGAATGAACGCGCTCTTTATCGGACAGAGTCAACGCAGCTGGTGGCATCTCGCCATACATCTGCAACGGCGAGGCTGCAGTTGCTGGTTTGTTTCAACAAACGAAGAACTTCGGATTGTTCTCGGTCAGCGGCCGTTTCATTTGGTTTTTAGCGCCCACCCTGTGACAGAAGGAGGGCCACTCATGGACTTGCTGCAAGCTCCGGAACGATCTGTTTTTTATTGGTTTCCCGTGGAAGATGGTTGTTTGTGGTTCCAGGCCATTCCAAGCGCTACGCGTCTTTCAGCCCTTCGACCAAGCCAGTTTATGAATGCTCTCGACGGCCTCATCGCTTCCCAGAGAAATTCTCACGCTCGCCGCGACTGGTTTTGATTACGAATTAAGAGTAGTGACAGGCAAGAGCCTCCTATCCACGATAATCCACCGTATTCGGCCTGATAAGAAAGGAGTCGACATCATGGACGGTCAAGGACCAAAGAAAGCCCCAGCGAACATGGCTTCCGAGTCAGAGGCGAGCTCGGCTCCTCCGGCTGTTGAGCAGAGCCAATTTGAGTTTGACGCTGCTCTCTCCACGGCAATCAAGAGAAACGGAAGGCCACACGCCCCCCAGCAGCTTCCGAAAGGCCCCTTGCCTCCTGATTTGCTCGATCGAATGAACCGTTATTGGATGGCGGCAAACTTCCTAACGGTGGGGCAGATCTATCTGTCGGATAATCCACTTCCGAAGCGTTCTCTGGCAGCGGACGATATCAAGCCAAGATTGCTGGGTCACTGGGGCACATCGGCTGGTCAGAACTTCATTTATACGCACTTGAACCGACTGATCAAGGAACGTGGCGCGAGTGTGATTTACATTGCAGGCCCGGGTCATGGCGGGCCGTCATTAAACGCCCATTCGTACTTGGAAGGAACCTACTCGGAAGTCCATCATGATGTGACCCAGGACATGAATGGGATGCGTCTGCTTTTTAGGCAATTCTCGACTCCGGGCGGTGTTCCGAGCCATTGCGGCCCTCATGTTCCGAATTCAATCCACGAAGGCGGTGAATTGGGTTATTCGCTCCTGCACGCGTTTGGCGCTGCATTCGACAATCCCGATCTCCTGGTTGCGTGCATCATTGGAGATGGCGAGGCTGAAACGGGTCCTCTGGCCGGCAGCTGGAAAGGAGTGAAATTTTTGAATCCGGTACGTGACGGTGCGGTTCTGCCCATCCTGCACCTGAACGGATACAAAATATCGGGGCCCACAGTCCAAGGTCGCACTGCCGATGATGAGCTCGTTTCCCTGTATCGTGGGTACGGGTACGAAGCCCATTTTGTGGAAGGCGACGACCCGGCGGCAATGCACCAACTATTTTCTGCGGCGCTGGACAAATGCTACGACGAGATACGTTCGATCCAGGCTGAGGCACGCAAGAACGGATTTAAAGGGCGTCCGACCTGGCCGATGATCGTGCTCCGTACTCCCAAAGGATGGACCGGCCCGAAAGAAGTCGAAGGCGTTCCGATCGAGGGTACATTTCGAGCGCATCAGGTGCCACTTGCAAATGTCCGCGAGAATCCCGATCACCTCCGGCTTCTGGAGGCCTGGTTTCGAAGCTACAAGCCCGAAACACTTTTCGACACAACTGGAAAGTTCATCCCGGAGCTTCAGGAACTCGCGCCTTTCGGGGACAGCCGTATGGGAGCCAATCCCAGCGTGAACGGAGGGCGCGTGCTCGACGCACTTGAACTTCCGGACTACACGGACTACTCGGTCGAAGTCCCCGAATCGGGGCAGGCCACCGCTGAAGCGCCGCGCAAGCTGGGCGAGTTTCTTCGCGACGTGATCAAGCTGAACCCTAGAAACTTCCGATTTTTTTGTCCCGACGAGACGAACTCCAACCGCCTGAATGCCGTCTTTGAAGCCACGACGCGCTGCAACGTGGAGGAGACGGTTTCAATCGACGACAGGATCGGCCCCGACGGGAGGGTGATGGAGGTACTGAGTGAGCACTGTTGCCAAGGTTGGCTCGAGGGCTACCTGCTCACCGGCCGCCACGGGCTATGGGCGTCCTATGAGGCATTCGCGCAGGTTGTTGACTCTATGCTTACCCAACACGCGAAGTGGCTCGAAGAATCGAAGAAGTTCCCATGGCGAAGGCCTATCGCATCGTTAAACGTTTTCCTCACGAGCCATGCATGGCGCAATGACCATAACGGCTTCAGCCATCAGGCCCCTGGGTTCGTTGACAATGCTCTCGCGCGACGGACCGAGGTCATTCGCGTTTACTACCCTCCGGACAGCAATTGTTTGCTGAGCGTGGTCGACCATTGCCTTCGCAGCCGCGATTACGTAAACGTGGTCACGTGCGGCAAACAACCGGAACTTCAGTGGCTGAATATGGACGAAGCGCGAGAACATTGTTCGCGCGGGGCATCGGTGTGGAAGTTCGCGAGCAACGACGGCGGTCAGAACCCAGACGTTGTGCTCGCGTGTGCGGGAGATGTGCCCACGCTCGAGACGTGTGCGTGCTCGTGGCTATTGCAAAAATATGTGCCGGGAATCAGGGTGAGACTCGTGAACGTTGTGGACCTCAGCATTTTGATGTCGCCCGATAATCATCCTCACGGAATGGACGACATTTCTTTTAACGATCTCTTCACTGAAACCGCGCCCGTCATCTTCGCGTTCCATGGATACCCCTGGGTGATTCATCCCATGGTTCACGGCCGCTCCCGCGAGGACCGCTTTCATGTCCGTGGATTTAGGGACCGAGGGACGACGACGACTCCATTCGACATGGTCGTGCTCAACAAGATGAGCCGCTTTCACCTGGCGATGGACGCGTTGAAATATATTGCTCGGTTTCGCTCTCAGGTTTCCGATGTAATTGACATGTTCAATCGCAAGCTCTCCGAACACCACACGTACATCCGAGAGAATCTTCAGGACATGCCCGAGATCAGAAACTGGCGATGGACCCCGGATTTCACCGAACCAGCCGAACCGCCTCCGCCGGTGAAAGGCGGGCTGCACAAACAGCTCTTCAGTGATGCTTAGCCCATGCACCTTGCCGGGCGCTCATTGAAAGGGAAGGCCCCCAAGGCTCCGTTCTGCACCGCAAAAAGTGCCGTTTTTCTCGATTAGAAAAACGACGGGCCCAATCTTTCCAATAAGTTACGGGCATTTCTAATCGCCCCTTCTCGATTAGAGTTTTCTTCGCCTTAGCCTCCTTAGAAAAGATGATAACCTTCCAGTGTTATTTTACTGCGAAGCGCATTTGACCGCGCGGCGACGGCGCATTTTCTTACGATAGTAAGCAACGGCGAGTGCCAAAGGTCAGGGTATGTTTTTCGAGGGCGCAGGCTGCGGATAGGAATCAGGGGGAAGCTGTCAGGCAACCTAGCCTGCGGGAGACGAGGGGCCTAGCTTGGCAGCCATCTTCACCAGGTCAGCGAGGGAACCGGCTTTCATCTTTTGCATCACCTGGCCCCGATGCGCTTTCACCGTAATTTCGCTGATGCCGAGCTCGCCGCCAACTTGTTTGTTCAGCAGACCGGTGACGACCAGCGCCATCACCTGCCGCTCTCGAGAAGTAAGTGAGGCGTAACGCGCTCGAAGTTTCTGCATCTCCGCATCCTGGGCAAGAGCGAGACGACTTTGCTCCAGAGCCTTTCGGATAGCGCTCACCAGAGCGTCATTATCGAGCGGCTTCGTCAAAAATTCGAGAGCGCCGGCTTTCATGGCCTGCACAGACTTGGGCACGTCGCCGTGGGCGCTGATAAAGACGATGGGCACGTTGACATGTTCAATGGCGAGGCGCTCCTGCAGTTCAAGGCCGTTAAGGCCGGGGAGTGAGAGGTCAAGCACCAGACAGCTCGGAACCAGCGTTCTCGGATGAGTGAGGAATTCCTGCGCGGAGGAGAACGTCTCAGGCGTCCAGTTTTCATTCCGGACCAAGAGCTCCAATGACTCGCGCACCGAAACGTCATCATCGACAATGAACACGATGGGAACGGCACTCGAGACGGATAACGCCCTTGCTGGCGCAGAGCCGGAAGCGCTTGCTGAATTCATTGTATTCCCCTGGAAAAGCGGACCGCGAAAAAATCAAGTGGATTGCAGTGCGGTCCGGACCGCCGCGAGAAGTTCGGAGTCACTGAACGGCTTGAGGAGAAACCCCGCCGCGCCTTCCTTGAGCAGCCGAGCACGGACTCCGTCATCTCTGTGGCCAGTGATGAATATGATCGGGACCGCCTCGCCGCGGCGCGCCAACTCCCGCTGAAGCTCCGGTCCACTCATGCCGGGCATGGCGATGTCGAGGATCAAACAACTGGACTCGTCAACACAGCCGGATGAAAGAAACGCTTCGGCCGACGAGAATGCGCGGGATGAAAACCCAAACTCCCTCAGCAGGTCTGGCAGCGACTCGCGCACAGATTCGTCGTCATCAACGATGGACACAAGATGATGTTCGATGGCGATCCTTTCGTCCCTAGATCCTACCGCCGGAGCATGCCCCTCAGCTTGGGGCGCGTCCATTGTACTTTGGTATTGGCGCTCCACCGAGATCATGGGGCCTCCCTTTCGGCAGCCCCGGCGAGACGCGCCTCACCGCTTGACAAAAGCGCCCCCTCCGGACTGCAAGGAATAGAGAATGAAAATTGACACGGGCCGTCTTTTTTCCGCCGAAGCCGCAGTGCTTTCTATAGTCGAGCACCCGAAGGGAGGGAGTCCATTGTACCTTGGTATGGCATCGGTCCCGGATTCTGAAAGAGAGGGGCGCGTATTAGGCCTGAGCGGAGCTACTACACGGAATGGAAAACGAAAATGTTGCTCCCGGACCTTGGTTCCGGACCGCCCACAGCTGCCCTCGATGACTTTCCATAATCGATCGGCTGACGGAAAGGCCGATTCCCATGCCTTCGCTCTTCGTTGTGTAGAACGGCTCAAATAGTTTGTTCTGAATTTCGGGGTCGATGCCGACGCCCGAATCTTTCACGCTGAGGCACACACCCCGCGTTGCGTCCAATTCCGTTTTTACGGTTAGTTCTCGCGGACGGTCCTCTACGGCGCTCATGGCGTCCGAACCATTGCGGACGAGATTCAGAATCACCTGTTGAATCTGAATCCGATCAGCCATGACCGGGGGAAGGTCCCCGGCAAGATCCTGCCTGAGAATCACCCGGTTTCTCTCGAGTTCGCTCAACGACAGCGAGATCACTTCTTCTGTGGCCTCGTTCAAGTCGATGGGCTCAGGAGCCAGTTCTCTTTTGCTGTAAAGAGTCCGCAACCGCGTTACGACGTCCGAAGCGCGGTTACCGTCGCGAATCGTACGCCGCACGGTTTCGCGAGCGCCCTCCAGATTGGGAGGGTTGGCATCCAGCATCCGAAGGCACGTGCTGGCGTTAGTGACGATGCCGGACAGCGGCTGATTGACCTCGTGCGCGATCGACGCCGTCAATGCGCCTAATGCGGTAACACGCGCCATGTGTGCGAGCTCCGATCGCGTCTGGTTGAGAGCTTCCTCGGCTAGACGGCGCTCCGTGACATCTTCAGAGAGAGCCATCAGAAATCGCGGCTCTCGCTCGGTGCCCGGGACGACGGAAACGCTGTTACGCACCCACAGCGCGCGACCATTTTTTCGCCGGTATTGCTTCTCGATCTGAAATTGCGTGCGCTTTCCCTGCAAGAGCTCCTGGACGAGCACCGTGTGGAGGTTGCGGTCGCCGTCAACGGTAATCTCGACGAAACTAAGCTGTTTAAGGTCATCTTCGGTGTATCCCACCATCTTCTGGAAGACGGGATTCGCCGCAACAAAGCGCCCATTCACATCGGTCAAAACGACGCCGATTGCCGAGTTTTCAAACATAGAGCGCCAGCGCTCCTCGCTTCGCGCGAGTTCCGCATGCGTCTCAAGCAAAGCGTTTTCGTTGCGCTTGCGTTCGGTGATGTCGCGTAAATACCCGGTAAAAGACGGAGGTCCGTCTTGCTCGACGCGCGTGATGGCGATCTCGACCGCGATTTCTCTGCCATCAGCACATAGCGCGCTCATCTCGATGCGCCGCCCGAGGACTCGCGACTCGCCTGTGGATAGGTGACGGGCAAACCCGGCAAGGTGCTTTTCACGGAGCGCCGGCGGCACGATGACGTCGACCAGTCGCTTTCCCAAGACGTTCTCCCGGACGTAGCCGAGCGTTCGCTCAGCCGCCGGGTTGAACTCGGTAATGCGGCCTTCGTGGTCGATGCCTACAATGCAATCAAGCGAGGAGTCCAGGATCGCCGTTTTATAAGCTTCACTGCGCTTAAGTTCGGCCTCCTCTTGACGAAGTCTATGCTCCGCCGACATGCGTTCAGCGATTTCCTTCCTTAGTTCCTCATTGGCAGCGGCGAGGTCTGCGGTTCGTTGCGCGACTTGCTGATCGAGAGCGCCGGCGAGTCTCCTTTGCGTCGTCAGGAGGTTCGATTCCCGCACCCCGATTGAAGCCTGATTCACCGCGATATTCAAAACGACGCTCTCGGTTTGTTCAGGAAAATCGGATCTCTCAGAACCTGCCACTATGACACCGATTTCCGCATGCAACCCCAGATGGAGCGGTACTAGCGTAATCGAGGGCCTTCCGAAAAAACTCTTCACGACTGCCGGCCGTTTTGGGGGATCGTTTTCCAACCATGCGTAGAGTTGCCGACCGACATCTTCCGCTCGCGGCTTCGGCTCCCAGCCTGAAGCAACCCGCACCATTTCGATAAACGATGTATCAGCTGAGCTTTTTAACCGAGCATAAATGAAATCCAGGCTCAGCATGCGCACGAGGGCATCGAGCAGATTGCCGATAATCTGCGAAGGCGCGGCTCCCGTCCAAGCGGCAGGGAGAGCAAGGACGCTTACCAAATCGTTCATGCAACGCCGAAGGCGCCGCACCTCTTCAGTGGAACCTTCGGGTTGGAGTGCCATGCTAACTTCCTGCTGAGGCTGATGTGCTCCGCCGGCTACGTCTTTCGCGGAACTCCTGAAGGAATTGAGTCGGGGGTAAGTAGAATGGATTTCGGTGGAGAGTTTCGCCGATGATGACCATAGGATGGGTGCGCATGATGTCGATCACGGTGTCTCCTCCAAATTTCGCAAGATGGTAGGTGCAAATCACCGCGTCGTCGTGGTGCTCCCACACCTGATTCACTCGTGATTCGAACTCGATAAGATCGTTGACATAAGATTTCCCCTCAGCCGCCCAGTCCATTCGACAGATAATGCGGCTTAGCGGAAATCCTCCAGGAGCATTGCCGCTGGCGATTTGTTCGAACGCGCTCAGCATTCGGTCCTTATCAAACCGGCCATGGCGGAGGTACGTCTCGTTATTGGTCCGAAGCTCTAATTGACCACTGCGCTCGGCTCGCGCGGGATCGATGCCTGCCGCAACCAACCGTTGCACGTGCTCGCTGCGCTGGTCAGGGTTGACGACATGAACCGCTTTGTGGCCGCAAACGAATCCATCCTTAATAAAGGGAAGTAGCACGCGATATTCTTCGTCGTCATTGTTAAAAAACGCGCAAACGTGGCGGGTTTCGGCGAGCTGAGAACCAGCGAAAGAAATAGGGGCCGGGGTACTCATGGAGGCTCCTTCCCAAGAGAGTGCAACGGTCGTGGGATTCCAGACTATCGCGGTATAGGGAATAGTTCAACCGGCACTAAAAGCGGGCGGCCCGACGCGGTCCTTAGCTGCTTACACCTCGACGTACTGCTGAGCGCTGCGGGCGGACGAAGTTGCTGTTCTCATGCTTCCTGGTATCCACAATATTGAGTCATGTCTGCGGAGTTTGGCTCATTGGTGAGAGTCACAACAGCTATTCCTTTTGCACGGCAGAGCGGGCCCTTGCAGCGCCAGGCTTATTCCAGCCGTGGAAACGCGACAGATCGCCCGCGTTCCATGCCTCGCGAAGTCCGGGCGTGCTCAAGTCCCAGTCTGGACGGATTTCGCTGGTGACGATACGCAGATCGTGCCAAAGATCGACGACCGAAGGGCGGCCCCAGAACCAATAACCGTTGTAAAGACTGTGAATCACGAGGCCGGGCTTGAGCACCAAGGTATGTGGGATCATCGGATTGTGCTCAGGGTCGGTGTACTCCTGGATGTCGAGATCCTTCGGAACCTTTCGCTCAGGGTCCGAGAGGAAAGGCCACTGCGCTCCTACCGAGGCACGAAACTCCTGAATTGTGTGATGGTCGTCTGTGGCGATCGTGGCGATCTGAGTGTATGCCACTGCGATCTTCGGGTAGAAAGCGGCAAGCTCCAGATGCTGCTGGTGCTCCTTCGGGCAGTAGTGGCCGCGTGCGAGGGTGAGGATCAGTGGGTCGTCGCCCTGGATTT
>Ga0335073_10007191_pt1 | contig 15610 bp, 14 predicted proteins | sample Lox_Sample_22_FD_207093 | JGI IMG/M metagenome (GOLD analysis project Ga0335073, IMG submission 207093) | Soil microbial communities from Loxahatchee National Wildlife Refuge, Florida, United States - Lox_Sample_2.2 | ecosystem: Environmental > Terrestrial > Soil > Wetlands | place: USA... | reverse complement strand
TCAACACCATGCTGCGCGGGGTGCTGGACGACGCCTCGGGCAAGTGGGGGATCCGGGTCACCCGGGTCGAGATCAAGGCGATCGACCCGCCGCAGAGCGTCAAGGACGCGATGGAGAAGCAGATGCGGGCCGAGCGGGAGAAGCGGGCCGCGATCCTGAACGCCGAGGGCGTCCGCCAGTCCCAGATCCTGACCGCAGACGGCGACAAGCAGGGCAACATCCTGCGCGCCGAGGGCGACAAGCAGGGCGCGATCCTGCGGGCCGAGGGCCAGGCCCAGGCGATCAGCGCCGTGTTCCAGTCCATACACGACAACGATCCCGATCCCAAGCTGCTCGCCTACCAGTACCTGCAGACCCTCCCGCAGCTGGCCCAGGGGCCTGGCAACACGGTCTGGATGGTCCCCAGCGAGCTGACCAGCGCGCTGAAGATGCTGTCCTCGGCGTTCGAGGGGCCAGGCGGGGCAGGCGGGGCAGGCGGCGGCCGGGACGGCGCCGCCGAGAACAGCCAGGGGCCCGTGGGGCAGCTGCCCAGGGTGCGTCGCGCCGAGGTGCCGCGGCCGGCCGGGCCCGCTGAGGTGGAAGCCGCGGCGAGCGACGCCGCCCCGGCGGTGGCCAGTGCCGAAGCCAACGGCGCCGATCCGGCGTCGGCCAGCGCCGAGGGCACCGCCAACGGCGCCGATCCGGCGTCGCCCAGTGCCGCAGCGGCGCCAGCGGGTACCGAGGCTGGGGCTGTGGCTTCCGCGGACGCGGAGCTGGCGGCCGCGGTGCGCGAGGCCGCCGACGGTGCTGGCGCATCAGCGGGCTGACTATGGCGCCATCGCAGCAGATGGCCGCGGTGCGAGTTCAAAATTCGGTCCGAACCCGCCGACCGGGCCAGGCTATTCGGCCAGGAGCGTGAGCGTCTCGGCAACGCACCCGGCGTTCTTGCTGCCCTCGACCTGGACGGTCACCCGGATTGTGGACAGCTTCCCGGCCGGGGAGTTCTTCAGGCTGACCAGCTCGGCACCGCCGCGCACCCGCGAGCCGACCACGACCGGGGCAGGGAAGCGTGCCCGGTTCAGGCCGATGTTGATGCTCATTGCCAGGCTCTCGATCCGGAAGATCTCCGACATCAGCACGGGCACCAGCGCCAGGGTCAGGTAACCATGGGCGATCGTTCCGCCAAACTGGGTCCCGGCCGCACGGGCGGGATCGACGTGGATCCACTGCCGGTCCCCAGTGACATCGGCGAACCCGTCGACCTGCTCTTGGGTGATCTCATGCCAGGTGCTGTAGCCCAGGTGCTGGCTCGTGGCCGCGGCGAAATCGGCCAGCGTCGCGAAAGACCTCATAAACGGATCTTCCGTCAGCGGACGGAGTGGGCGCCACCCGGCTGCTCATAGACAGAGCAGCCGGACACTAGGGCGTGGGCGATGGATCGGGTTGAGAGGAGGGCGACGTCGTCGGCCCAGGGGTGGATGACGGCGTCGGCCGCGGCCTGGGCGAGCCCGACGGCCTGGGCGTTTGCGACGGCGTGGGGGTCGGCTGGCGCGACGTGGGGGTTGGCGACGTAGGCGCGCCGGCTGGCGTCCGGGACGGGGTCGGGGTGGGCACCGGCGTCGGCCGGACGGGTGATGGCGTCGGGATCGAAGGCCGGGTCTGCGGGCGGTCCGGGATCGCGTGCTGACCGGCCGTGGTGCCGGACACGATGCCCGCGACGACGGCTCCGGCCGCCGCGACGGCTCCGAACCCGTCCCGCAGCACGCGCCGGCGACGCCGGCGATCGCCGCAGCGCATGACCTCGGCCGGTGCCGTCGGCCGCGCTTGCTGCGCTCCTTCGTCCGCGAGCCGCCGCAGTTCGTCTCCGAGTTCAGGCATTGGTCATTTCCTATCCGTGCTGGCCGCGCCGTCGGGGAGAGCGGTGTCACGCAGATGAGGCGCGAGAGCGGCGCGCCCCCGGGCCAGGCGGGCCTTCACCGTTCCGGCCGGAACACCGGTCTCGGCGGCGATCTGCGCCACACTCTGATCACACACGTGGTAGAGGACCAGCGCGCGCCGCTGCTCGGCGGGTACCTGGCGCAGGGCGTCGATGAGCGCCACCCGGTCAGGGCTCGGCCCGTCGGTGACCGCGGCCTGCCGGTACGAGCGCATCAGCACCCGGCCGAGTCGGGCGCGCTGCCAGCGTGACACCGCGATGCGCCACGCGGTGGCCCGCACCCAGGCCTCCGGGGCGCCGCTGCGCTCGAGCCGCCTGCGATGGGCCCAGGCCCGGATGAACGCTTCCTGGACGGCGTCCTGGGCTTCCGCGTGGTTCCCGGTCATCGCGTAAAGCTGGCCGACGAGCCGCCGGAACGACGCGGCGTAGAAATCAGTGAACTCCTCGGGGCTCACTGCGCTGCTGGGCTCCTATCGGCGGCTGGAGGGCGTCGGTGACGGTACCGCCGATGGTGACGGTACAGGTGTCGGCTCCACGGAGGGCGAGGGTTTCGGGGACGGGCACGGCCTCGGTGACCGGGTAGGCACGGGCGTTGGTGAGGGCACGGGCGTCGGTGTTGCCACCGGCGTCGGCGACGGCACCGGTGTCGGCTCCGGGGTGGGCGAGGCCTTGGGCGTCGGCGACGGTGTCGGGCTGGGCTTGGGTGCGGGCTGCCGCCGGGCGGACACGGTGGCGGCACGCGGCCGCGGGGCATGGTGATGGCCGGTCTCGGCCGCGAGCGCGATGCCCGTGCCCGAGACGACCAGAGCCGCCACAGGCAGCCCGATCCACGACACGCGGCTGTGGAACATTCTCATGCATACCTCCAGTCCTGGCCGGCCGGTAACGCCGGATGCAGCCGTAGGTACCTGTGGGGCACCAGCGCGGTTGCATCGCGCCGCAGATTGCCGCCGGAGGCAGGCGGTCAGATCCGGATGGCCAGGCCCAGGGTGAGCAGTGCCCCGAACGCGAGCTGGAGCCTGCCGGTCTGGCCGAGCGCGGTGATCAGGCCCGGGCCCGAGGCGCCGCGGCGGACCAGCCGGAGCGGCGCCAGTGCGAACGGCACGGCGGCCAGCGCGATCAGCGTGAGCGGGGCGGCCGCCGCGATGGCCGCGGCCACGCAGAACGGGATCACGATGCAGGCCGCGTACAGCAGGCGGGTCCGGTGATCCCCGAGCACCACGGCGAGCGTGCGCTTCCCGGTCACCGTGTCGGTCGGGATGTCGCGCAGGTTGTTGATCACCAGTAGCGCACAGGCGAGCAGGCCGACCGGTGCCGCTGCCACCACCGCCAGCCATGGCATGCGGCCCATCTGCACGTACGCGGTTCCGGCCACCGCGGCGAGGCCGAAGAACAGGAACACAGAAACCTCGCCCAGCGCCCGGTAGCCGTACGGGCGGCGGCCGCCGGTGTAGAACCACGCGGCGGCGACGGCGGCCGCGCCGAGCAGCAGCAGCCACCAGGAGGACACCGCGGCCAGGACCAGGCCGACCAGACAGGCCACGGCGAAGCTGCCGAGCGCGGCGGCCAGAACCTGCCGGGGCCGCGCGAGCCCGGACGCTACCAGCCGGACCGGGCCCACCCGGCGCTCGTCGGTGCCGCGGATCCCGTCGCTGTAGTCGTTGGCATAGTTGACGCCGATCTGCAGTGCGAGCGCGACAATCAGGGCCAGCACGGCCCGCCACGCCGAGAACCGGCCGTATCCGGCGGCGACCCCCGAACCCACCACAACCGGGACGATTGCCGCCGGGAGGGTCCGTGGGCGCGCGCCTGCCACCCAGTCCCGCGCTGCGGCCACGGCCTTACCTCGCTTATTTCGCTAACTGATGGGCGGATCACAGACTAACCGGAGCGCCGCACCGGGTCGGCCGCGGGCGCTCCGCGGGACGGATCAGGAGACTGGCGGCAGCGCGAGAGCCGCTGCGACGTGGATATCCTCCACCTGCCCGGCATCGAGGCGGGTCCGGTTGGTCCTGTTCTGGCGCTTGAAGTACTTCCGGACCCTCTTGCCGCTGAAGACGTCGACTCCGTCGAGGTTGGCCACGATCCACGGGATCGTGGGCCCGTAGATCACCATCGCCGGGCGGACGCTGACCTTCTTGCCGAGCGCCTCGCTCAGCCGGGTGGCAGCCTGATCGGCCTCCCAGTTGGCGTGGGCCAGCCGCTCTCTCTGGCTGTACGGCCCGTGGTAGAGCAACTGGGTGGAAACGGTCCTGACCGGGAGCCTGCGGTCCCAGCGCTCGGAGTCCACCGCAAACACGCCGCCCGGCCCGATCACGAGGTGATCGATCACCGAGTCACTGCCCGGGATCGCACGCCGGTGCAGTGCGACATATCCAGCGGGCCTGAGCATGAACAGGCGCCGTCTTGTCCGCCGCTGCGCCGAGGTGACCATGACCGCTGCCGGCACGACCGAGGTGGTCCGGGACCGGTAAATGGTGTCGGCGACAGCGATGACGGCCGCGGCGGTCAGCCCGAGGCGCCACCCCTGCCACAGCGTGATGGCGATCCCGCCCGCCAGGGCCATCACCGCGCGGGCGATCCAGATGGGCAGCCGCGGATCGCCGACTAGGCCGCCGAGGACGGGGCGAACGCGTACCAGCTCCCCGCGAGCCTGCCCCCGCGTCTCCGCTGGGGACGCCGGTCCGGTTCCCTTCGCCTCCGGTCCGGTTTCCGGGTCCACATCTCACAGCGTAATCGAGCCAATACCAGACAGCCATAACCTCTTCGTTTCTGACCGGCCGGGTCGCAGGTAGACCGGACGCCCGGGTCCGTCTACTGTTCGGTGACGTGACCCAGATTCATGACCTGAGCGTGACCGAACTGGCGGCAGCGATCCGGGACGGCGAGCTGTCGCCGGTTGAGATCACCGATCACTATCTAGAACGTATAGATCGCCTCGGTGATCAAGTCGGTGCCTTTTACACCGTGACTCATGACCGGGCCCGCCAGGAGGCCGCCGCGGCGGAGAAGAACGTGGTGGATACCAGCCGCGACGACCGCTCGGCGCTGCCGCCGCTGACCGGAGTCCCGATCCCGATCAAGGACCTGAACATGGTCGCGGGCGTCCGGATGACGCTCGGGTCCACGGTGTTCCAGGACACGGTGGCGGACCAGGACGACTACATGGTCGCCGCGCTCCGGTCGGCCGGAATCGTGATCACCGGCAAGACGGCCGCCCCCGAGTTCGGCCTGCCCTGCTATACCGAGACCCGGATCGGGCCGCCCGCCCGCACGCCCTGGGACCTGGCCCGGTCGGCCGGTGGCTCCAGCGGCGGCGCGGCCGCGGCGGTGGCGGCTGGGCTGGCGCCCGCCGCTCAGGGCAGCGACGGCGGGGGATCGATCCGGATCCCGTCCAGCGTCTGCGGGCTGTTCGGCATCAAGCCCACCCGGGGCCGGATCTCCGGCGGCCCGCTGATCCCCGACCTGGCCGGGCTGTCCATCGACGGCCCGATCGCCCATACCGTGGCGGACGCGGCCCTGCTGCTCGACGCGATGACCGGCAACCGGCACGGCGACATGTACACGCTGCCGCCGCTGCCCCGCGGCGAGACGTTCCTGGCTCACGCCCGCCGCGAGCCGGGCCGGCTGCGGATCGGCCGGTCGCTGCAGAACGCGGTCGAGGGGGCGGACGTCCACCCGGACTGCGTCGCCGCCTACGAGGAGGCCAGCACGCTGCTGGCCGAGCTGGGCCACGAGATCGAGGACGTTGACATGCCGTTCGGCCCCGACGTGGTGCCGATGTTCGAGACGCTCTGGTATGCGATGGCCACGCTGGCCCCGCTCGACCCGTCCCAGGAGGACCAGCTGCTGCCGATCACCAGCTACCTGCGCGGGCGGGGCAAGGAAGTCAGGGCGCCGGAGCTGATGTTTGCCCAGGGCTACCTGCAGGCCGTCACGCGCACCGCGCTGGACGCCCTGAACGGCTACGACGCGGTGCTCTCGCCCACGCTGGCGCGGCCGCCGGTGCCGGTCGGCTACTTCGACGAGGTGGAGCCCGCGGAGAACTTCGAGCGGCAGAAGCAGTTCACCCCGTACACCGCGCTGTACAACGTGTCCGGCCAGCCGGCCGTGAACGTGCCGCTGCACTGGACGGCCGACGGCCTGCCGATCGGCATCATGCTGGCCGGCCGGATGGGGGAGGAGGGCACGCTGATCTCGCTGTCGGCGCAGCTCGAGGCCGCGCGGCCGTGGAAGGACCGGCACCCGCCCATCTGGTAAGCCTCCGGAACCTTCCGGGGCCGGCCCGCATCTTCGGCGGACCGGCAGCCTCCGTGCAGGCTGCGCTCATGGCGGCCGGCGAGATTCTCTGAGTTGCCAGGATCAGGCAGCTACTTCAGGGCCGACGTCTCTGGGGAGCGCGGCGCCGACCTGCGTCCGGTGGAGGAGACTTCCATGGCCAGCAGGCTCGTTCCCCGTTCATGCCGTCATATCGGTGCATTGCGCTCAATGCTGGGCGTGCTCTCTGGGTGCGCCTTAGTCGTACTGGTCGCGTCGGGCTGCGGCACGGCGGCCGATCCGGCCGCGGCGTCTGGTTCGGCCTCACCGAGCCCGAACGCCAACAGCTACCTCACGTGCCTGCGCCAGCATGGGGCGAGCATTCCCACCGCCCGGCCCACGGCCCGGCCGACAGCCCGGCCCACGGCGTTCCCGAGCGGCGGGTTCGGCGCTGGCAATCCCGCGATGCAGAAGGCCAGGCAGGCGTGCGCGTCGCTGCGCCCGAAGGGCGGGTTCGGTGGTGGAGGCCGCTTCGCGGCCGCGTTCCAGGCCTTCCGCAGCTGCATGGCCTCCCACGGCGAGACCATCCCGGCCACCAGGCCCACCGCGCCGCCAACGCCAGCGCCGTCGCCCGGCGCCGATCGCTTCCTGAACGGCCTGAACCCGAGCAACCCGAAGGTCGCGGCCGCGCTAAAGGCCTGCCAGTCCAAACTCCCGACGTTCGGGTCCGGCGACGGCTGACGATTAGGCGACGGCTGACGATTAGTGGCGGGCCTGGGCTGCCGGTGACTCACCGCACTGCCTAGCGCGCACGCCGCGACGCCATCTTTCCCGGAGAAGTCCCAGCCACGTACCCGCTTGACGATATTAGTACGCACGTACTAATCTCGGATTGTGCGTACGAGAACTGGAGCCACCGCCAACGGGGCAGCCACCTTCACCCAGCGCAAGCGCCGCGACCAGCTGGTGGAGTGCACGATCGAGGCGATCGTGGAGCTCGGCTACTCGCGTACCACGGTGGCCGAGGTGGCCCGCCGGGCCGGAGTCAGCAAGGGGGTCGTCACCTACCACTTCCCGGCCAAGGACGACCTGATCCAGGCGGTGATCAGCGACGTGATCGCCGAGATGGGGGAGTACCTGGAGCCGCGGCTGCGGGCCGCCGACCCGCTGCAGTACCCGGAGCGGTTCATCGCCGCCTACCTCACGAACTGGACCGACTACATCCAGACCCACGGCCGGGACGTGCTCGCGCTGGTCCGCGTCTACAACGCCTTCCGCGACGAAACCGGCCGCCCCAACCCCGCCTTTGACGTCCGCGCCACCGACATCACCGTCGTCGGCCAGCTCCTGCGCCACGGCCAGCAAACCGGGCGCCTGGGCAGCTTCGACCCGAACATCATGGCCACGGTCATGAAGGCCGCCCTCGATGACCTGCTCAACCAGTACGCCGCCAACCCCGAGCTCGACCTGCAGGCCTACGGCGCCGAGCTCGTCGTCCTGTTCGAAAGAGCAACCCGGCCAGACCACGTCCCAGCGACCGGGCCGGTACCGGCCAGCCAGCAGGAAACAACACGAGACCAAGTAGATCGGGTACTCCCAAGGAGGAACAATGAACGCCAGTCACGCCGCTAACGCCGGCCCCAGCAACCTGCACCCGGCGGGGGCGCCACCCGTGCGCCGCCCCCGCGCCGCTCTCCTGGCCCTGTACGCCGCTCTCGTGGCTCAGCTGGCCATCTGGAGCATCCTGGCCTCGCGCGTCGGCCTCCCCGCATCCACCCACGCCCATGGCGTCGCCGAGGCCGACGTGGTCAACGGCGGCATCGTCTGGCTCATCAGTTTCACGCTCGTCGTTGTCGCCGCCACGGTCAGGTACCGCCGCTACGACCGCTAGGTCGCCGTGTCCTCATGATCCCGGTGGATTGTTCGCAAATAGAGCAACAAATCCACCGGGATCATGGATATCTTTGCGGCGCGACCTGGGGTATTGGGTCGCGGCCACGCGGCGCCGGCCAGAGTATTGAGCATGACCGACCGCGAGCTGATCCGGCGGGCCGAGGCCGCCGGGATCGCACCGTGTTACCTGGATTGGCGCGAGGAACGGGTCGAGGTGAGCGGGGACACGCTCGCCGCGATCCTGGCCGCGCTCGACAGCGTGCCGGAAGCGGATGCGGGGACGCGGGGGAGCGGCCGCGAGTGCGCCGCCCAGCCGGATGGCGCCGGCGCACGGCAGGACGGTGCGAGGCCGCGGGCGCCTGGCGGGCGGTCCTGGGGGTTCACCGTCCAGCTCTACTCGGTCCGGTCCCGGAATTCGTGGGGCCACGGCGACCTGCGCGACCTGGCCGACCTGGCCAGCTGGAGCGCCCGCGACCTGGGGGCCGGGTTCGTGCTGATCAACCCGCTGCACGCCGCCGAGCCGCTGCCGCCGATCAGCCCGTCGCCGTACCTCCCGATGACCAGGAGGTACGTCAGCCCGCTCTACCTGCGGATCGAGGACATTCCCGAGTTCCAGCGGCTGGACGCCGGGCAGCGGGAGCGGATCGGCAAGCTGGCCGCGCCGCTGCGAGCCAGGAACGCCACCGCCGACCTCATCGACCGGGACGCGGTCTGGGCCGCGAAGCGGGAAGCCCTGGAGATCATCCGCCGGGTGCCGCTGAGCGGCCGGCGGCGAGAGGAGTACCAGCGTTACCGCCAGCGCGAGGGCCGCGACCTCGAGGACTGGGCCACCTGGTGCGTTCTTGCCGATCGATACGGGCCCGACTGGCGAACCTGGCCGGAGCCGGACCGCCGGCCCTGCGGCGCGGCAGGCGACCCAGCGGCCCGCGGGCCTCAGGCCGACGCGGACACGGACTTCCACGCCTGGCTGCAGTGGCTGACCGACGAGCAGCTGGCGGCCGCCCAGCGGGCGGCGCTCGCGGCGGGCATGGACACCGGGATCATCGCCGACCTCGCGGTCGGCGCGCATCCGGGCGGGGCGGATGCCTGGGCGCACCAGGATCTGCTGGTTGGCGGCCTGTCTGTGGGTGCGCCGCCGGACGAGTTCAACCAGCGCGGGCAGGACTGGTCACAGCCGCCGTGGCACCCGCGGCGGCTGGCCGAGGTGGGCTACCGGCCACTGGCCGACCTGTTCGCCGCGGCGCTGCGGCACGCGGGCGGTCTGCGGGTTGACCACGTGATGGGCCTGATGCGGCTCTGGTGCGTGCCACTGGGGATGCCGCCGGACCGCGGCGCCTATATCCGCTACGACCACCAGGCCTCGGTGGCCGCGCTGGCCGGGCAGGCGGGACGGGCCGGTGCGCTGGCGATCGGCGAGGACCTTGGCACCGTCGATGAGTGGATCCGCAGCTACCTGGCGGCTAGCGGGATCATGGGCACGTCGATGCTCTGGTTCGCGCGCGAGCCGGACGGCAAGCCGCTTGAGCCCGCGCACTGGCGCCGCGAGAGCATGGCCACGGTCGGGACTCACGACGTGCCGCCAGTCGCGGCGTTCCGCACCGGCGAGCAGGTGACCGCGCGCGCCCGGCTGGGGCTGCTCAAACGGTCAGAAGACGCAGAACGTGACGCCGCGGAGCTGATGCTGTCGAGCTGGCGCGACGCCCTGGTGGCGCATGGCCTGCTCCCGCCCGGCCCGCTGCCCGGTCCCGACGAGTTCACCGTCGCGCTTTATGGCTACCTGAACCTGACCGCGGCCGCGCTGATCGGCGTGTCGCTCGCGGACGCGGTCGGTGACCGGCGGGCCCAGAACATCCCGGGCACCAGGGACGAGTACCCGAACTGGCAGATACCACTCTGCGACGCCAGCGGCCAGGCGGTGCTCCTGGAGAACCTGCCCGACCTGCCGCTGGTCCAGGCCGTGGCCCGCGCCGCCGCAGGCGCGTGAACCAGCGTATTACGCGGACTGGGCGTCCCGGTGGCGGCAGCGCAGCGCCCGCGCCACGTCGTCGCGGCCTTCGGCCAGCAGGCGGCGCAGCGCCGGGGGCGGGCCGGCCTGCTCGAGGTACGCATCGGCGGCGGCGATCCCCTCCACGGTGACCTTCCATGACGGGTACGCGAACTTGGCGAAGTACTGGGCCATGTCCGAGCCCCAGTCCCGCCATATGCCGCCCACCACGTCGAAGTAGAGCCTGGCGTACGGCTCAAGCAGTTCCCCGGCGTCCTGGTCGGCGAATCCGTCCAGGGTGGCCCGGAACGTCGCGTTCGGGAGATTGCCGCTGATCATCTCGTCCCAGGCCGCCTCCTTGGCGGCCGGCTGCGGGAACGCGGCGCGACAGGCCGCGGCGTTCCTGGCCCCCGCGTCCGTGGCGTCCCTGGCCAGCTCGGCGTCGACCTCGGCCGGCCCGGCGGCGCCACGGCTGGCCAGCCGGTACAGCAGATGCCAGCGCATCTCGGTGTCGATGGCCAGCCCGTCGACCGTTGCCGAGCCGTCGAGCAGCCCGGCCAGCAGGGCCAGGTCACCGGGGGAGGTGGCTACCCGCGTGAACGCCTGGGCGTAGGCGAGCTGGCGGTCGGAGCCGGGTTCGGCCCGCCGCACATGATCACGCAGCCAGCCGGCGATCAGGTCCAGACCGGTGCCGCGCCAGGCCGGGTCGGCGAACCGGCGCACCGCGGCCGCGGCCTGGCTCAGAACGGTCTGCACGACCGTGATGTCGTCGATCGCGGCGACGCCGGACAGCACCAGGCTCACGTAGTCACGCGCGGCCAGCTCCGCGTCCCGGCACATGTCCCACCCGGCGCCCCAGCACAGTGCGGCCGGGAGAGACTCGGTGAGCTCGCCGATGCTGGTGATCAGCGTGCCCAGCGAGTGGTCGTCCAGCCGGATCTTGGCGTAGGTCAGGTCATCGTCGTTGACCAGGACCAGGTCGGGCCGGTGGTGGCCGGCCAGCTCCGGTACCTCGGTGCGCTCGCCGTCGATGTCGATCTCGATCCGGTGCCGCCTGGACAAGCCGGGCTCGTTGCCTCGGGGGGACGAACCCCCCAGATCCCCCCGCCGGCCGCGGTCATACAGCCCGATCGCGATGCGGTGCGGGCGGAGCACCGGATGGCTGGCGGGCGCCTCCTGGACCACGGCGAAGGCGGTGAACCTGCCCTCGGCGTCGCACCGGTACTCGGGCCGCAGCGTGTTCACGCCCGCGGTCTCCAGCCACTTCTTCGACCAGCCGGACAGGTCCCGGCCCGACGCCTCCTCCAGGGCCGCCAGCAGGTCGCCGAGCGTCGCGTTGGCCCAGGCGTGCTGCCCGAAATAGCGGCGCACCGCGGTGAGGAAGTTCTCCCGGCCGACATGGGCAACCAACTGCTTGAGCACGGCGGCGCCCTTGGCGTAGGTGATCCCGTCGAAGTTGACCGCGACCGCCTCGATGTCGGGAATGTCCGCGGCGATCGGGTGCGTCGAGGGCAGCTGGTCCTGCCGGTATGCCCACGCCTTCCAGGCCTGGGCGAATGTGGTCCACGCGGTGGGCCAGCGGGTGGCCTCGGCCTGCGCCGTGATCCCGGCCCAGGTGGCAAAGGACTCGTTCAGCCACAGGTCGTCCCACCAGCGCATGGTGACCAGGTCGCCGAACCACATGTGCGCCATCTCGTGCAGGATCGTCTCGGCGCGGGCCTCCCGGCGGCTCTCGGTCACCCGCGAGCGGAACACGTAGCTCTCGAGGAACGTGACGCAGCCCGCGTTCTCCATCGCCCCGGAATTGAACTCGGGCACGAACAGCTGGTCGTACTTGCCGAACGGGTAGCGCAAGCCGAACGCGTCCTGGAAGAAGCCGAAGCCCTGCTTGGTCACCTCGAAGATCTCGTCCGGGTCCAGGTAGCGAGCCAGCGACTGGCGGCAGAAGATACCGAGCGGGATCCCGTCATGCTCGTCGCGCACCACGTGATACGGGCCGGCCGCGATCGCGGTGATGTAGGTCGGCAGCACCGGCGTGGGCGGGAACGCCCAGAATGCGGTCCTGGCCAGCGGCGCCTGCGCGACCGTCTTCGGCGCCATGTTCGAGATCACCTGCCAGCCCTGCCCGGCGGTGACCTCCAGCTGGAACGTGGCCTTCAGGTCCGGCTGGTCGAAGCAAGCGTAGACCTGGTGCGCGTTGGAAGTCTCGAAGTCGGAGTACAGGTAGACGCCGCCGTCGGCCGGGTCGGTGAACCGGTGCAGGCCCTCGCCAGAACGCGAATAGCCGCACTCGGCCGCCACCCGCAACTCGTTGCTCGCGGCGAGCCCGTCCAGGCTGATCCGGTTCCCGTCGAAGTTCTCCTGGCTGATGCGAACGCCGTTCAGCGTGATCTCGCTGACCGCCGGCGCGGTGAGGTCTATGAACGTTGACGCCCTGGGGCTGGCGCAGCGGAAGCTGACCGTGGTCACCGAGCCGAACCTGTGCTCCCCTGTGGTCAGGTCGAGTTCGACGCGGTAAGACTCGACCTCGACCAGGCGCGCGCGCTCGGCCGCCTCGTCGCGGGTGAGGTTGCTGGCCACTGTGGTGATCCCTTCCCGGGCTGGCGTTCGGAACATGGTCGCATGCCAGCTGGCGGAATGACCCGGCCCAGCCCCCGGTTATCAGCGGCATCCGAAGGACCGGGCCACGGTCGAGGCCGCGCTGGCCGACGCCGGTCTGCCGGCCGACCTGGCCGACGCGATGGACGACTCGTCGTACGACGAGGCGCTCCGGGCGTCACACCACGACGGCATGGACCGGGTCGGGTACGAGGTGGGCACGCCAGTGATCTCGGTGAACGGCGTCTCGTTCTTCGGCCCGGTGGTCTCGCCGATACCGCGCGGCGAGGACGCGGCCAGACTCTGGGACGGCGTGCTGGCGGTGGCCGGAACCGACGGCTTCTTCGAGCTGAAGCGGAGCCGGACCTCCGACCCGATCTTCGACTGATCCCTGCGCGCCGTGCGTGCCGCGCGCACCTGGTCCGACCGGTTCTGACAGACTGGCGACCGTGCGCGTCTACCTTGGATCCGACCATGCAGGTTTTGTGCTGAAGAGCCACCTCATCGAATGGCTGACCCAGGCCGGTCACGACCCGGTCGACTGCGGCCCGGACGCCGAGCGTGACGACGACGACTACCCGCCCTACGTGATGCGCGCCGCTTATTCCGCCGTGCATGATCCGGGCAGCCTGGGCATCGTCATCGGCGGCTCGGGGAACGGGGAGGCCATCGCCGCGAACAAGATCCGCGGGGTGCGGGCCGCAATCGCCTGGAGCGAGGAAACCGCCCAGCTCGCCCGGCTGCACAACAACGCGAACGTGCTCAGCCTCGGCGCCCGCATGTACCCGGTGGCGGACGCGGTGTCGTTCACCCGGATGTTCGTGGACACGGCGTTCTCCGGCGAGTCCCGGCACGCCCGGCGGCTGGCGGAGATCACGGACTACGAGGCGACGGGGGAACTGCCGCCGCTTCCGGCCGAGGCGTAGCGCCGCGTGACCGTTTCCAGTTACATCTCGCCGAAGGCGGTCAAGGGCCGCCCGAGCGGGATCGAGGGCCGCGGGCTGGTGGCAGTGGCGCCGATCGCCAAGGACGAGATCGTGGCCATCAAGGGCGGTCACCTGGTCGACAGCGACACGCTGAGCGGGCTGCCGGAACGGCTGCGCAACTCCGATGTGCAGATCGCCGATGGCTTCCACCTGGTGGCGCTGGAAGAGGACGAGTACGAGCCGGTCATGCTTTTCATCAACCACTCGTGCGAGCCCAATGTCGGATTCGCGGGCAACGTCGTGCTGGTCGCCATGCGGGACGTGGCCCCGGGCGAGGAGCTGACCACCGACTACGCGCTCTTCGACGACGCCGACGACCCGATGACCTGCAACTGCGGCACGCCCTCTTGCCGCGGCACGATCAGCGGCCGGGACTGGCAGCGGCCCGAACTGCAGCGCCGATACGGCGAATACTTTTCCTGGTACCTGCGCTGCCGCTTCGCCCCCGCCGCGGGCGGATAGCCAGCCCCCCGGTCACTCGCCCTCGATCTTGCGGACCAGGATGTCCCGCTGACGGTCCAGGAAGCTGCTGAGCCCCTCGCGCTCCGAGGCTGGCGCGGGCTTGCTGGGGGAGGTGGTGAACTCGAGCCCGAAGGGGCCGGACCGGGCGTAGGCGAGCCGGGCCAGGCCCGGATAGATGCGCGGGTCACGTGGATTCGGCCCGTCCGAGCCGCCGTGGTGTCGTGGTCGATCAGAGGGCCGCCCCGGGCGGCGCAGCGCGCGTCGAACCGGGCCCAGGTGCGCTCCCATATAGCGTCCTGACGCGCGCCGACGGGAAACGGGGGCGCACTGGAACTCGCCGTAGCACGAGCGCCAGGCCAGCACCGGAACTGCTGGCTGCGACGGCGCGGCCAGCGCCGCGACCGGCACCGCCGCCGCGGCGGCCAGGCCGGCCGCGGACACGACCGCGGCGGGCCGCAGCCACCGCCAAGCCCGGCGCCGCTTGACGGGGGCCTTGGCGGCCCGCCGCGCGGCGACCCGTTCAAGATGGTCAATGATCGATTTCAGCGCGTTCATCAGGCGCCGTCCTTCCTGACGCTGGCTGTGGTCGTCAGCGACGCTAAGAGCCGCGGCCCAGGGCCTGACATACGGCTGGAAGGCGTCCTCGGGTGTATCCAGGTACACCCGGGGTTCGGGTGCCTGGCGTCACTGCCGGGCACCCGGTCACGCGGCACACTGGGGGAAAGGTTGCAGCGGAACGGAGACCGGTCATGAACATGCAGACGACCCGGCGGCACGCCGCTTGGGCCGCGCCGCTGGCGTGGCTGGAGCGGCGGGTGACCGCCTGCGCCCGCGGGGTCATGCTCGGGGCGCTCGCGCTGGCCGAGGCGGTCATCATGCACCCGGTCGTGTTCGTGCTGGCCTTCCTGGTCCCGATTCCGGGCATCGGGTCGGCCGCGCGCGTGGTGGCCGACCTGACCAGGAGGCTGTGCGGTGAGTGGTGCGGCGTGCCGATCGCGTCCTCCTACCGGCCCGCGCCCGCCGGAGAGGGCGAGTTCGGGACCCTGACCTGGCAGCAGCGGCGGCGGTGGGTGACGGGCGACCCGGCCACCTGGCGGGACCTGGCCTTTTTCCTGCTGAACCCGTGGCTGGGCGCGGCGCTGGCCGGCGGGTCCGTCGCCGCGATCATTTACGGCATCTTCGGGATGGCTCTGCCGCACGGGTCGACCCAGCTGGCCGGCGTGATCTCGCACCCGCTGTACGGCATCCTGCTGGCGGTGGGAGGCTTCCTGGCCGCGCCGTGGCTGCTGCGCGCTTACGGCGAGTTCGCCCGGTCGCTGCTGGGGCCGACCCAGCAGGCCGATCTGGCCCAGCGGGTCAGTCACCTGGCCCAGACCAGGTCCGACACGATCGACGCCGGGGCGGCCGAGATCCGCCGGATCGAGCGGGACCTGCATGACGGGGCCCAGGCCCGGCTGGTGGCGATGGGGATGACCCTGGACGCGGCCGGGCTGCTGATCGACACGAACCCGGCCG
>Ga0335073_10007190_pt1 | contig 15611 bp, 13 predicted proteins | sample Lox_Sample_22_FD_207093 | JGI IMG/M metagenome (GOLD analysis project Ga0335073, IMG submission 207093) | Soil microbial communities from Loxahatchee National Wildlife Refuge, Florida, United States - Lox_Sample_2.2 | ecosystem: Environmental > Terrestrial > Soil > Wetlands | place: USA... | reverse complement strand
AGCGTCTCGCGCACCCGGTCGGGCGTGGGTCGCAGCCCGGGCGAGTCCGGGAAATGCACGCGGCGCCCGCGCCATCCGCCGCCGATGATGCGTACCGCGTTGCGCCGCGCCGCTGCGGCTCTCATCCCGGAAGTCGAACGCCCCATCGCCTCATCATACCCGCATGCACCCTGGGGACCGGCGCCGCGCGGCCGAATCGCTCTGTTAAGCTTCCGGCCATGACCGACCAACCCGAGAAGCCCGGCGTCCGCGGCTTCTTCAAGCGGCTGCGCGCCAAATTGAACGTGGGGCCGGCCTGGCTCACCACCGACATCAAGGATCTGCTTCCCGGTCGCAAGATCGACGCCGAGATCCTGGACGAGCTCGAGACGCGGCTGATCACCGCGGACGTCGGGGTGGGGGCGACGATGCGCATCCTCGAGGGACTCAGGAAGCGCGTCGCGCGCAAGGAGCTCGACGATGTCGATGCCCTGATTGCGGCGCTCGGCACCGCCATGACCGAGATCCTGAAGCCGGTGGAGCGCCCGCTGACCATCGATCCGTCCACCAAGCCCTACGTCATCCTCGTGGTCGGCATCAACGGCGCCGGCAAGACCACGACCATCGGCAAGCTCGCGCACCGCTTGCTGGCCGAGGGCAAGAGCGTGATGCTCGCCGCGGGTGACACGTTCCGCGCTGCAGCGCGCGAGCAGCTCATGGTCTGGGCCGAGCGCAACGGGGTTCCCATCATCGCCCAGCAGTCGGGCGCCGAACCCGCGGCCGTGATCTTCGATGCCCTGCAGGCGGCGCGCGCGCGGCACATCGACGTGCTGATCGCCGACACCGCCGGGCGCTTGCACACGCAGAGCCACCTCATGGAAGAACTGAAGAAGGTCAAGCGCGTGATGGCGCGCCTCGATCCCGGCGCCCCTCACGAGGTGCTGTTGATCCTCGACGGCACCATCGGACAGAACGCGATCACCCAGGCCGAGGAATTCAACAAGGGGCTCGGCGTCACCGGCCTCGTGGTGACCAAGCTCGATGGGACCGCCAAGGGAGGTGTCGTGCTCGCGATTGCCGAGAAGCTCAGGATTCCCATCCGCTTCGTGGGCGTCGGCGAGGATACCGAGGATTTCGGCGTGTTCAATGCCGATGAGTTCGTCGCCGCGCTCCTCAAGACCAGCCCGGCCGCCGCGCCAGGCGCCGACGCGCAGGGCACATGATTCGCTTCGATCAGGTGCACAAGCGTTACCCCAACGGCCGCGAGGCCCTGGGTGGCGTGTCGTTCGAGGTCGGGACGGGAGAGCTCGCCTTCCTCACGGGTCATTCGGGGGCCGGCAAGAGCAGCATCTTGAAGCTCATTGCGCTCATCGAGCGGCCGACGCGCGGCCAGGTGTTCGTCAACAACCAGAACACCTCAGCCATCCGGGGCGGCGGCATCGCGCGCTTCCGTCAGTCGATCGGCGTCGTGTTTCAGGACCACAAGCTCCTGCACGATCGGCCGATCGCGGAGAACGTCGCGCTGCCGCTCATCGTCGCGGGCGTGCCGGGACGCGAGATCGACAAGCGCGTGCGGGCGGCGCTCGACCAGGTGGGTCTTCTCAGCAAGGAGCGAAGCCGGCCGCTCGAGCTTTCGACCGGCGAGCAGCAGCGCGTCGGCATCGCGCGCGCCATCGTCGCGAAGCCCATGCTGCTGATCGCGGACGAGCCCACCGGCAACCTCGATCCGGACCTGGCCGTCGAGATCATGCAGACTTTCAAGCGCTTCAACGACGTCGGAGTCACGGTGGTCGTGGCGACGCACGACGTGCACCTGATCGGACGCTTCCCGACGGCGCGGCGCATCGTGCTCGAGGACGGCCGCCTGGTCGCGCCGGCGGAAGGCGCCGTGGGCTGACGGTCACCAATCGCGTGGCGGCGCACCCCGCAAAACCTTCCCCTTGGCACCCAAGGCCGCCGCGGCTTAGCATGCACCTCTTTTCGCCACTCGGCAGCCCTGATCCGGCGCCGCCGACCCGAGGTGCGAGATCGCTCCGTCCGACCCCCGCGGCGGCTGAATGCCCGATCGCGTGAATACCTGGCTCGCGCGCCACGCCCAGACTTTGCTGGGCTCGCTCGGCCGCATGGCGCAGCACCCGATCGCAACCGGCATGACCCTGGCGGTCATCGCCGTGGCACTGGCGCTGCCGTTGTTCCTGAATGTGCTGCTCGAGAACACACGCGAGCTGACCGCTCACTGGAACCAAGCGTTCGAGCTCTCGGTCTATCTCAGCAAGCGGGCGCCGAGCGAGCGTGCGACGGTGCTCGCGAAGCAGCTGAAGGCGCGACAGGATGTGGCCGAGGTGCGGATCATCACGGCGGACCAGGCACTCGCCGATTTTCGGCAGACCTCGGGCTTCGGCAAGGCGCTAGATGCCCTCGAGGGCAATCCGCTGCCCGATACGCTCATCGTCACACCCAGCCTGGCGGCCAGCAGCCCACAGGGCACGGCCCTCCTCAAGACCAGCATCGGCAGCCTGCCCGATGTGGAGCTCGTGCAGCTCGACACCGAGTGGGTGCAGCGGCTGCACGCGATGCTCGAGGTCCTGCGACGGGTCGTCTGGCTCACCGGCACCTTGCTCGGGCTGTCCGTGGTGCTCGTGGTCGGCAATACCATTCGGCTCGACATCTTGAACCGTCGCGCAGAGATCGAGGTCATGAAGCTCGTGGGCGCGACCGACGGCTTCGCCCGTCGGCCGTTTCTCTACAGCGGCGTGTGGTACGGCCTGGGGGGCGGCCTGGGCGCGATCATCCTGGTGGCGGGGGCGGTGGCGGCACTCGCCCGGCCGCTCGAGCACCTCGCCTCGCTCTACGGCAGCCCGTTTCATCTGGAGGGCTTGAAGTTCATGGGAAGCGTTCGCATCTTGCTCCTGGCCATCGCCCTGGGATGGCTGGGCTCATGGATTGCGGCGACGCGGCATATTCGCGCGGTCGAGCCATAAGTGATTGTTTATATTAGGTTTAGCGATCTGAACTTTAGGACCACTTAGCACTCTAATGGGCAGAGTGCTATTATTGGTTCCCAAGTTTCCGGGAGGGCGTTGATGGGTACTGCCTTAGTGGCTAAGCAAACTGGATTGGTATTCGCCGGGCCGGTTGGAAGCCTGGACGGATACATCGATCGCGTTTCCCAGATTCCGGTGCTCTCGAAGGAGGCCGAGACGGCTCTTGCCACTCGCTTCCGCGATGAAGGCGATCTGGACGCGGCACGGCAACTGGTGCTTTCGCATCTGAGGTTCGTCGTGCACATCGCCCGCGGCTACCTCGGCTATGGTTTGCCGATGGGCGATCTCGTGCAGGAAGGCAACGTGGGCCTGATGAAGGCCGTCAAGCGGTTCGACCCGCGCGTCGGCGTGCGCCTGGTCTCGTTCGCCGTTCACTGGATCCGTGCGGAGATCCATGAATACGTGCTGCGCAACTGGCGCCTGGTCAAGGTGGCCACCACAAAATCGCAGCGCAAGCTGTTCTTCAACCTGCGCCGCATGAAGAAGAACCTGGCGTGGCTCTCCGAGGAGGAGACGCGCGCGGTCGCCAAGGACCTCGGGGTCGAGGTGAGCGACGTGCGCGAGATGGAGCAGCGGCTCTCCGCGCGCGATATGTCCTTCGACCCGGCCCCGGACACGGATGAAGAGGAGAGCTATTCTCCGGCGATGTACCTGCCGGCGAGCAATGCGGATCCGGCGATCGAGGTCGAGCGCGAGGAATGGGAAGAGGATTCGAGCGATCGCTTGAGCGTTGCGCTCGAGAAGCTCGATGAGCGCAGCCGTAATATCTTGAAGCGGCGCTGGATGACGGAGGACAAGGCGACCCTGCATGAGCTCGCGGACGAGTACGGCATCTCCGCCGAGCGCGTGCGCCAGGTCGAGACCAACGCGATCAACAAGCTCAAGGGGCTGATGGCGGCGGCCTGAGGCGGGAGCCGCACAGCGCGGCGAAGTGATAGCATCGCGCGTCGAGCATTGGCCCGGAGCGCAGGAATGCAGGACGAGACGACGATCCGGGCGGCTTCGATGGCCGCCTTTTTTGTAGGGGCATGCACCTGGCTCGGCGCGCTCGCGCCGAGCGCTCAGGCCGCCGCCGGCTTTCATCTCGAAAGTTCGCTGGTGGCACCCAACGCCACGCTCGCGAATGACCAGGTGTACGGCGGCTTCGGCTGCAGCGGCAAGAACGTCTCCCCGCCGCTCAGCTGGAGCGGCGCGCCGGCCGGCACCAAGAGCTTTGCCTTGACGGTGTTCGACCCCGACGCACCCACCGGCTCCGGCTGGTGGCATTGGCTGGTCTACGACATTCCCGCCTCGGTCAACGAGCTCCCCCTGGGCGCCGGCAACGCAGCCGGCCAGCTTCCCGCGGGCGCCCTCCAGGGCCACACCGATTTCGGCACCGTGGGCTACGGCGGTCCCTGCCCGCCGGCCGGCGACAAGCCGCACCACTACATCTTCACCTTGTATGCGCTCAAGACCGCGAAGCTCGACGTGCCCGCGAACGCCAGCGCCGCGATGCTGGGGTTCTCGATCAACGCCAACAAGCTCGCCGCCGCAAGCTTCACCGCGCTCTACGGGCGCTGAGGACGCGCCAGGTGCGTAGTGCCGGTGAATGGCTCAGCGCCTATGGAGAAAGCCACCGCAACCCTACCAACGAGCGTCTGCACTGGATCTGCGTACCTGTGATCGTGTGGTGCCTGGTGGGCCTCCTCTGGACCATCCCCGTGCCCGCGCCGCTCGAGGCGCACGCCTCGACCGTGAACTTTGCGAGCCTCGCCATCATCGCGGCGCTCATCTACTACGCGCGTCTCTCGGTCCCGCTCGCTCTCGGTTGCGTGCCGCTGCTCATCGCCATGCTCTGGTCGGTCGAGGTCCTGGCACGCCACTTGCCGGTGCCGCTCTGGGCCGTGTGCGACGCGCTGTTCGTGCTCGCCTGGATCGGGCAGTTCGTCGGTCATGCGATCGAGGGCAAGCGTCCCTCGTTCCTTCAGGACGTGCAATTCCTGCTGATCGGGCCGCTATGGCTTCTGGCGCAGCTCTATCGACGCCTCGACTTGCAATTCTAGGCAAGGCCCGTGCTTGCTCGAGGAGGTTAGCGGCAAGCTGTCCCCTGCGCGCTCGCCGTCGCCCGGCACGCGAGCGCTCGCGACTCGAAGCGCACCGCCTCGCGGAACGCGTGCGCGTGCAGCGCCACGGTCCGCGAGCGCTTGGCGGCGTAGCCTCCGCCGAGCACGATCGCGAGCGCCATGCCGCGACCGCGCACCGACCGGATCACGTACTCATCGCGCCTGCGGATGCCTTCCTCGCTGAGCGACAACTTGCCGTAGCGATCGCCGGCGGCCACATCCACGCCCGCGAGATAGAAGGCGATGTCCGCGCGTGCGCGCTCGAGCACGGCCGGCAGGTGCCCGCTCAAACGCTCGAGATAGGCGCCGTCGTCGGTACCGTCGGGCAGGCCCACGTCGAGATCCGAGCGCATCTTGGCCAAGGGATAGTTGCGCTCGCCATGCATGGAGAAGGTGAATACCTCATCGACACCCTCGAAGATCGCCGCCGTACCGTTGCCCTGATGCACGTCGAGATCGATGACCACCGCCCGCGAGATAACGCGCTCGGCGCGCAACCGCGCGATCGCGATCGCGACGTCGTTGATCACGCAGAATCCCTCTGCATGGTCGGCAAATGCGTGATGCGTTCCGCCGGCGAGGTTGCCGGCCATCCCGTGATCGAGGGCGGCTCGCGCGGCCAGCAGGGTCCCGCCGGCCGTGAGCAGCGAGCGCTGCCAGAGCGCCGCCGACCAAGGCAGGCCGAGACGCCGCTCCTCCGGTCCCGAGAGCCCCGAGGAGCCGAGCTTCTCGAGATAGTCGCGCGTGTGCACGAGTGCGGCCGACGTGAGATCGATCGGCTCGGGCGCCATGAGATCGCGCTCGCTCAGTACGCCCTCCGCGATGAGCAACTCCTTGAGCTCCGCGTACTTGGACCTCGGAAACGGGTGTCCCTCGGGCAGCGACAGCTGGTAGCCCGGGTGGTAGCTGCATTTCATCGGGGGTTCATCTAGCGGCGCGATAATGCTCGGCCGTATCGAAGTCTAACATGTGCGCCGTGCACGCCGGCACCGATGATCGAATCTCTGCGACACCCCCTCTCGAGTCTCGCGCGCCACCCGCAGCGCTGGACCTCGATCGTTCTCGCGGCGCTGATCGCGCTCGAGCTGCTGCGCTCGGCGCTCGCGCTGGTGCACCCCGCACCGCATGGTGAAGCGCCCCAGGCGGGTGCGATCCACCTGCCCCCTCGCAACGGCGCCGACGTGCAACGCATCGTTTCGACTCACCTCTTCGGGGTGGCCGCCCGCGAGGCGGATGAAGACCCCGAGCATGCGCCGGAGACGACGGCCAGTCTCGCGCTCACGGGGACCATCGCGACGCAAGAGCCCAAGCAGGGACTCGCCATCATCCTGGATGCCGGCAGATCCCAGCTCTACAAGGTAGGCGAGTCGGTGGGAGGCGCGCTGCTTCATTCGGTGTACGCCGACCATGTCATCCTCGACCGGCAGGGCGCGCTCGAAACGCTGCGGCTGCCGCACGCATTGCTCGCGGGCCACGCGGCGCGTGCCCCGGGCGGCGCGCTCGCTCTGGCGAGGCTCCACCTCGACACCGAGGGCCGCGTGCTCGATCGCGAGCTCGGAGCCTTCGAACGGACCGTGCGCACCGTAGGCCAGTACGATGGCGACACCGGCAAGCTGCGCGGCGTGCATCTGTATCCCGTGCCCGGCGGCGCCTCGCTGGACACATTCGGTCTCAGTCCCGGTGATCTCGTGACCGCCGTCAACGGCGAGAAGATCGACGATTCCGAGGGCGGCTCGAAGGCACTCGACGCGCTCAAGCGATCCGGGCAGGGAACAGTCACCCTCGAGCGGCAAGGCCGGACGATGACGGTCGTGCTCGACCTGTCGAGTACGGCGGGCGAGTCAAGAACGGGGGGCGAGACGCCGCGGGAGCCGGATCAAACCGCACCCTCGACTTGATCGGCCGACCCGGCGGCCGGCGACCCGGCGGCCGGCGACCCGAGATGGAGATCGGCCGCAGGCAATCCCTGCCGCCATCGCTCGAGTGCCAGGGCGTAGGCGCGTTCCAGCTCGCGCGTCAGGCGCTCGGTATCGAACAGGCGCGAGCCTCTGCGATTGGCCGCGAGCTTGTGCTTGAGCGCCGACCACCTCTGCCGGTCGGCGGCGAGTCCCACCGCGAGCTCCTCGTACTCCGCCTCGGTGCGGGCGATGAGTTCCGGTAATCCGACGGCGCGCAGCAGGCTCGCGGCCATCCGGCCGGCAAACGTCTGGCCGAGGCACGTGAGTACCGGCAGCCCGAGCCAGAGCGCATCGCTCGCCGTCGTTCCGGCGTTGTAGGGCTGCGTGTCCAGGAACAGGTCGGCGCTTCCCATCCGGGCGAGGTGTTCGGGTACCGGCAGCCGAGATAGCCCAGATAGCTCACCTGCACCGGCGCCGCGCGTGCGGCGAAGATGCGCGGCCGCGAGTGCTGGGTGAAACCACCGAGATCGACGGCGATGTCGATCCCCAGGGTACGCGCGAGGCGCGCCACCTCGAGATCCGGTTGCGCGCGTACGTCGAGGAAGCGGTCGAATGCGCGCTCGACTCGCCGCCGCATCGGATCTTGCCGGTCGGGCCCGAACGAGAACGCGGTGAGCTCGAATGCCGAACGATCGTGGCGCTCGAACAGCTCGGCGGCGAGCATCGAGACGGCGTGCCGGCGAAAGTCCGCCGAGAAGTACCCGACGCGGATCTTGCCAGCTGCGGCGCGCTCGGTGAGGGGACCGAGCTCGCCGTTCGGCGGACACTGCTCACGCACCCAGATCTCCGCCGCGCGGCGCTGCAAGCTCGAGCTTTCAGCGAGCGCGAGCAGCGGAAACGGCGGCGATGCCGGCTCGCCCGCCAGAATGCGCTGCTCGAGATCGGCGAGCGCCGCCTCGTGCCGATCCCAGTCGCAGATCTGCATCTTCACGTGCAAGCGCGTGCCCGCCAGAAACGTGCACCCCGGCTCGAGCGCGATGGCCCGATCGAAGCTCGCGGCGGCCGACTCGAACCTTCGGAGCTGGCACAGCGCCTCGCCGCGATTGCGATGAGCCGCGGCATCATCCGGATCGAGCGCGATCGCCGTCTCGAAGGACTCGAGCGCCCGCTCGTGCCGCCCGAGCGCGCGCAGCGCGTTGCCGCGCCGGTAGTGCACCGTCGCGTCGCACGGAGCTGCTGCGGCGGCTCTGCCGAGACGCTCGGCGGCGAGCTCGAAGCGCTGCGACTGCGCAGCGATCATGCCGGACAGATGCCAGGCCCCGCCGTGTGCGGGCTGCCACCGCAACACCTCCTCGCAGAGCGCCTCCGCGGCAGCCAGATGACCCTGGCGATGCAGCGCGAGCGCGCGCTCGAACGTATTTGCGCCTTGATCGCGCGGCGTGCTCACACCAGCGTCTCGCGACTGAGCCAGCCCGGGCAGCCGGCGCTAGCGGCCGCCGTGCGGCGGACCGGTGGAAGCCGGCGTCGCGGGGACTGGCGCCGTCGGAACGGGCGCTGCGGCCGCCGGCGAGCGGGGCGTCACGCGCTGGTCTTGCGCACGCGCCCGGTAGTCGTCCACGAGATTCTCCATCTCGATGCGCTTCAGCTGCGTGAAGGGCTCAGACCGCGCCAGGCGCGACCAGAAGGTCTGCTTCTCGAGGCGCGTCAAGGCTTCATCGTTGATCTGGTAGAGCGCCAGGTTCCGGTCGATGCAGACACTGAGCTCGCGCTCGCGGCCCGCAAGCGATTGCTTGAGGGACGCACGATCCGTCTCGGAATCGCGCAGCGTCTGTGCGGTCTCGCGGAACTTCGCGATGAGCTCCGCCATCCTGTCGCGCAGCTGCTTCACCTGCTCCTCGCTCGTGGCGTGCTCGCTCTTCGCCTGCTCGAGCTCCGCGGCGGAGGCCTTCGAGCGCGCGTCGAGCGACTTCTGTGCCGTCTTGAGCGAATCGAGCGCCTTGCTCAGCTCGTCGTTCTTCTTCTTCAGGGCATCGTTCTCGGCGCGCAAACTGGTACGCTCGGCCGCGAGCTGCTGCAGCTGCTGCAGCAGCTGGGCGTTCGCGGAGCTGCCGCCGCTGCGGGCGACCTGCGCGCGTGCCGGCGTCATTGTCAGGGCCATGAGCATCGCGGCGCATGCGATCATGGAGCCTGTGCGGCTGCAGACCATGGGTTCCTCCCGGCCCTCAGAACTGGGTGTTCAAATCGACCTGCAACACATCGATGGCGAGCGGCGGCCCGTCGATCGCGTTGGCCGACATGTATTTCAATCGCGCCCACACGCGCGGATTGATCGCATAGTCGACCGTCACGATATAGCCCTTGGCGTCGGTGCCCCCCAGGTGGAAATCCTCGTCGTTGAAGGCATCGAGCACGGCGTCGCGCTCGAGGTAGCGATAGCCGACCGAGGCTCGCCAGGTGTTGGGCCGGCCGAAACCGAAGGAGCCGAAACCGAGGTCAGCCTCGTAGCCGTTGACCCGCGGCGCGACGTAGGCACCCGTGCGGTAGAACACGTCGGCGGAGGAGAAGCCGATGTTCCTGGCCGCATCGGCGGTGAGGTTCACGGTGTAGCCGTCGAAGGCATGCCAGTCGGCGATCAGGGTCGCATTCACGATCCGGTAGTTCGCGGCCAGCGCGAACAAGTTCTCCGGGTTCGTCGTGGGGTCGGTGGGATTCGCGATGTCGAACAGCGTATTGCCCTTCTGCAGCAGCGCCGGCGCGGTGTAATTGAGAAGCGTGCTGTCGGGTGCGTTGCGCTGTCCGACGATGTGAAGGTAGTCGTAATAGGCGGCGGCCAAGCGCACCCGCGATTCGTCGAGGAACTCGAGATCGGTTCCGATCTGTCCTCCCGCGAGCCATTTGCTCTGCGATGAGGGGGTTTCCAGAGCCAGCGGAAATGCACCGACCGTGGCGTAGAGATCCTTGCGATGCTCGTTGTCCGAGGAGACGTTGAGCCGATAGGCGCTCATGAGTCCCTCGAAGGTCAGGTCGTTGTACCAGACCATGTTGGTGCTGACCCAGGGATTCGCGAACCGGCCGGCGGTGGCGCTGAACTTCTGACCGCCTTCGGCCGAGCTCGCGCTCCAGCGAATCCAGCCCTGGTCGAGCGCGATCTGATAGGCCTGTCCGTACGTGCCGAAATTCTGATTGGTGGTGGCGAACACCTCGCCCGTCCCGGTGGCGAGGCGCATGCCGGAGGTGAAACCCGAGCCCAGATCGACATCGAACCCGAAACGCAGCCGCAGCCGCAGCCGATCGATGTCCTCGGTCGTATTGAGGTAAGCCTTGGCGCCGGCCTTGATGATGCCGCCGGCGGCATTCACGGCGTTGAAGTCGTAGTAGGAGTTCTGCGCGTTATCGCGCCCGAAATCATCGCCTTCGTACCGCACCCGGACATCTCCGGTCCACACCATTCGACGCATCCATTCCGGAAAGGCCGAGGCAACCTCGCCAGGGGTGTTGAGCTCCTGAGCCACCTGCTGCTTGACACCCGGGGTGATCTCCTCCACCACTTGCTTCTTGATTTCGTCCTTGACGATCTGCGGCACGTACGGCACACGCACGGCGCCCTTGTCCGCATCCTCCTGCGCCTTCTTCTGAGCCTCGTTCTGGGCGACCTCGGCTTGCGCCTTGGTCTTCGCATCCTCGATCATCTTCTCGGCCTGTTCGCGGGTGATCACACCGCGCTGTACCAGCGCCTGGATCAGGTTGATCACCGTGTCGCGCAGCTCGAGGAGGCTGTGCTGATCGCCGGCGCTATCGGCGAGCGAAATGCTGGGAGCGATGAGGGCACAGGCGCAGAAAAGCGCGAGCAAACGCATCCCTACGGTCATATCAGCCTACGATCTGGCGTTCTTGGGGGAACTGGTGGCGGCCCGAAGCTTGTCGGCATGCGCCGCCGCGAGCAGCGCATTGATCTCCGCCGCGGAGCGCGCACCGCTCACCCGGTGGCCGTTCTCGGTGAACAGCACCGGCGTGCTCATGATCTTCAAGCGGGTACCGAGCGCCGCGAGCTCGTCGAGCGGATCCGGGCCGCAGTCCGCGGCCGGCGCGGGCGCGGCCTTGTCGAGGATCATCCAGTCGTGCCAGGTCGCGCTGCGATCCACGGCACACCAGATGGCGCGCGCCTTGTTCTTCGCATCCGGATGGAGCGAGGTGAGCGGATAGAGGAACGTGTAGATGGTCACGTCGCCGAGTCCCGCGAGCTCCTTCTCGAGATTGTGGCAATAGGGACAGTCAGGGTCGGCGAACACCGCGAGCGTGCGCTCGCCGCTCCCGCGCACCGTCTTGATCGCCTTGTCCAGGGGCAGCTGCGAGAAATCGATGCTGTCGCGCTCATCGAGCGCCTGCTTGGAGAGGTCCATCTTGGTCTTGGTCTCGACCAGCGGCCCGACGAACAGGTAATCTCCCGTGCGATCGCTGTAGACGACGGAGTCGGCCGACATGACGCTGTAGATGCCGGGCACCGGCGAGGGATGGATGTCTGTGACCTGGACTTCGGGATAGCGGCTGGCGATCGCCTGACGAATCGCCGCCTCGTCCTTGCCCTCGTTCGCGTGTGCGGCCGAGAGCAGCGAAACCCCGGCGAGAAGCGCCGCGGGCGCGAGAGTCAATCTCGTATTTTTCATGTCATGCCATCGTCTGTTTGACGGATCCAGAGCCTGCGGGATGTTACGGAGCCAATGTGACAATCCGATGAGCGGCCCGATCCGCACCGCGTGGTGGTGGGCGTACACCTCGCTTCGACTGCGACCGCAGGCGCGCCCATCACTTGTGATTGCGCTTCAGGCAATCGATGTCGTTCGGCTTGCAAACCTCTTCGCCGAAGCCCTCGACGAACACATCGAGCCAGCCGAGAGCCGCGGCGGCGAGCGGCGCGGCGGTGGTCGCTTGCGAGCTGGCCTCGACGGTGCTCGACGCCGCGCTGGTCGCGCTGCTCGCGACCGACGAGGCCGAGGCGAGCGAGACACCGAGGCCGCTGACCTCCGGCGGAACGCCGGTGGCCGTGCCGCCGAAATTGATGTTGGTGACACCGATCACGCGCTGCGCCGCGATGTTGATGTTGCCGGCCGAGCCGATGCCGGCATCGCCTGCGTTGACGAAGCCCACGGGCGCGATCAGGTTCACATCGCCCGCCGCGACGCCCGGGAGCGATTGGATCGTGCGGATGCCGCTGCCGGCAATCGCGGCCGAGAAATCCAGGGTGACATTGCCGTTGGCGTCGACCGACACGGTGGGAGGAGGCGCGGAGATCGAGGTCTTGGCGCCGTTGCCGGCATCGATGTTGCCCGTGGTCGACCAGATCGAGATGTTGCCGCCGCCCAGGGTGAACACGCGCGATTGATTGACCAGGATGCTGTCGTACGTATAGATATCGACGTCTCCCGAGCCCACCGCCACGATGCCGAGCTGCGAGGGCACTCGGTTGATTCCATACTCCGCGAACGAGGCGGGCGGATTGGCGAGGCCCACGTCGATGCCGCCGCCCGGAACCAGCAACGAGATCGAGCCGCCGTCGAGGGTGTAGATGCGGCTGAAGCCGAGCGAAAGATTGCCGCTGTAGGGTGAGGCGCCAGTGCGGCTTCCGGGAAACAGTCCGTCGATCGCGTCGTAGCCGCGTGTGAAGCCCGGAGAGGGCACCTGGTTCGCCTCCTGGCCCGAAAGCACGAGCTCCGCGAAGAACACGTCCTCGATCAGCGGCAGCTGAAGGGTCAGCGGCAGATCGCGAAACAGCGGTGCCGCGGCGGCGAAGGTGAGGTTGGTCTTGCCGCTCTGCTGCTCGACATAATCGATCAGCATGTTCTGGTAGGCGGTCGTGCCGGCGACGATCTTGCCGACGAAATCATCCGGCGCGGCGGCTCCGCCCACGCCGATCGGCGCACCGAGTCCGGCGAGCACGGTGATGGAGGCGCCGGTCGAGCTCGCCATATTTGCGTTGAGGATATTGCCGTAGGTTGCGATACCCTGGGTGAAGCCCAGGTCGATGTTGCCGCCCGCGATCAGATCGAACTGACCAGGGCCGGTGAGGGTGAGACTCTGACCGGCATCGGTGCTCGCGTAGCTGATGTTGCCGCCCGCCCGGATGGTGGTGATGTCGCCCGGATTCAGATTCTGTCCCGCGAAATTCAGCGACACGATGTTGCGCCCGGCGCTGATGTCCGCGTACTTGGGCAGCTCGAACCCAATGCCGCTGATGTCGCGGCCGGCGGAGATGAGCACCGCCACCGGGTCGTCCTGGTGCAGGCTCGCCCCCGTATAGGACACGGCGTCGAACGCGGGAGCGACGCCGTTGAGATCCGAGGGCGCATCAGCCGTCGCGACCAGCGACAAAGCCTCGTCGGACATGCCGACTATCTGACCCTTGGGATTGGACAGGATGTCGCGCGCCGCATAGATCGTGAGCTCGCCATGGGTCGAGGGCATCGCCTGCACTCCGGTCGCGAAGATCACATCCGAGGCAAACGAGGCGAAATCGAGAGAAGGCGGCGCCGCCGTGAACACATTCGCGTCGCTCTGGTAGGCGCCGTTGATATCGAGGAACTGGGCCTCGGGTTTGCTTTCATAGGTAACCGAGCCGCCGCGGCTCTGCACCGACAGAATCGAGCCCGGGTCGTAGCGGAAGAAATACACGAGATCCGAGTTGGAGCCGGGCGCGAGCGCGGTCTCGGAGATCATGCCCTGCAAGAGCACGTTGCGCTCGGCGGAGACGTCGTAGGAGGCATCGCCCGCGAGCAGCATCGTCCCCAAGGCGTTGCCCGAGCCATCGGAGAGCGTGCTGGAGAGCGCGCCCCCGGCATCGATCCGACCGACGCCGTTGCCGACGTAGAAGAGTCCGCTGCCGACATCGCCCCCGGTATTCACCGTGAGATTGCCGCCGCCCAGCGCGATCGAGGTGACACCGTCGGGCGCGAAGGTCCGGCTGTCGGCCACCGCCGCGGTCAGGTCGATGGCGTTGCGGCCGGCGTTGATTACCACGTTGCCGCCGCCGAGCGCGCCGACGTTCCACTCAAAGGCGCCGAAGTCGATGCCCCAGATGGCGGCGGTGTTGGGCTGGAAGCGCGGATTCCACATGTCGACCGCTTCGGTGAGCGGTGCGCCGAGCACATCGCGGCCGGCGCTGATGAGAATATTGCCGCCCTGCGTGGCGAAGGATACCGGCGCCCCGGTATCGGTGTTCGCATTCGAAGGTGCGCCTTGAATGCCGCCCGTATACACGCTCGCGCCCGACCCGAACGAGATATCGCGCGCCGCGGTGAGCTCGAGCGCACCCGTGCCCGTGCGTACGATGGCCCCGGCGCCGAGATCGAGGTCGGCCTGCGCCCCGGCCACGACCGATGTGGCCGAGGCAGAGCTGAAATTCGCGCCCGCGACCAGCGAGATCCGCGCCGAGTCGCCGCTGCTTTGGACATCGAGAAAGCCGTTCGCGCTCGAGAAGCCGTCGGATACGCTGCCCGTCACGGTCAGCGTGCCGCCGGCGCGGATCGAGATATCGGCCGGCTGGCCGTTGAAGCGCCAGGTGCTGAAGTCGATGCTCGAGAGCGTCAGATCTCCGCTCGTGGTGATGTCCGCATAGGGGCGCAGCACCACGTTGGCGTCGCCCGCCACGCCGAGGCGCGTGACGATGTTCGAGCCCGAAGCCGTCATGGTGCTCGCGAGCGTGGACTCGATGGCCTGAAAATCCGCCGCGGTCGGGACTGCGCCGAGCGCCGAGCTCATGATGGGCTCGAGCACCACCGAGCCGATGCGTGCCAGGTTCGCCGGCAGGCTCGAGATGGCGGCATCCGTCCCGCTCGCGAGCTCGGGCGCGCGCACCAGGAGCGTGCCGGAGCCGTTCGCGCCGAGCGCCGCGATCTGCGAGGCCGGATCGAGCACCACCGCACCCGCGGTCGACGCGATCTCGATCAGCCCGCCCGCGCTCGAGCTCGTGCCGCTGGCCGAAAGATTCGCGGTCGCGCCGAGCGTCACATCGTTGTGCGCGCTCAGGGCAATCGTGCCGCCGCCACCCGTGCCCGAGGCATCGATGCTGCCGCCGACGGTGATCGCGCCGGTATCGGCGGTCAGGACCACATTGCTCGCGCTGATGGTCGAGCCGGCCGCGAGATCGAGATCCCCGCTGGCAACTTCGATCGCGCGAGTCGCGTGGAAGCCGCCGTGCTCGAGGGCCGCGTTGAGCGCGCTGAAGTTCGCGAGCGATCCGGCGGTGAGCGAGAACGAGCCGGTGCGCAGGCCGGCAGCGCTCGACCCGTCGAGCTCGGCCCCGAGCGCAACGCCGCCGCCCGCCTCGATGCTGATCGATCCCGCATTCGCACCGGCGGCCGCCGCCACCGAGAGCGATGAGCCGCTCGCCGCCGTCACGTTGGTGCCGGCGCGCAGGTCGATGGTGCCGCCGTCCGAGCCGTGGGCGGCGTTCGCGGGCAGCACGCCGGCCACGTCGATGCCGGCCCGGCTGCCGAGACTCAGCTGCTGCGTCGCGCTGATCGACACCTCGCCGGAGGGCATCGAGATGAGCGTGTCGTCCACGACCGTGTTGCCGGCGAGAGCGAGCGATCCGC
>Ga0335073_10007188_pt1 | contig 15614 bp, 7 predicted proteins | sample Lox_Sample_22_FD_207093 | JGI IMG/M metagenome (GOLD analysis project Ga0335073, IMG submission 207093) | Soil microbial communities from Loxahatchee National Wildlife Refuge, Florida, United States - Lox_Sample_2.2 | ecosystem: Environmental > Terrestrial > Soil > Wetlands | place: USA: Florida... | reverse complement strand
GATTGAGGCAACTACACTGCAAGCGGCAGAACGCGCGGCACTGAATCAACAGATTCCGTCGCTCATGAAGAGCAGCGGCGGCGGGCAGAATATATGGCTGGGCGGCGAGCATTTTGTGGGCGCCGCCACGCAACTTGAGGGAGCGGCGGGGCCGAACGTGGAGCTCGTCGTTCTGAAGTCGTGGGATTTGGCCAGCAGCTATCTCACGCGCCTGAACAAGCTGTTGCTGGCCTGGGGCGCATTTCTACTCGTCGTGAGCGCGCTGCTGGCCGTGCTGCTGTCGGCCACAATCACTCGGCCCCTCGATCGACTGGTGGCGGGCACCCGCGCGCTCGGAACGGGCAATTTCGATTACCACCTGCCGCGGGCGGGTGTGCGCGAAATACGCGAACTGCGCGATGCGTTCGACCAGATGCGGCTGCGACTGCGGGCACTTGGCGAGGAATTGCTGGCCGCTGAGCGGTTGGCCACAATCGGCCAAATGGCGAGTTCCATCTCGCACGACTTGCGGCACTACCTTTCGGCGGTGTATGCCAATGCGGAGTTTCTCGGCTACGACGCCACAAGCCCGCAGGAACGCATGGAACTGCTCTCCGAAATCCAAAACGGCGTGCGTGGAATGACGGAACTGATCGAATCTCTGCTCCTCTTCAGCAGGACGGGAAAATCGCTGCAACTGGGGTGGGAGTCGCTGGCTTCGCTGGTGGACCGGTCGCTAGCGCTGGTGAGAGCGCATCCCGATGCGCGCTATGTGGAGTTCGTTACAGAGCCGATGCCGCACTCCGAGTTATGGCTCGACGCGGTGAAGATCGAACGCGCCATGAGCAATCTGATTCTGAATGGCTGCCAGGCTGCTCGACTGGCGGCCGGAACGCCCCAGGTGCACCTTTCCTACACTGAAGACCTTAACTGGATCTTCCTGCACGTTGCCGACAACGGCCCGGGCGTGCCAGAGGCGATCCGCACCACGCTGTTTGAGCCGTTTGTGAGTCAGGGCAAGCCCAAGGGAATGGGACTGGGTCTGGCGTTGGCGCAGAAAATCGCGCAAGAACACAATGGAAACGTCAAACTGGAAGACTCGCGTCCAGGTAATACGGTCTTCACGCTGTCTCTGCCGAAGAAACAGTTCCTGGATGCGGCAGAGGATGCCGGTGCGCGGAATGCACTTTCAGAGTTGCCGCATCCCTGAGCCGCGCGCGCGAGCTATCGCGATAAAAAGGAACTGCGACCTTTGAGAACGCCGAAATGGGGCACGGTGACTGAAGAGAATATCGCATCCCCGCTCGAGTGAATTGAATTACTGACCCTGCGATGTTTTGAAGGGAGATAGCACCATGAAGAGCAAAGCCGGTTGGAAACTCAACATCGCCCTGATGAGTCTGGCTTTGGCCGCGGCGGCGCCCCTGAGAGCGCAGCAGGCACCCGCGCCCGCAGCTGAGAGCAGAGACGTTGCCGAACTCGAAAAGCATATTGATGAAATGGCCGCCCAGATCGAGGGCATGCGTCAGGAACTCGTGGATTCGCACAACGAGGTGCGGGCGATGCGTGCGGAAGTTGAGGAGCTTCGCCGCGACGTGAGCGAGAAGAATGCAAGCGAGACCGATGCGTCGGTCGCTTCTCTACGAGCAAGCGTGGAGCAGTTGCGCGATAACTCTGAGGTTCTGCAGGCTGAAGTGGCGCAACACGACCAGACGAAAGTGGAGACGCAATCGAAGTTCCCGTTGCGCATTGCGGGCTCAGTGCTCTTCACCGCACTCTCAAACAGCGGCACAACCGACGACATCGATGTTCCGGTGGTCGCGCTGGCGCCCCAGCCGGGTGTATCGCAAGGCAGCCTGAGCGCCTCAGTGCGACAGACGATTCTTTCGCTGGATGCAAGCGGACCGCACTTCGGGAGCGCCAGCACTTCCGCTGCGTTGAGCGTAGATTTCTTCGGCGGAATTCCTTACAGTTACACCGCAACGGCGGCCGGGCTGCTGCGCCTGCGCACTGCGCACGCCACTCTCGCATGGCCGGACCGCGCGCTGACAGCAGCTTTCGACCGCCCAATTCTGAGCCCGCGGGAGCCCACTTCGTGGATCACGCTTGGCGAGCCCGCATTGGCGTGGTCCGGCAACCTATGGACCTGGTCGCCTCAACTCGAATTCAGCCAGAATCTCACCCATGGCCAGAACCGGTTTGGAGATTGGACCGGAGAACTCGCGCTCATCGACCCTTCAGCGCCTTTCACTTCGAGACCAACCGGCTTGCGCACACCCGATCCTGCAGAGAAGTCCCGGCAGCCAGGCTATGAAGCGCACCTTGGGGACGTGATTGACTTGGGGCGGCGAACGATTGAATGGGGCGCGGGCGGCTACTACAGCCGGCAAGCCTATTTATACGGCCAGAATCTGGATGCGTGGGCCGGCACCGCCGACTGGAAGATCGCTTTGGCGAATCCATTAGAAGTGTCTGGTACGTTCTACCGCGGCCGCGGCATTGGCGGGCTTGGCGGCGGAGCCTTCAAGGATTTCGTTCCATATGGCGAGTACGGACAAAATCGGGGCCTCAACGATGAAGGCGGCTGGGCGCAGGTGAAGTGGAGGATTTCACGCGACGTGGAAACGGATGTTGCGACAGGCGAAGACAATGCGTTCGCGGGCGACTTGCGGGGCTCGAATTATGCGACAGGATCGGAGGTCTACCAAAACCTGGCGCGCAATCTGACTGCCTACGGCAACGTTATCTACCGTCCGCGCACTTACCTGCTTTTCTCTGCGGAGTACCGCCAGATAAGAAGCTGGCCGATCGCAGGCTCGGCCGACAACGACCATATTTTCGGCCTGGCTGCGGGGTACTTGTTTTGACCGAGTGGACTCAACTCCGCGCCCTCTCGCTGCTGGTTGGCGCAGTGGCATTTTCATGCGTAGCGCGGGGGCAGACCGTAGACGTGCGCGCCCAGGTTGCGATCGTGCAGACTCACGCGCACAAAGCTCTTGCACACGATCACTCGTCCGAAGTGGTTTTGTGGCTCAATCCGGTGAGTCCGCCGCCAGATTTCAAGCCTCTCGACCCGGGACGATATCGCATGGCTCAAAAGGACAAATCTTTTCAGCCGCATTTGCTTGTCGTTCCACTGGGAAGCACGGTAGCCTTTCCGAACCTCGATCCGTTCTTTCACAACGTGTTTTCGCAGTTCGACGGCAAGCGCTTCGACCTGGGGTTATATGAGGCCGGGACAACTCGCGATGTCCGCTTCGACCACCTCGGCGTGTCGTATATCTTCTGCAACATTCACCCCGAGATGAGCGCTGTCATCATTACCGTCTCGAATCCCTGGTATGCCATCTCTTCCGACGGGACAATTCTGTTGCATGCGGTCCCTGCCGGAACATATGAAATTCACGTGTGGGCGAGCAGCGCCGATGCGAGGCAACTTGATGCCCTCACGCGTAAGGTGCGTATCGGCCCCGATTCCGACGACCTCGGAACCATTTCCATCCAGACGGATGGCGGCGCAGCGATGCACAAGAATAAGTTTGGGAACAATTATCCTCCCGATTCAAATCCTATCTATTGATAGCGGACCTATACCCCAAGCGGAATTCGAATGCGGAGGCCGCAAGGTTTGCGTCCACAGCCAATGATGGTTGCGACGGTTGCAAAGCCGGCCTCAAGATCGCGAATCGCTCGCAGCAAAGCCGGCGCAGTAATTGCCCGTTACCGCAAAGGTTTATGATTACGGACACATGCAAAAGCGGGCGCTATTGAGAACTATTTCTCGCAGTCTCTTTTTAGCCGGCGCATCTTTCATCTTTGGTGCGCAAATGAATGCGCAGCCAACCTCCGCGCCGCCGGTCGACAACTTCACGGGCAAGCCGCGCGTGGCGATTATCAGCGACATAGGCAACGAGCCCGACGATCAAATGTCGTTTGTACGCCTTCTGCTTTACTCGAACGAGTTCGATATTGAAGCCATGATCGCCGCAACGTCGACCTGGCAAAAAGCGGCCACGCATCCTGAAACCATGCACAAACTCATCGCCGCGTATGGAGAAGTGCGCGGGAATCTTCAGCTCCACGCCCAGGGCTGGCCTGAAGCCGCATATCTTGACTCGCGCGTATACGCTGGGCAGCCGGGTTACGGACTCGCAGTCACTGGGGAAGGAAAAAGCTCACCAGGTTCGAAGGCGCTGCTCGAAGCCATTATGCGCGACGACACGCGCCCGTTGTGGATTTGCCTTTGGGGCGGCGCAAACACGCTGGCCCAGGCGCTGATGGATCTGCGCGCGTCGAAGTCGCCTGAAGAAACTGCGCGTCTTGTTTCGCGTTTGCGCGTGTATTCGATCTCTGACCAGGACGATGCCGGTCCGTGGATCCGGCGCGAGTTTCCGCAGTTGTTTTATATCGTGGATCCGAGTCAGCCGAACTCCGACAACTACTCACAGGCTACATGGACCGGCATCAGCGGCGACATCTACTACCGCAACGGCGAAGGCGCCGACACAAGCGTGGTGACCAACGAATGGCTCGACGAGAACGTTCGCTCCAAGGGGCCGCTGGGTAAGCTATACCCGCGCTTCATGTTCATCATGGAAGGCGACACACCCAGTTACCTTGGGCTGATTGACAACGGCCTTAATGCGTATCGGCATCCCGATTGGGGCGGCTGGGGCGGGCGCTATGTCTATCTTCAGCCTTACGGCGAGACGCATCCCATCTGGGCGCAAGGTGGCGACGAGTTTGCGCGCGCTACTTCGCAGGATGAGGTTACCGGCGTGGATGGACGCACACATGTTTCAGACCAGGCCACAATCTGGCGCTGGCGCGAAGCTTTTCAAAACGACTTTGCCGCGCGCATGGATTGGACCGTCAAAGACTTCGCGCATGCCAATCACAATCCGCAAGTGGTTGTGAATGGACAGAGTGGAACCGGCGTAATTGAAATCTCAGCGAAGGCCGGGCAGACCATCACGCTCGATGCCAGCGGCACCACCGACCCTGACCATCAGTCGCTTACCTATCAGTGGTTCCTCTATCCCGAAGCCGGACTCACGGGAACACACGGAGCAGATGTGTCTCTTTCGGGTGGGGATGGTCCGATTGCGACGGTGCTCGCGAAATCCGCTTGCCGGCCAATGTGGCTGCCGGGGATACCTTGCCACGGACCGGGCGTGATGCATGTGATTGTTGCCGTCACCGATAATGGTTCGCCGCGACTGACTTCTTACCGGCGCATCATCGTTACAGTGAACGGGGCAGAGTGAACGGCTGCGGGTCTGGAGAGACGCGTTACGGCCGGTCTGGAGACCGGCGAGACAACCGCGCATGAGCGCGGCGCTCCGGATGCTGGCGCGGCGACTGCGTACAGATCTCACGGCTGCAACACAAGTTGGTCGCCGCTCGAAACCACATTGCGATTCTTCTTCGCCTGGTCCGCGCTGTTTCTGGCGCCCGAGTCGAAACTGGCGGAGTTTGGGAAGAAAACGCGAAAGCAGGTCGCGCTTGCATCCTTCCACCGGAATGTCCGGCAAGAGATCCTTCCATCGTACTTCTGCACGATGCCGTTACTGATCCACAAACCCAATCCGGTTCCCTTGGTCGATTTGGTTGTAAAGAAGGGCTGAAACAACTGATGCGAAACGTCGGGGTGAATACCCTTCCCGGTGTCGATGATCGAGACCGTCGTACCGCGCAGATTTCTCGTCCAGTCAGTGGATTCGCGCACACTCACTCCGAGCACGCCGCCATCGGGCATGGCCTGAATCGCGTTACCCACCAGGTTTAGAAGAACCTGCCGCAGCTCCACCGGAAAACCGGTCAGCGGAGTGGACGATATGTACTCTTTGCGCACAGTAATGCGACTGTTAATAAGGACGCGGTGCTGCAGCTCGAGAACATCGTTAATGAGATCGGGCAAATGAATCTGTATCGGCTGCTTCGACTCCCGGTAAAAACTCAATGTCTGGCGCGTAATATGGCTGACGCGCTCGAGCTCCTGGGCCGCCATTTCCGCATACGATCGAGCTTCTTTGTTCAGCGATGAGTGATTGTTCAGCAGATAAAAGATGTTGGTGATTGCCTCAAGCGGATTGTTGATTTCGTGCGCGATGATGCCGGCCATACGGCCCATGGCCGCGAGCTTCTCAGTTTCACGCAGCGCCTCCTCGGCGCGCAGAGCCGCTGTAATATCGCGCCCAACCTCAAGAACCGCATTCCCCTCATGATTCATGTTCTTGCGGCAGGCCACCACCACCTTCGATCCGCTCTTGGTTGTCTGCACCAGGTTGCCGTACCACGATTTTTCCTCCTGGAGCGATTGCCGGATGGTTTCACGCGCTACGGGAAACTCAGTCTTCAGCAGATCATGCATGTCCTGCCCAATAGCTTCATCGCGGCTCCATCCATAAACCTCCTCCGCGCCTGAATTCCAGTACAGCACCGTGTCGTCGAGCGCGCGCACGATGATCGCTTCAGAAGAAATGTCGAGCAGTTCTGCGCGCAACCGGTACTGCGCCTCGCGTTTCATGAGCTCATCGGTGCGTTCCTGCACGCGTTGCTCCAGGCCCTTATTCAAGGTTTCGAGCATCCGGGTTTTGCGATGCAGATCGACAAAGACGCTGACCTTGGCGCGCAAAACTTCAGGCACCACGGGGACAGAGATGTAGTCGACCGCGCCGCGATTGTATCCACGCATCATGTCGGCGACGGACATGTGCACGCCTGATACAAAGATGATGGCCGTTTTCTGGAATCGTGGATGTTGACGGATAACGTCAGCCAATTCGAACCCATCCAGATCGGGCATGCTCACATCCATCAGCACGACGCCAACATCGGATTTCAGCAGTACATTCAAGGCCTCGCCCGAAGTGCTTGCTTTGATGAGGTTCTCGCCCAGATCCGCGAGGATCACCTCGTAGCTCAAAAGCTTGGCTGGTTGATCGTCGACCATCAGGATGTTGACTTTCTCATTGGCGACCATTACTACTCTCCTCAGGATGCCAGCGATATGGTGTTCATACGAGCCCTATCGGTGCAGCCACATCCGCAAGACCGAAAGAAGTTGTTCGGTATTGACAGGCTTGGCCAGGTACTCCGAGGCGCCCGCCTCAAGGCATCTTTCGCGGTCGCCCTTCATGGCCTTGGCTGTGAGCGCAATGATGGGGAGACGCCGCAATAACGAATTCTGCCGGATTCTCTGCATGGTCTCGTATCCATCCATCTCAGGCATCATGATGTCCATGAGCACAATGGCGAGGTCCGGAGTGGATTCGATGGTTTCGATCGCCTCACGGCCGGTGCCCGCCGAAAGCACGGTCATGCCGCGCCGCTCGAGAACGCTGCTCACCGCAAATATGTTTCTCACATCGTCGTCCACAACCAGCACCTTGCGGCCCGTCAAAGCATCGTCGGAGCGATGCAGCCTGTCGAGCATGTTCTGTTTTTCCTTCGGCAGGTCGGAGATCACGCGATGCAAAAAGAGCGCCGTCTCATCGAGCAGCCGCTCAGGAGACTCGACATCTTTTACCACCACGCTACGCGCCAGCTGATGCAGTTGGGCATCTTCTTCCGGCGTCAATTCACGGCCGGTGAAAACCACGACCGGCAGGTCTTTGAGCTGTGAATTGTCGCGCAATTGGGCCAGAACTTCGAAGCCCGACATATCGGGCAAACGAAGGTCGAGCACAACACAGTCGTAATTTCCGTCAGTCAGCGCCTTGAGAGCTGCGCCGCCGGACTCCACTACGTCGATATCGATGTCTTCGTATCCAAGAAGTTCGCGCGTGCTCAATTGCTCGGCTGGATTGTCTTCAACCATGAGCAGCCGCTTGCGGCGGGGCTGCGAGTATTCGCGGATCTTTGAGAGCGCGGCTACAAGGTCCTGGGTATTCGAGGGCTTGGTCACATAAGCAAATGCGCCGCGCGACAATCCGAGATGGCGGTCTTCTTCCACCGTAAGCATCTGCACGGGGATATGACGGGTCGCAGGATCCTGCTTGAGATGATTCAGCACCGTCCAGCCCAGCATGTCCGGCAGGATGACATCGAGTGAGATTGCGGTGGGCGTGAACTCACGTGCGAGCGACAAAGCCTCAGTGCCGGTGTTGGCGATGAGCACCTTGAACCCGCTGTCGCGCGAAAGGTCGCACAAGACGCGCGCATAGTGGGGATCGTCCTCCACGATCAGCAACACTGTATCGTCAGACTGAAGTTCGGCGCGATCGTCTTCGATCTTCGCCTCCTTCTCAGTGTGCGCGACCGGAGTCAAATAAGGTTGCGTGCCTGACTGAGCGCCGCTCTCCGTCGATTTTGCCGCGGGACGAGCAACGGCTCCCACGTAGGTTTGCGGCAGGTAGAGCGTAAACGTGCTTCCCTGGCCGGGCGCGCTCTTGAGCTGAATTTCGCCGCCCAACAAGTTGGCCAATTCGCGGCTGATGGCCAGCCCGAGTCCGGTTCCTCCAAACTTGCGGCTGGTGCCCGCATCCGCCTGTTGAAAAGCCTCGAAGATGATGCGCTGCTTTTCAGGGGCGATGCCGATGCCCGTATCGCGCACCTCAAATGCAATCACCGAGCCGGCGCCGTCGAGAATCGCATGGCCGGGACTCCATCCGCCTCGCGCAAGCGAAACCGACAATTTCACACTGCCCTGGTCAGTGAATTTGAAGGCGTTCGACAGCAGATTCTTGAGCACCTGCTGCAAGCGCTTTGAGTCGGTAACCAGGCTGCGCCCCATGGCTGCGTCGGTTGAGACGTCGAAGGTGAGCTTGCGGTTTTCTGCCTCGTGGCGGAAGGGCCGCGCCACAGAATCGAGCAACGCGCCGAAGAACACTTCTTCAGCCTCCACCGATACCGTGCCCGATTCGATTTTGGACAGGTCGAGAATATCGCTGATGAGGTTGAGCAGATCGGTGCCCGCTGCGTGGATGGTGCGCGCAAATTCAACGTGCTTGGGCGATAAGCTGCCGTCAGGATTCTCTGCCAGTTGCTGGCCCAGCACCAGGATGCTGTTCAACGGCGTGCGCAACTCGTGCGACATGTTGGCCAGGAACTCCGATTTGTACTTCGACGTGAGCGCCAGTTCCCTTGCCTTCTCTTCGAGTGCGCGCCGCGCTCGTTCGATCTCCTGGTTCTTGCGTTCCACTTCGTAGTTCTGTTCGGCAAGCTGTTGGGCCTTTTGCGCCAACTGCTCGTTGGTCTGCTGCAGTTCTTTCTGCTGCGCCTGCAGTTCCGCGGCGAGTTGCTGCGACTGCTTGAGCAGGCCCTCAGTCTGCATCGTGGCTTCGATTGAGTTGAGCACGATTCCAATGCTGGCCGTGAGTTGCTCGAGGAATGAGAGGTGCGACGCGGTAAATGCGCCCAGGCTCGCCAGTTCAATGACTGCCTTTACGCGGTCTTCAAACAACACCGGCAGTACAATCACGTTTTTCGGTCGCGCTTTAAAGAGTCCCGAGCGTATCGGCGCGGTCCCTTTGGGCAGGTCGGTGATCAGCATGCGGCGTTTTTCCGCAGCGCACTGGCCAACCAGGCCCTCGCCGATTCTCACTTCAGCCATATGGCCTTCGGGGGTGTCTGCATAGGTTGAGAGCAGCACCAGCGCACCGGTTGCGGGTTCGCTGCTTTCCATCTGATAGATGACGCCTTGCTGCGCGTTGACCAGCGGCGCCAGCTCTGAGAGCAGCATTCTGCCTACAGTTCCCAGTTCGCGCTGGCCCTGCAACATGCCGGTAAATCGCGCAAGGTTGGTTTTCAGCCAGTCCTGCTCCTTGTTGCGATCGGTGGTGAGGCGCAGGTTGTCGATCATGGTGTTGATGTTGTCTTTGAGTTCGGCCACTTCACCGCGTGCATCAACCTGAATCGATCGCGTGAGGTCGCCCTGCGTCACTGCTGTTGCCACTTCGGCAATGGCGCGCACCTGGGTAGTGAGGTTGGCGGCCAGCAGGTTCACGTTGCCGGTCAGGTCCTTCCACGTGCCGGCAGCGCCCGGCACGTTTGCCTGACCACCGAGGCGACCTTCGACGCCGACTTCGCGAGCCACGGTCGTAACCTGATCGGCAAACGTGGCCAAAGTGTCAGTCATATTGTTGATGGTTTCGGCCAGCGCGCCTACCTCGCCTTTTGCGATCACGGTGAGTTTCTGCGTCAGCACGCCGTTGGCGACAGCCGTAACCACCTTCACAATGCCGCGCACCTGCTCAGTCAGGTTTGCGGCCATCACGTTCACGTTGTCAGTGAGGTCTTTCCAGATGCCGGCTACGCCCGGCACCTGCGCCTGACCTCCAAGCTTGCCTTCAGTACCTACTTCGCGGCCTACGCGAGTGACCTCGGCGGCAAACGCGTTGAGCTGGTCGACCATGGTGTTGATGGTGTCTTTGAGCTCCAGAATTTCGCCCTTCACATCGACCGTGATTTTGCGCGACAAGTCGCCGCGAGCCACCGCAGTTGTTACTTCAGCGATGTTGCGCACCTGCGCGGTGAGGTTGCCGGCCATCGCGTTCACTGAGTCGGTAAGGTCCTTCCAGGTGCCGGCCACGCCGGGCACGTTGGCCTGTCCACCCAGACGACCTTCCGATCCAACTTCGCGAGCAACGCGCGTTACTTCGGCGGCGAACGAGCGAAGCTGCTCAACCATGGTGTTGAGCGTTTCTTTAAGCTGCAGAATTTCGCCGCGCACATCGACGGTAATCTTGCGCGACAGATCACCATTGGCGATAGCAGTAGCGACTTCGGCAATGTTGCGGACCTGCGCGGTAAGATTACCGGCCATGAAGTTCACCGAGTCGGTAAGGTCCTTCCAGGTTCCGGCGACTCCCGGCACAACCGCCTGACCGCCAAGCTTGCCGTCTGTGCCCACTTCGCGGGCCACGCGCGTCACTTCGCCGGCGAAGGCGTTGAGCTGGTCCACCATGGTATTGATGGTGTTTTTGAGTTCTAGAATTTCACCCTTCACGTCCACGGTTATTTTGCGCGACAGGTCGCCGCGGGCCACGGCCGTGGTGACTTCAGCGATGTTTCTCACCTGGCCCGTGAGGTTGCCGGCCATGAAGTTCACTGAGTCGGTAAGGTCCTTCCACGTGCCAGCCACACCTGGCACGTTGGCCTGGCCGCCGAGGCGGCCTTCAGTGCCTACTTCGCGAGCCACGCGTGTTACTTCGCCGGCGAACCGGTTGAGCTGATCGACCATGGTGTTGATGGTTTCTTTGAGCAGCAGAATTTCGCCCGATACGTTGACGGTGATCTTCTTCGACAAGTCGCCGTTGGCAATAGCGGTGGAGACTTCGGCGATGTTTCTTACCTGGCCGGTCAGGTTCGAGGCCATCGAGTTCACGTTGTCGGTAAGGTCTTTCCACGTGCCGGCGACGCCCGGCACTTGCGCCTGGCCGCCGAGTTTGCCGTCGGTGCCCACTTCGCGAGCGACACGCGTTACTTCGCCGGCAAAGCCGTTGAGCTGATCGACCATGGTGTTCAGCGTGTCTTTGAGCTCGAGAATTTCGCCCTTCACATCGACCGTGATTTTGCGCGACAGATCGCCGCGAGCCACGGCGGTTGCGACCTCGGCAATGTTTCTCACCTGGCCCGTCAGGTTCGAAGCCATGAAGTTCACGTTGTCGGTAAGGTCTTTCCAGGTTCCGGCAATTCCCTGCACCTGCGCCTGGCCGCCAAGCTTGCCTTCGGTTCCTACTTCGCGCGCCACGCGGGTTACTTCGCCGGCGAATGCATTCAACTGGTCGACCATGGTGTTGATGGTGTTTTTGAGCTCGAGAATTTCGCCTTTCACGTCCACGGTGATCTTGCGCGAGAGGTCGCCGCGCGCAACGGCCGTAGTGACTTCGGCGATGTTGCGGACCTGCGCAGTGAGGTTGCCGGCCATGGAGTTAACCGAGTCGGTAAGATCCTTCCAGGTTCCTGCCACGCCGGGCACGTTGGCCTGGCCGCCGAGACGTCCTTCGGTTCCCACTTCGCGAGCCACGCGCGTCACTTCGCCTGCAAACCTGTTGAGCTGGTCGACCATGGTGTTGAGCGTTTCTTTGAGCTGCAGGATTTCGCCGCGTACGTCGACGGTGATCTTGCGTGAAAGGTCGCCATTAGCGATGGCGGTTGCGACTTCGGCAATGTTGCGGACCTGGCCGGTCAAGTTGCCGGCCATAAAGTTGACGTTGTCTGTCAGGTCCTTCCATGTGCCTGCGACGCCGGGCACGCTGGCCTGACCGCCGAGTTTGCCTTCAGTCCCCACTTCGCGGGCTACGCGCGTGACTTCACCTGCAAACGCGTTGAGCTGATCGACCATGGTGTTGATGGTGTCTTTGAGCTCCAGAATTTCGCCTTTCACGTCGACGGTAATCTTGCGGCTCAAGTCGCCGCGAGCCACGGCGGTCGTAACCTCGGCAATGTTTCTCACCTGAGCAGTGAGGTTGCCGGCCATTGCGTTCACTGAGTCGGTAAGGTCTTTCCACGTGCCTGCCACGCCGGGCACCACCGCCTGGCCGCCGAGTTTGCCGTCGGTTCCAACTTCGCGAGCCACGCGTGTGACTTCAGACGCGAACGAGCGAAGCTGGTCGACCATGGTATTGATGGCTTCTTTAAGTTGCAGAATTTCGCCGCGCACATCGACCGTAATCTTGCGCGAAAGATCGCCGCTCGCCACAGCCGTTGCCACTTCAGCAATATTGCGTACCTGGCCGGTGAGGTTCGACGCCATGGAATTAACCGAGTCGGTCAGATCCTTCCAGGTACCGGCAACGCCGGGCACAACAGCCTGGCCGCCGAGTTTTCCATCGGTGCCCACTTCGCGGGCTACGCGCGTGACCTCTGCTGTGAAGACGCCCAACTGCTGGATCATGGTGTTGACGAGCTTGGCTGAACGGAGAAACTCGCCTTCGAGCGGCCGGCCATCCACGTCGAGCCGCACCGTGCGAGTCAGGTTGCCCTGGGCGACCGCGGCAATGGCGCGCGTAACCTCGGTCGTGGGACGAAGCAGGTCCTCTACCAGCGTGTTCACCGACACTTCCATATCGTTCCACGCACCGCGGCGCTGCTCGACCCGGAGGCGTTCGCGAGTCTTGCCCTCTTTTCCAACCGCCTGGCCTACGCGCTTCAACTCAAGCGCCATCTGCTCATTGGCCGCTACGATTTCGTTGAAGCTGTCGGCGATCTTGCCGTGCAATCCGGTCCAGGTGACCGGCAGGCGGACGCCGAAATCGCCGCTCTTCATGGTCTGCAGGCATTGCAGAATTATGGCCATGTGGTCGGTCGGCACAGCTTCATGCACGCCATTGCCATTTGCAGGGGGATGTTGCTCATCTGGCCCGGCAATGGGCTGCGGAAGTGTTATCTCCATGTTGTTGACTCCTGTTGCAGAACGGAAATGAGGGCAGCCAGAACTCGCCTCAGGCTAACCAGACACACGTCAGCGGCGCCCCGAGTGTCTCGTAAGGATGCGCTTGGCGGCAAAGAAGGTTGTCTGGCGCAGGCAGAACATTTTCGGATGGCTGGAAATATCGTCCTGCTCAGCGCAAACGCTTGACGCGGGTAATCGAATAGCAGGGGGACTCGTGGGTCGCCATGGGAGGAAGGGCCCCGAAGGGGGGATGTTTTAGCGCATGCGAAGTACCGTGATCGAGTCGTCACGATCAAATTCAGGTTCGGTTCGAGAAGAGGAGCTTTTGAGCACTTCCAACTCTGAAATCGACCGGACGATATGACGCTTCAATTCGTTCACGGCCGGGTCGTCCTGCTTGAATTCCTCAGTCTGCTGAAGACGGAACAGAGTGCTGCGCAGAATGTCGAGAATGCCTACGCTGGGGGGATACTCCATCTACACGTCTCCAGGCAGTTCGATGCTGGATATGGTCCACCGGTTGACCTCGCTCCTCGATTTGATGGTGCGGGAAGATCCTTTGATATGCAATAAACAAGCGACACTCGCGGCCGAGGTCTCACGCCGATTTGAGATCGCTCATAGCACCCGGCGGATAAGCGGTCGATTCGCGCACTACGAGATGTGTATCGATTTTGTATTCGCGCTGCGGGTCGCCGCCTTCAATAATGTGGGCTCGAAGCGCTTTCACCGCCGCCTTGGCCAGTTCAATCCTCGACATCTGAATCGAGGTGAGCGGGGGGATTGTCACTCTCGCCATTTGAATGTCGTCAAAGCCGATGATCGAGAGATCGGCCGGGACTCGCAATCCCACGCGGAAGGCTTTGTGCAGCACGCCGATTGCAGTCATATCGTTCGAACACATAACGGCCGAGGGCCGGCTGGCGCATTCAAGAATCTTCTGCATCGCATTCACTCCGCCCTCAAGCGTGTGATCTCCCTCCACGTGCCACTCAGGTCTCGCTGCGATGCCGCATTCATCGAGCGCGTGCAGGAACGCTTCGGAACGCGATCGCGCCGAGTGCAGTCGCATCGGTCCTGAGATGAATCCGATCTTCCGGTGGCCTAATGCGGCAAGGTGTTGCACGCCCTGTCGAATTCCATGACCATAATCGATTTTCAACAGGCTGACGCCCGGCCGGTCTGGCCCCGCGTCGACAAACACCAGCGGGATGTTTCTCTCGGCCAGCTGCTCGAACAACGGTTGCTCAATTCCAAAGGTCAGAATCGCCACTCCCTCGGCCTTGCGTTCGAGCAGGCGGCGAATGCAAACTTCCATCCGTTTGGGGTCGTAGTTCGTCGAGCTGATAAGAATCTCGAAGCCATTTTCGATGGCAATATCTTCGAAGCCCTGGATCAGCTCTGGGAAAAATGGATTTGTTATTTCTGAGACGACGAGACCCAGCATGCCGCTTCGTCCCGATCCAAGGGCGCGCGCCTGGGTGTTGGGAACGTAGCCCAGTTCATGAATTGCGCTCCACACGCGCTTGGCCAGCTTGGCATCGACGGTGGGCACGCGATTGATGGTTCTGGAAACGGTGGCAATTGAAACGTTGGCCCTGGCAGCAACTGCCCGAATGTCGAGCAGCGGCCGATCTCGTCGACTTCGGTTTGATGATCTCGGCATTCAAACTCTCGCGGTTCGGAAGGCGTTTTCATCATAACGCAGGAAGGGAAAGAATCGATCATGGATTTGACACCTAACTATCTGCACAATTAGGGTTAATCGACTGAGAAAACGCTTTCTTATCCCGACTCGAACCCTCCCTGCCTCTATGATTAGGTCCGGTGGGAAATGAAGGGGAATCCGATGCTCCTCAGCAATTTGCGCCAGCAAGTGCTTGAAGCCAACCTGGAACTGGTGCGCGCCGGTCTGGTCTTATACACCTTTGGAAACGCCAGCGGAATCGACCGCGCTGCGGGGATGGTGGCCATCAAACCCAGCGGCGTTCCTTATGAAACCATGCAGGCGTCGGATATTGTGCTCACTGACCTGGACGGCAAAATTGTGGAAGGGAACCTGAAGCCATCTTCGGACCTCAGCACACACATCGTTCTCTATAAGAATTTCCCGGAGATCGGCGGGGTTGTTCATACGCATTCCACCTACGCCACAAGCTGGGCGCAGGCGGGAAAGCCGATTCCGGCATTCGGTACCACGCATGCCGACTACTTCCACGGACCGGTTCCGGCGACAGATCCACTTACTGACGAGGAGATCAACGGCGACTACGTTCTAAACACCGGCCTGGCCATC
>Ga0335073_10007187_pt1 | contig 15615 bp, 10 predicted proteins | sample Lox_Sample_22_FD_207093 | JGI IMG/M metagenome (GOLD analysis project Ga0335073, IMG submission 207093) | Soil microbial communities from Loxahatchee National Wildlife Refuge, Florida, United States - Lox_Sample_2.2 | ecosystem: Environmental > Terrestrial > Soil > Wetlands | place: USA... | reverse complement strand
GTCCAGATAGCATAACCAAGCCAGCTTGGCGGCGCGTCGTGCATGGGAATGATCCTTCTGTGCAGTTCGCCCACCAGCAGCGGAATGCCGAAGGTCATCTGGTACATGTCCTGCACCTGCGGTTCGGCCAGCTCGATCTTGTAGATCTCGCCGAACCACGCCTTGATCTGCGCGGCGCTCCACCGCCGGATCGATGCCACCTCGTCATAGCGCTTCTCGGTCGACTCTTGCAGGCTCCAGCGCAGCAGGTCGGCGCCTCCCACCAGCAGCGGCAACCCTTCAGCCCGTTCGATCTCGCGCGCCGCGTCGACGGCCGTGACGGCGTTCAGCTCGGTCGCCGCCGTGTAGTCCACCAGGGTGCGAATACCGCACTTCAGATGCAGGACCGGATTCTGGTCCCGCGGCGCCAGCCAGTTTGAAACCGCCACCAGCGCGCGAATCTTCCGCGCCCTCTTGGGATTCTTCTTCGCATCCGCAAGCGCCCGCGTGAACTCTTCAATCTCGTCCGCCTCAAAGAAGTTCACCGAGCCTTCGCGGTTATACCTGGGCGCAGGCGCCGGTGCGGCCGCGGTCACCGGCTGCGCGCTGCTCATCGCCTCGGTTTCCACGATCGGCGCCGCCGGAGCGGGCGAGGGAATCACAATGGGCTCCGCTGCTGGTTCCGGCATCGAAGAAAAAGCCGACGTCGGGAAGGTGTCTGTCTTCACATCGGCCAGTATCTCCGTGGCCGCGTGCGAGTTGTGCGACCCAAAGCTCGACCCTGAATCCGTCTCCGGCGATTCCTTGCGGAACCAGATGTCGATCGGATCAGACGCCGGCGAAGACGACGGCTCCGAGTGCAGCGTAATTGACGGCATCGGCTCGGGTCCGCGCGTCACGGATGGAAGCGTGTCGCTGTTCAGCGCAGGCTTCGGCAGCAGCCCGTCCTGCCACATCTCCAGTTCCAACTGGCGGATAAAGTCGTCCACCCGCGGAAAGTTGATCTTGAGAATGGCAAGGTCAGGATTGTTCGAGCTGTCATCGAGACTGCACGCCCACTCCAGCCATTCGCTGGCCGCGGGTCCGGGCAGATCGGGCGGCGCAGCCTGGCCCGAGATCTCCATCAGCTCCATCACCGCCGCATCGCGCTGCTGCAGCCGCTCCAGCTTTGTCCGCTCGCGGCGATGGGTCACCGTACCGCTCGACAGTCTCTGCGCCACATCCAGGTACTTGTGGCGCTTCACGGCGGCATCGTCCAGCCTTCCCACCAATGTATGCAGCTCTTCCTTCGTCTGCCACTTTGCCGATGCGTCTTCTGACAGAATCGCATCCCGCAGATTCTGGCACACGTCGAGCAGATGATTCAGATCTGCCAGCGCCTCGGCGCGATCCAGCTTCTGGCCGGCCTCCAGTTGGTCAATCCTGGCACGCCACACGCGTGTCTGCTCGTTGAGCGATTGAAGGGTATCGGTCACTATGCTGCGGCGATTCTGGATGATAGGTGATGCACTCACGTAGTTGCTCCAAGGCGTCGGAAAGTCTATTTTCAGTTCAAATATCGTAGCGTGATTGACATACACACCTCACGGCCATGCCGCTGCCCGCCGCACACCCGGGTCACGTTACCTAAGTCCACGAACCCTTCTGGGCACGAGATCAGCCGAACGCCCCTTAAAACTCCGTCGTCAGCCGCAGCAGGCAGCTCCTGGGCGGCCCAATCGCATTTCCTGAAAACAGGCCGCCGAAGTCGATTACATCCAGCAGGTTGTTCAGGTTCTGCCCATCGGCCTGCAGGCGAACGTTGAACCTCTCGGAGTGGTAGAGATTGGCTCCGGCTGACGCATTCACCTGAAAAGCAGGATCGATGCGCCCGCGGTCAAAGTTGATCCGGTCCAGCACCGGTTGTCCGTACTCGGCGAGCACAGTTGCCGGATCGCCATCAAATTCGAACGGCAGCCCGCTGTCATACTGGATTCCGCCTGCCAGCCAGACCCGCGGATGCACCTGATAGCGAAGGCGAGCCCGCACCGTGTTGCGCTGGTCCTGCGAATCCGGAAAATGTCCCGAGAGCTGCGTTTCGGCAGCCGTCGCGTTGTCGCCAAGAAACAGCCCGCCCGTCACCGGGTTCCAGGCATTCCCCACCTCGTACGAGTAGCTGAGAAATCCTGAGAATCTTCGCCACTCCGGTAGATCCAGCTTGCCCTCAGCTCCGTAGACGATCGCCTTCCTGAACGCAATCGGAAAGCTGATCGTTGTATTGTCGATCTGATCGTCGTCTGCATAGTTGTCCATGACCCGCCGAAAGTAGTTCACGTCAAGCTTGGCTTTCCCGAACAGGCCTTGTGTCAGACCGCCTTCGTAGTAATCGCCGGACGAGGGCTCCACGGGCAGCCGCAGAAATGTCGTGGGGTCCAGGGATTGAACTTGAGGCGAGCTGGAGAGCAGGATGTTTTCGAACGAGGGCGTCTGGAAGATGCGATCGTACGAAAAATGCAGAATGAGGCCGGTCGCCGCAAAATACCGCGACACCGCGAACCGCGGCTCAAGCGCCTGTTTGTTCACGAGCAGCTGATAGTGGTCCCATCGCAGGCCCGCATTGATCGTCCATTTTCCCAGGTGGACGAGGTCCTCGGCGAAAACCGCTTGCTCCAGATCGGGCCTCTGCGCTGCGAACGCGAAGGTAAGCGGCGTTCCGTCGTCGAAGCGCGCTGGATCGGTGATCACGTAACGGGTGTCTTCGTGCAGAAAGGTACTGTCCGACTCCACCCCTGCCTTCCACTCGCTGCGGCCGCGGTCGGCTACGGCAAATGCCTTGAAGTAGCCCTCGCGAAACCGGTTATGCTGGAAGACCTCGACCGGCGTCGACTCCGCATTCGAATTGAAGTCAATGGCGTTGTCGCGCACCATGCCTGCCAACCGCGCCAGTGTCTTCGCCGAGAATGTGTGCTCGTAGGAAGCAATGCCCATGGTTTCGAGGTTGTCCGCCGTTTGCCTCTGTCCCGCGGCCTGCTGCACCTGCTCATTCGGAAGGTCGTAGCGCGACAGTTCATGGCGGACCGTCAGGCTGAGCCGATCGTTCGTCGACAGGTCGCGTTCGTAGCGGCCCGAAAAGTCCCCCAGCGTCCCGGTATTCGAGTAGTTCTGCGGCACAACGGGATTCAGGTAATGGTCGGTCATGCTTCCGCTCGCGCTGCCGCCAAAGGTGTTCCCGCCAGCCGTGTATTGACCCCGCGCGAAGCTGCTGCCCGTGGCAAAGCTTCCGCCGGCCAGAGCGAATTCGCCATGCAGCCCGGGTTGGGCATCCTGCACGGTATTCACCTCGACCACCCCGCCCATCTTCCGGCCATACTCCGCCGGTATTCCGGCTGTGTACACGCTCAGCGATTCGACATCATCCGCCTCGATCTCCGGACCGAAGCTCGGCGAGCGGTTGTCGGTGAGCGGAATGCCGTCGACGACAAACTGCGTTTGATACTCCGATCCCCGTGGATGCAGCACGGCATTGCCTTCGTACAGCCAGCCAGGCTGCGAATTGATGAGATCCTGCAAAGAACGCCCCGGAATCGAACCGAGCCGGTGCTGAATAAAGGAAGACCCCACCTGATCCACATTTCCCGCCTGCTCCGGATCGATCAGTGTGCTGCCCGCCTCGACCGCGACCGACTGCTGCACCGGGGCGAGTTTCAGTGCAATCGAATAGGCGACCGGGATCGATGAGCGGATGGCTACACTCTCGGCTACCGGGGCAAATCCTGCGTGATCCACCTGCAGCCGGTAGATCCCGTAGGGAAGGCGCGCAATGTCCAGCTTCCCCTGCCGGTCTGTCTCAAGAGTCGTGCCGTACTGGTTCGCCTGGCTCAGCAGGTGAATCGTCGCCTGCACTCCGCGCCCCGAAGGATCGGCGATACGCAGCCGCAACTCTCCGCTGTTGCTCTGGCACAGCGCCGGAAGAGCGCCAATAAACAGTACGAGCGCGCTGCGTTTTGACAATCTGACCTCACCCTGTTCGCGCGTGTCCGGCTCAAGTGAAGGTGAACCGGCGGGAGCACGGGACCTGCTCCTCACTGCGCATCATCTCATTTTGAATGGACGCGCTTCAGCCGCGCCAGGCCGCCAGCCTCAAATCTGCCGGACTGAGCGAGAGGCGCCCGCATGCTCAGGCAGCAGGGCCGAGAGCCTGCGGCTTTTCCCTTGCCGGTTACGCGTGTTGCCAGCTCTTGTATACGAATTCGAGGCTGTAACCGTCAGGATCGAACACGCTGGCGGCGTAATAGCGCGGATCGTAGTAAAGCCGGACACCGGGTGCGCCGTTGTCAGTTGCTCCCGCCGCCATCGCCGCGGCATAGGCGGCCTCCACCTGTTCGCGGCTGCCTGCGACAAAGCCGACATGGGCGGCACCCCCATCGGCGATGCCCTCGCGAAGCCACAGATACAGGCGGCCACCTGCGCCGAAGCCTTTCAGGTCAGGATGGCCGGGCGGTCCGTTCTTTCCGTCGTAATCGAAACGCTGGTCGATGCCAAGCGGAGCAAGTGCCGCATCATAAAACGCGCTCGAACGCTTCATATCGCTTACGGCGAGAAAAACATGGTCGATCATGTCTCTTCCTTTTTTTCTCTGATGACCGGATCCTTCTCACGCTATCGCCTGAAGCAATCCTCGGCGTGATCGTTGACGATCCCCGCCGCCTGCAGCCACGCATAAACAATCACCGGCCCGCAGAACTTGAATCCGCGCCGCTTCAGCTCCTTCGAGATCGTCACCGACAGCGGACTCTGCGCCACCACCGGCCCCCTGTTGCGGATCGGTTTGCCACCCGCCATCTCCCACACCCACTCCGCAAAGTCGATGCCGGCCTTTTTCATCTCCAGGTAGGCTCGCGCACCGCCAATCGTAGCTTCAATCTTCGCCCGCGAACGCACAATGCCCTCGTTTTCGAGCAGCTTTTGGATTTCGGCTTCTCCGAACTTTGCCACCTTCACCGGATCAAACTGCCGGAAGGCTTTGCGAAACGCATCGCGCTTGCGCAGCACCACGATCCACGCCAACCCCGCCTGAAAGCCTTCAAGCATCAGCAGTTCCCACAGCACGCGGCTGTCGTGCTCGGGCACGCCCCATTCTGTGTCGTGATACGCGCGCATCAGCTCGTCGTTTTCCGCCCACTTGCATCGCTTCTTCGCTTTCCCTGCCATGGCACCAATACTAAAGGGGCCGCGCCACGCGCAGCCCCTCGTCCAGCCTCTCTGTTTCTCTGTCTTCGGTTTCTCTAGTCCACCACCAGCTCCGCGTGCAGGCTTGCCGTTGAGTCGTCGCCTGCCCACACGTCAAACGTGCCCGGTTCTACAGCCCACACCTTCGTCTGCGGGCTCCAGAACTGCAGCTCGCTCTTGCCCAGCGGGAACTTCAGCGTCTGCGTTTCGCCGGGTTGGAGCGTGACCCGCTTGAAGCCCTCCAGCTGCCGCTCCGGCCGCGAAGCTGATCCGGCGCGCTGGTGGATATACACCTGTGCTACTGCATCTCCCACAACCGAGCCCGTATTCGTCACTTCCACCTCGACCTCGCTCGTCTCGCCGGCCTTGATCTCATGCCGGCTCAGCCGCAGATGATCAAACTTGAAGGACGCATAGCTCAGCCCATAACCAAACGGATACAGCGGTTTCGACGACATGTCCCAATAGCGCGAAGTGAATCCGGGCCGGTCGTCCGGCTCGTGAGTCAGATTGTGGTTGTAGTAGAGCGGCTCCTGGCCCGCGGCGCGCGGCCAGCTCACTGGCAGCTTGCCGCCCGGGTCCACGTCGCCAAACAGCACGTCGGCCACGGCGTCGCCGCCTTCCGTTCCCGGATACCATGCCTCAAGAATCGCTTGGACATGTTCTGACGCCCAGCGAATGTCGAGCGGCCGGCCATTCTCCAGCACAAGCACCACGGGTTTCCCTGTCGACGCCACCGCTTCCAGCATCTGCTCCTGAATACCCGGCAGATCGAGCGTGGCGCGCGATGCGGCTTCACTGCTCATGCTTGAGAGCTCTCCCATCACCGCGACCACCACGTCTGCATCCGCCGCTGCAGCCTTCGCCTTTGCGATCCAGTCGGCTGTCTCCTCGGGTGTGGGAGGCGGAACCGGCTTGGCATGGGTCAACTGCTCGAAGAATCCCGGATACAACCGGTTCGGTACGGGCCCCGGCACGAAGTTGATCGCGACGTCCGCGCCCAGCTTGTTTTTCAAGCCGGCCAGCACGGTCACGGGATGGCTCTTGCCCGCGCCCCCGAACAAGCCTTCAACCGTCCACCCACCCTCAATGTCGCGCTTGGAGTCGGCCAGCGGCCCGATCACCGCAACCTTCTTCAAGCTCTTCGCCAGCGGCAGCGTGTGATTCTCGTTCTTGAGAAGCACCATCGAGCGGCCCGCCAGCTTGCGCTCAAGCGCCAGTCCTTCCGGTCGATCCAGCACTTCGTCCACCTTCGACTCGTCCACATAAGGGTGGTCAAAGAGGCCAAGCTCGAACTTCGCTTCCAGAATCGGCAGCACCATCTCATCCAGCTGCGCGTCGTTGATCTTGCCATCAATCGAAAGCTTGGCGAGGTTGTGCGTGTAGGTCTGGCTGGCCATATCCATGTTCAGTCCGGCCGCAAACGCCTTGTACGCCGCATCCTCGGGATCGCTTGCGTAGCCATGCGTCACCAGACTGCCCACGGCGAACGCGTCGGAGACCACGAATCCCTTGAAACCCCAGTCCTTCCGCAGCACGTCTGTGAGCAGCCAGTGGTTGCCGCTTGCCGGCACATCGTTCAGGTCCATGTAGGCGCTCATGAAGGTGGCCGCGCCCGCCTGTTCCGCTGCGTGGAACGGCACGAGGTACACGTTCCGCATCAACTCTTCCGGCACGTACGAGGAGTCATAGTCACGCCCGCCATCGGCGGCGCCATAGCCGGCAAAATGTTTCACGCAGGCCAATACACTGTCCGGACCGATCGTCTCTCCCTGGAATCCCCGCACCTGCGCCCGCGCCATGGCCGCGCCCAGGTAAGGATCCTCGCCGGCGCCCTCGACGATCCGGCCCCATCGCGCGTCGCGGGCTATATCCACCATCGGCGTAAAGGTCCAATCGATACCCGCGGCGCGGGCATCCTGCGCCGCATAGTGCTGCGCCTGCTCTTCCACGCTCGGGTCCCACGACGAAGCCATCGCCAGCGGCACCGGGAATACGGTCCGGTATCCGTGAATCACATCGAAGGCAAACAAAATCGGGATATGCAGCCGCGACTTCTCCACCGCAAGATGCTGCAGCCGGTTGATCTCTTTCACATCAGTCAGCCAGAGAATCGAGCCCACCCGGCCCTGGGTGATCAACTCGTCCGGCTTCTCGTTCCCCAGCATGGGCATGACTATGCCCGAAGACTGGTTCAGCTGACCCACCTTCTCATCCAGGGTCATCTTCTTCAGCAGAGCTTCGGCGCGGCGGTGCGCCTCTTCGTGCGGGGTTGTAGTTGATTGTGCGATCGAACTGGCCGAAAGCGCGATCAGCGCAAGACAGAGCAGGATGCTGCTACGAATTATTCTTTTCATGATGTTTTTGGACCCCGTGTTTTTGGCAAGGCGCAAGCATAGACCATCGGTTCCGCTTCTGCCTACCGCAGCCGGCACACTGTGACGTGCAGGGGTGGTTCCTCCACAAAAAAGCGCCCCTCGGTCCGTCCTGCCTGGATGCGTTCCAGGTCTGGCAAACCGAAGGGGCGAGGAGCCGCAATCACAAGAAGTTGCGCTTTCACGTGCGGCCCGTGCGTCGGTAATCTAGCTCCCGGCAAGGACACACTTCAGGCGCATCTTCTGGACCGACCAGAACTATATTTTCCTCCGTAAAATGGAAACAGGTTTGATCGGGTACCAGACCGCCCATTCTTCCGTTAAGTCCATTTATTTCTGTTTACTGTTCACGTATAGACAAGGTTGATACGGCCACGTATCATACGCATTGCCGATGGATGACCCTCTTTTGCATCACGTTATCCACACGGCGCGAGACCACGTCTTCGGCGGATTCTGAGCCGAGGTCCCTCGAGTCCAGCAACGGAGAGAATGCGTGCCGGCGACCTCCAGGTCTAACCCGGAATTCGAGCTCCCCTCCTCCGGTCCCGACCCAATTCGGGTGCGGGAGCAGCTCGATCGTCTCCTCGTTCACCCTCTTTTCGCTAACAGCAAACGTTATCCGGCGCTGCTCGCCTACGTCGTGGAACAAGCCCTCCTGGGGAACGCTGCCGAGTTAAAGGAGCGCAGTATCGGGGTCGAAGTTTTTGGCCGGACCCCCACCTACGACGCCAACGCCGACCCCGTCGTGCGCATCACCGCCGGTGAGGTCCGCAAGCGTCTCTCCCAGTACTACTATGAGACGGCGCACGAGACGGAACTGGTGATTGAGCTTCCCGTCGGATCCTACGTTCCGCAGTTCCACCAGCCGGAGGCGCCGGCCGCCGTGAACGAACCGGAGTTGCCGTCCTCTCCCGAGGGGACGGCGCCTCCCGGTCTGCCCGCGCAGGCTCCTCCGCGCCGGCACTGGTTTCTCGTCACCGTGCTCGTAGTCATGGCCGGCGCGCTCGGCCTGGCAGGCGGCCTGCTCTATCGTCCAACCCCGCCCCCGACGCCGCCCTCGATTCTCGACCGGTTCTGGGAGCCGGTCATCTCCAGCGCCAATCCGGCGACGTTCTGCCTGGGTGAGCCGGCAAAGAACCTCGACGAAGCCACCATCGACAACTACGATGCCCCCATCAGCCCGCCTCCACCAGAAAAGCTCTACGTGCGGCTGCACTATGCGGGCGATCTCGCCCTCGCCGATGTCATCACGCTGACGCGCACCGTCGCAGAACTCGAGGCCCACCATAAGACCTTCCGCGTCGTCCCTGCCTCCGAGGCCTCCTTCGAGCAGCTGCGCGAAGGTCCCATCGTCCTGATCGGCGCTTTTGACAATATCTGGACCCTGCGTGTAACGCAGAAGCTCCGCTTTGGATTCGAGTCACGGGATGGAGTCGCTCTTCTTGTCGACCGCAAAAGCAAGCAGGCCACCTCGTGGGCAACCGCATGGGACCTGCCTTACCAAAAACTCTCTCGCGATTACGCCATTGTCGCGCGCATCCACGACAACACCACCGGCCAGCCGGTGATCATTGCAGCCGGCATCTCAGAAGAAGGCACCGAGGCCGCGGGCGAGGTTCTCTATAACCCCGTCTATCTCAATTCCCTGGTCAGCAAGCTTCCGCCTGATTGGCAGCAGAGAAACGTCGAAGCAGTTATTGAGACACAAGTCATCCAGGGCCACTCCGGACCGCCCAACGTACTTGCCACCGAGACATGGTAAATCGCTAAAGAGTTCGTCCCACGCCACTTACTACTTCGATTTGGCGCGTTGCGCTGCCCAGCGTCTGCGCTGCGCATCGGCAATGCGCTTACGAGCCTCCGGGCTGAGCACTCTCTTCTTTCTTGTTGTCGACAACTTGCCGCTCCTGGTCTTGGTCAGCTTCAACGACATCTTGCCAGAGCTGGCCAGAAGGGCCCGCACCTTTGTCAGCTTTGCGATCTCGGCGTCAATTTCTGCAACAATCGATTCAATCGTCATGCAAGCAGAATAACTCACTGACTCTGCAGAGCGGCAGTTTCCGCAGTTGCAAACTCCTCAAACCTGGCCATAACTGGCAGGCCCGCCATTTCAGCTTGATTGGGCCCGTCACTCGTCGCGTCTCTGCGGCCCGTCCGCGCTGCGGTATGAAGCAATGAAGTGCTTACCTACTTATCTTTGAGTCCGCGCGAACCAATCGATGTTCGGCTACCGCCCAGGTCAAACATGAGTTATTTCTTGTCCCGGAAGCGAGCGGGCGAGCCCTAAGGCCCGCCCCTTCAGCCATTCTCAGATTCTTTTGTCACGATCCCAGATACATCACATGAATGTAGGTTCCCAGACGCACGTTGTAGGCAAGATACCACCCATCGTGATCCGGATCTTCGTAAATGATGATGTCGTCTGAATCCCACAGCCAGCCGTCGCAGTACGCCAGGTCGGCCGGAGCCACGCTCCAGTACCAACCGTTGAACCAGAACCGGCTGGGTCCGCCACCGACAAGGCGCCACCTGTGCGAGGGACCAAATCCACCTGCGAAGCGGCCGTGCTCGAAAGGATGGTCCACGTGATACCGCGGATCGTTCGGCCCGGTATCATGGCCCACCCACTTGGCGCGTCCGAATGCACCGCTATCTACGTGCGGTGCGTCGGGGTGACCCGGCTTGTCGCTGTAATTCCGATGCTCGTTCGAGGGTTGTGGCGTCCCATGATACTGTGCCGGTCCGCGCGACGGCGGCTTTACCGGATGACCCGTGGGTCGAACGTTCTGATGTTCCTGTCCGTTCTGATGCTGTTGCGCGAATACCGGAACCGACAACGCGAGCAATGCTGCCAATACGAGATGTCCTGCGCGCATAACGTCCTCCTGATGCTCCCTGCGGTGCGCTTCGACTGGTGAGCGCGTCTACTCCGCCAGGCCATCACAACAACAATAGATGCAACCCCGCCTTTATCGGCAAGTTGTCTTTGCACTTTTCCGTATAAGTGCCCATTTGCTCCAAGTCCTTGACTCGATTGAATCCCAGGCTCCCAATGCCGGGGTCATACTCTTATCCAAACAAGAAAAGGCTGACTTATTCGGCAGCCTTTCTCCTTGGATCATCTATTTGCTAACTGCCGCAACCTGGTCGACTCGCTTCGTCCACCGGCGCCAGGCAATATGAACTTACGCCACCACCGCCGCTGGCTGTCTCCGCCATGCGTAGAGAGGGAAGTGGTTGGCCAGTTCCGCAACTTCACCGCGTATGCGATCGAGGGCTGCGTCATCCTTGCGTTGTTCGAGGGCTCTTGCGATCCACGCGGCGATCTGCCGCATCTCTGCTTCTTTCATGCCGCGCGTCGTCAACGCCGGTGTGCCGATGCGAATTCCCGAAGGCTTGAGCGGCGGGTTTGTATCGTATGGGATCGCATTCTTATTCACCGTGATGCCGGCCTTGCCCAGCGCCGCCTCAGCCTCAGAACCCAGAATGCCCTTTTCGAACACATCCACCAGCATCAGATGATTGTCTGTGCCGCCTGAAACTAACCGGTAGCCCGCCTCCTGCAGCGCGCTGGCAAGCGCCTTGGCGTTCGCGACAATCTGCGCCGCATAGGCCTTGAACTCCGGCCGCAGCACCTCGGCAAAGGCCACGGCCTTTGCCGCCACGATATGGACCAGCGGTCCGCCCTGCTGGCCGGGAAACACTGCCTGGTCGACCGCTTTGCCGATCGTCTGTTCGGGCTTCTGGCCTACCTGATAGTCCTTGCCGCAGAGAATCAGTCCCGCGCGCGGTCCGCGGAGCGTCTTATGCGTGGTCGTCGTTGTAATGTGCGCATGCGGCACCGGCGAGGGATGCGATCCGCCCGCCACCAGTCCGGCGATGTGCGCCATATCGAAGACGTAAACCGCGCCCACCTTGTCCGCGATCTGACGCATCCGCGCGAAATCCCATAGCCGCGGATAGGCGCTCGCACCGCCGATGATGGCCTTCGGCTTCTCCCGCTCGGCGGTCGCTTCCAGCTCATCGTAGTCGATTACCTCGGTATCGCGCCGCACGGTATAGAACGTCGTTTTGTAAAGCTTGCCGCTGAAGCTCAGCTTGTGCCCATGGGTCAGGTGACCACCGTGCGCCAGGTCAAGGCCAAGAATCGTATCGCCCGGCTGCAGCACCGCCATGTATGCCGCAGCGTTGGCCTGCGACCCCGAGTGCGGCTGCACGTTCGCGAACTCTGCCCCGAAGATCTGCTTGGCGCGATCGCGCGCCAGGTTCTCCACCACGTCGGTGTACTCGCAACCCCCGTAGTAGCGCCGCCCCGGATACCCCTCGGCGTACTTGTTCGTGAACACCGATCCGGCCGCCTCCAGCACCGCTTCCGACACGAAGTTCTCGCTGGCAATCATCTCCAGCCCTTCGTGCTGGCGAAGCGTCTCATGGTCAATAGCGGCGGCAACTTCAGGATCGGCCTGGGCGAGGGAAAGAGCCATGCGGTCTGTCATAGCTAGATTCTAGGGCATGGGCCGCTGGCTGCCACCCAGAAAGACTGCTCGGCCCGCAAAGCCCTTTAAGTTGTTTCGATCGGCTTACGACGCCCCGCTCACCGCATCAGCTTCTGCTCCGCAACAGCCAGCACATGGCCGGTCTTGTGATCGACCTCAAACACCACCAGCCGCACCGGGCCCGTCGCTTCGTCCTTGTGGTCAAGCGGTCCACCGCCCAGCTTCAGCGGCCGGCCATCGGCATTCTCCGCGCCAAGCTCTTTCATCACCCGCACCACAGCAACATGATGCAGCGTGCGTCCGGCATTCTCGCCGCTCTTCACTTCGGAATGCGTGGCGTCTTCTGCAAGCACCGCAACCAGCCGCGCCTTGGCGTCCGTCGCCCCCTTCACTGAGAAGACCGCTGCGCCGTTCTCCCAGCGAGCATCCTCTATCTGCAAATCCGCTTTGGGCCTGGTTGCCGCCTCAGCCACCGCGCGTTCCACTGCCGGCGCATTGTTCCCCACCATTTGCGCGGAGCCGTCGACGACGGCCTGCGGCGTATAGCTGTCCTGCAGATTAAAGCGATACTCATAGGACTGTTGCCGCTCAGTCATCTCTTCCAGCGAGAAAGGATCGCGCCAACCCTGGCGATCCCAGTACGTCACATGCTCGCTCAACACAATCGCCTCGGCGCCGGGAACGAACTGCCTCGCATCCATCTGGCCCAGTAATTCATCGGCGGGCGGACAATCAGAACATCCCTCCGACGTAAATAACTCCACCAGCACAGGCACGCGCTGGCCCCCGGCCTGCGCCAAACCAGTTAACCCGAAACAGCCGAATGCCAGCGTACACAGGAGCAACCGATGCGGCAAAGGCCGAAGCAAAGGGGAAGTCATACACCTATCCGATGGAAAGCGTAGTCCCGAGGTTACAAGTGACGCCAGCGACATGGGCCGGACCGGCTCCCGCAACCCATCAGCCGGTACTTCGGTATCTGCCTGCCAAAGAAAAATCGCGGCCCGGAAAACTTTTCCTTCATCCGCGGGTCCTAGTTCACCGTGGGCCAGTCGTCGCAAAGCAAGGCCCCGGAGGAAATGATGAACCGGACACTCTTGATTTTCGCAGTCGCAGCCTTGACTGCCGTGGGCCCGGCCCTTGCGCAATCGGCCACTGCGCCCAAGGAAGGCTCAGTAAATGACCGCCGTCAGGATCAACAGCAGCGCATCGCCAACGGCGTGCAATCGGGCCAGATGACCGCCGGCGAAACCAAGCGCGTTGAAGGACGCGAAGCCAACCTCAATAGAGAGGTCCACGCAGACCGCACCGCCAACGGGGGCAAGCTCACCACGCAGGAGCGCCAACAGGTCAACCGCCAGCAGAACAACATCAGCCGGTCCATCTATAACGACAAGCACAATGCAGCCCAGGCCCACTACGGCAACAACGAAGTAGGCCAGCGCCGCGCGAATCAGCAGGCCCGTATCGCAAACGGCATCCGCAGCGGCCAGATGACCGCCGGCGAAGCCGCCCATTCCGAGAACCGCGAGCAGCGCATCAACCGCAGTGTCGCCGCAGATCGCGCCGCCAATGGCGGCCGCCTCACCGCACAGGAACGGAGCAACATCAACCGCAGGCAGAATGGCGCCAGCCGCCAGATCTACCGCCAGAAGCACAACGCCCGCGTGCGTTAAGCAGACATCCCTCCCCCCAGCCGCCGAGCCGGTTATGCTGAACCCATGACCGGCTCTCGCTTTCTGCGGCTCATCTTCTTCGTCGTGTTCTCAGCCGGCTCCGTCGCTCAGGCCCCGCCTCAGCCCGCTTCCGTGCCTGCCCCCTCGCTCACACCGGCCGTCGTTGTCGCGGGCTCGCCTGAGCTCATTCGAATCTCAGCGCCGGAGATCACATCTATCGACGGGGAATGGCTCCATCGCAAGCTCGAGTTCTTCGCAAGCACCGATCGCCACGCCTGGTACGCGCTTGCCGGCGTTGACGTCGAAACAGTCCCCGGTCCCTCCACGCTGCAACTGCATCTGCGTCTCGCCGGCGGCGCCACGCGCGAGATCATTCAGGCGATTGAGATCCATCCCGCGCACTACCGGACCGCGACACTCAGCGTCGCGCCGCGCTTCGTCTCGCCCGGTCCCGAACAGATGAAACAAATTGAAGCCGACCGCGCTATCAAGAAGCAGGTCTTTGCCGCCAGCGCGCCCGAACCTCTCTGGCACGGCAGTTTTCGCACGCCTGTCCACGCCCCGCCCACCGACAGCTTCGGCACGCGCCGTGTCTTCAACGGCAAGCTCGATTCCGTTCATACCGGCATGGACTTTCGCGCGCATACAGGCACGGTCGTCAGGGCAGGGAACTCAGGCGTCGTGGTGCTTGCGCGGCCTCTCTACTACGAGGGCAACTGCGTCATCATTGATCACGGCCTTGGCCTCTATTCCATCTACATGCACTTCAGCCGCTTCGATGTGCACGAGGGCCAGCACGTCGTCACCGGACAGCGTCTCGGCCTCAGCGGCGCCACGGGCCGCGTTACCGGCCCCCATCTTCACTGGGCCGTGAGCTGGCAGGGCGCGCACCTCGACCCCGCAAAGCTGCTCAAGTTGAATCTGAATCCGGTGCACTAACGGGTCAGTGCTTCTTCCACGTCTTCGCCGCACTCAACAGTCGTGCTCTCGGTCGCCGCCTTCTCTTCGCGCAGCTCTTTGTACGCGCGATGCACAAACGACCCCAGATACCAGCCGTCGATGTACTTGTACGGCGTCTCGCCGGTGGTGTAGTGCCCGCACGGCAGCACCTTCGGCGTGAAGTTCAATCCGATGCGCGTGAACGCCTCCACCACCTTCAGCGAATACTCCTTGGGGAAGGTCAGGTCGTAGTTCGCGTAGACCAGCAGCACTTTCTTCTTCAAGCCTTCCACTTGCGGGCTCGCGATGCGATCGTAGTAGCTGATCGGGCTGATCGCCGACCACAGCGCGCGCAGCCGCTCCTGCGTCATCCCCGCATCTTCCACACCCTGCCGGATGTGCCGCGTGCTTTGCCCTGCCCACACCACATCGCCAAACGCCGTCGACGCATGATTAAAAGCATTCACGCGGATGCGCTTGTCGTGCGCGCTGGCCAGAAACGCGTAGCACGACCCCAGGCTCGTCCCCAGCACGCCAAAGTGCTCGTAGCCCTGCTCCTCCAGCCAGTCGAGGCAGCAGCGAATATCCACTACCGCCTGGCGGCACGCGGAAATCGTGCGCCCGATGTTCGCGCTCACGGCGTAGTCTGACCGCTCCAGCTCACTGGGCCGGCGAATATCGTGGTACGGCTTCGACAGTCGCAATGCCGACACGCCGAATTTGTTGAAGATCGCGCACAGCGAGTTGTGGCTGAAGGCATCCGCATTCCACTGCGGCATCACCACGATGGCCTGCTTGGGCCGCTTCGGGTCCTTGTGCGCCGGCGCGGGATACCACCGCGCATTCACCAGATCGTTCTCCGGATACGGCGTCCGCTCCGGCGAAGTGAAGCGCAGATACTGCGCTTTCGGCAAGCTGCCCTCGGCCGCCTGCTGCTTC
>Ga0335073_10007186_pt1 | contig 15616 bp, 17 predicted proteins | sample Lox_Sample_22_FD_207093 | JGI IMG/M metagenome (GOLD analysis project Ga0335073, IMG submission 207093) | Soil microbial communities from Loxahatchee National Wildlife Refuge, Florida, United States - Lox_Sample_2.2 | ecosystem: Environmental > Terrestrial > Soil > Wetlands | place: USA... | reverse complement strand
TGCATGGCGTTCAACTATTTCGGCAAGATGAGCGCGCTGGTGCCGCTGGTCGGGATCAACTCGGGCCGATGCTTCGCCGGCAACGCCGCACTGCTCGGATGCTGCGACATAGTGATCGCGACCAGGAACTCGAACATCGGCATGGGCGGACCCGCGATGATCGAAGGCGGCGGCCTCGGCATCTTCCGCCCCGAGGAAGTCGGTCCGATGGAATCGCAGGTCCCCAATGGCGTCGTCGATATTCCTGTCGAGACCGAGGCCGAGGGCGTCGCGGTCGCGCGCAAGTATCTGTCTTACTTCCAGGGCCGGGTCCGCGACTGGAACTGCGCCGATCAGCGAATGTTACGATCGATCATCCCGGAGAATCGATTGCGCATCTACGACGTGCGCGCGGTGATAGAGATGCTCGCCGATTCAGGATCGGTGCTCGAGATTCGCCGTCATTTCGGACTCGGGATGGTAACGGCGCTGGCGCGCGTCGAAGGGCGGCCGATCGGAATCATCGCGAACAATCCTGTGCATCTCGCCGGCGCGATCGACAGCCCTGGCGCCGATAAGGCTGCGCGGTTCATGCAGCTCTGCGACGCGTTCGACATCCCGATTTTGTTCCTGTGCGATTGTCCCGGAATCATGGTCGGCCCCGAGGTAGAGAAGACCGCGCTCGTCCGTCATGCGTCGCGGATGTTCGTGGTCGGCTCCAATATCACCGTGCCGTTCTTCACGATCATTCTGCGCAAGGGTTACGGCCTCGGCGCGCAGGCGATGGCGGGCGGCAGCTTCAAGGCCGGGATGTTCACGGTGTCGTGGCCGACGGGCGAGTTCGGCGGCATGGGGCTCGAAGGCGCAGTCAAGTTGGGCTATCGCAACGAACTCGCGGCGCTCAGCGATCCGGCCGAGCGCAAGGACCTTTACGACAAAATGGTCGCGCGGATGTACGAGCACGGCAAGGCCGTTAACACCGCGTCAACTTTTGAGATCGACGACGTGATCGATCCAGCGGAATCGCGCCGCTGGATCGCGGGCGCGCTGGAATCGGCGCCGCAGCCTGCGCCGCGCATTGGGAAGAAGCGCCCCAATATCGATACGTGGTAAGACCCTCCTGAAGCGGGAAAATAAAGAGGCCCGGCGAGTGCTCAGGGCCTCTTCCATCGCTTGGCCGAGCGGTTTTCTAGTCAGCACTGGCAGGGGCGGCGGTCCGGCTTGTACTGTTGAGAAGCAACACTACATTGCCGACAGCGTCGGTGTCATAGGCCGTGAGCGTTAGTGATTCGCAGGCACCCGATTCAGATTGACAGTTTGCCGCGCTGCCATCGCAGGCCGTGACTCCCGCGAAGAACCAGAACAGCGGATGTGGTGCGAAAATTCCGAGTTGATTTTTGCTCAAGCTGACCTTCTTGGTCTGGCCCGGTGCGAGAGTGAAAGTGTTGGTTTCGATCGTCTTGCTGTTGGCGTCGAAGAAATCGACAGCTACCTGGCATTGAACGCCCATACCCGGAGGATAGTCCACGAAAACGTTGGCGTTCTGGCCGAGTGTAAGGCCTGTCAATCCGCTTATCGCAAGGATTAATTGAATCGCCTGGAATAAACCCAGCATCTTTTTGTCCTCAATATGTTAGTCGGTTGCCATCGAGAGATCCGCCAATCTCTAGTTGGATAGTTGGTCAATAAACGGCCGCGAGACGAATCCAGTCTGCAACACTTGAGTTTGGAGGGTGAGCGAGTTCACGGTCTCGATTGATTCGCTGATGTTGCATAGCGTCGGGTCGCAGTTCATTGAATCCGCGGGGCAATTGTTTACAAGCATCGCTTGCTGGGTGAACACACCTCCGCCGCGGCCGAAGGTGAGCGTGCCCGTTTGGCCGAGAGTAAGGTTGAAAGTCCCGGTAGCCACTTGCTTGCCGCTAGTGTTGAACACGTCAACTACGACTTCGCAGGTCGCGGGCGGCACAGTGCCGTCGAGGGAGCCGAATCCTCCCGGCGCGTAAAGGAGATTAATGTTCCCGTACTGGGCTGGGCCTATCGTTAACAATAAGGCCAAGGCAAATATTGGCATTGTTTTCCTCCGGCAGGCAGAAGCCTGACAGTTGGTTTATAGCGAAAACCGGAGGATATATACAAATTGTAAAAATTGTTACCGGATGGTGAGCTAAAAATTACGACCAATCGGTAGCAGGCGTGGGACGCGCGTCGCGAGCCTGATCGTGACGCCCGCGCGCGGGTCAGGTGCGCGGCTCGAGCACCATCTGCGTCTGCGTCACGATCGCGAGCAGGGTGCCGTTTTCGGCGCTGAGCCGCGTCTGCCAGACCATAGTGCGCTTGCCGCGATGGATCGCGGTGCATTCGCCAATCACGCGCGAGCCGACAGGGGCGCGCGCCAGGAAGTTGGTCTTCGATTCGAGCGTTGTGGTCGCGGATCCGCCGCTAAGGTTGAGCATCGTGGCGTGAGCGCCTAGCGTGTCGGCGAACGCCATCATCGCGCCGCCGTGCAGGATCGCCGGCTCAGTGCACATGTCCTCGCGCACGATCATTTCAGCCGTCACACGTTCGGGCGCGCCGGAGAGAAATCTGATCCCGAGCAGCTTCGAGAACGGCGTTATCGATTCATTGAGCCGAGTCAACGCGTCTTTTTCGTTTTCCATGCTTTTCATATCGCAGCGGCGCGCGCGGATTTGAAGAGCCAGTTTTTTGCGCTCGACTGGATCCATCGCAGGGAATAAATCGCCCAGCACCTGAGTCTGCCATTCGAAACGAGCACTGCGTGCACGCTTTCGAAGGAGAACCAGATGAAACGTGAACTCGACCGGCGGTCGTTTCTGCGCATCGCCGGAGCATCGTTGGGGTTCGGCGCCCTCTACCAGTTTGCCGGATCGGCCCTGGGCAACAGCCGCGCGCTTGCGCAGCTCACGGGCGAGATGGGCCGCGCGAATGGCGAGGCGCCGGCGCCATTTACCTTCGTGCAGCTCTCCGACACTCACGTAGGATTCAACGGCCCGCCCGATCCGCTCGGCACCAAGGCCTTCGAGCGCGCGGTGCAAGTGATCAACAAACTGCCGCAGCAGCCCGAGCTGGTCATTTTTTCAGGCGACCTGACTCACGATTCCGAGAAGCAGGACCAGCGCGCCGCGCGGATGAAACAGTTCAAGCAGATCGCATCGACTCTGGGCGTGCAGAATATGCACTACGTGCCGGGCGAGCACGACGCCGCGATCGACGGGGGCGCGCTCTATCGTGAGTATTTCGGCGAGACTTCGTATTCGTTCGATTTCCGCGGCGTTCATTTCATCGCGCTCGACAATGTGTCGCGCGGCAAACCCGCAGTGGGCGCCGAGCACATCGCGTGGCTGCAAAAGGATCTCACACGCTTTCCGAAAACCGCGCCGATCATTGTCTTCACCCATCGCCCGCTCTTCGATCTCAAGCCCGAATGGGAATGGTTCACCAGCGACGGCGACAAAGTCATGAACGTCCTCTCTCCGTATGAGAACGTGACGGTGCTCTATGGCCATATCCATCGCGACGATGTCCACGCGATCGGCCATTCGAAGCACTACGCGGCGCGCTCGCTGATATTCGCGTTCCCCGATCCGGCGCAGGTGCCGGACAAGAAGCCCGTCGCGTTCGACGCCGCGCGGCCGTTCAAGAACCTCGGCATCCGGGTTGTCGATCAGACGAGCGCATCGGCGCCGGCGATCAACGACATCGAGCTCACCGTGAATGAGTATTCGGGCACGGTCGGGATTCAGCAATTACTGAAAAGCGGAGTTGCGTAATGAAGACGAAAACGAAACGAGTGGTGATTTTTCTCGGCACGTTTGCCTTGAGCTCGATGATCGCAGGGAGTTGGGTGCCGTCCGCGCTCGCGCAGGATCCGCAGGTGATCGATATCACGGCAAAGCGCTTCGCCTTTTCGCCCAACGAGGTTCACCTGAAAGCGGGCCAACCGGTGACGCTTCATCTCGTGAGCGAAGACGTGACGCACGGATTCTTTTCACGTCCGCTCGGTCTCGACGAGACGATCCCCGCGAAGCAATCAGTCGACGTCAAGCTCACGCCGCGGACTCCGGGCAAATATTCGATCATCTGCGATAACTTTTGCGGCTCCGGCCACGGCAACATGAAGATGACGTTCGTGGTCGAGTGATGTTCCCCGCATCGATTCAACTGCATCCGATCGTCGACCATTTCACGATCGCGCTGGCGAGCGTTGGCGTAGCATGCGACGTCGCAGGCGCGCTCGCGTCGTTCTGGCGATTTCGTTTGATTCAAAACGGCGCGGAGCGCCTGCGGCGGTCGGCATTGATTCTGATGATCGGCGGAGCGCTCGCCGCGATCGTTTCGTATTTCACCGGCGACGCCGAAGCGAATCGCGTCTGGGACACAATGACTCCGGCGGCGCACACACTCCTGTATTCGGATACGAGTTTGCTTGCCCATGCCACGCTTGGGCGTTACCTGATGTGGACTTTCGTCGCTCTGGCCGCGTGGCGAATCGCGCAGGAGTTGGTACCGATACTCAGTCGGGCGTGGGCCGCATACTTATGCGCCGCACTTGTCGCGACCGGTGCGTTGCTGTACCAGGGCAAGACTGGAGGCGAACTGGTCTACGACTACGGCGTCGGTATCGCGGCGAGGGTGCCAGCAGGCTCCAGCGCACGATAGATTCATCCGCAGCGCTTGACGTGAGCGCGCGCCGCGATTACTTTGCGATACAAAGTGAACGCCATGAAGGACCTGGACGAAGCCCTCGCTGAGATCACCGCGATTCGCAGCCAGATCGCCCGCACCGCGGAGTTCCAGGGCTATGGCCCTGTCACGGTCGCCACGACCGGTCTGATCGCGCTGGTTGCCGGCGAGGTGCAGGCGCACAAGCTCGCCGATCCCGCGCACAACATCATCATCTATATCGCGATCTGGATGGCGACCGCCGTGCTGTCGCTCACGCTGATCGGCTTCGAGATGGTGACGCGGTCGCGCAGCATGCATTCAGGGCTGGCCGAGGAGATGATCCTCACCGCCGTCGAACAGTTCATGCCGGCTGCGGTGGCGGGCCTGCTGCTCACGTCGGTGCTGGTGCGATTCGCGCCCGACGCGGTCTGGATGCTGCCGGGGTTGTGGCAGGTGCTGTTCAGTCTTGGCATTTTTGCGTCGGCGCGATTTCTGCCGCGCGCCACCTATGCCGTTGGAGCATGGTACCTGCTGTGCGGCCTCGCCTGCCTCGCGCTGTCGCGCGAGCAGCATGTGCTGTCGCCGTGGTTGATGGCGCTGCCGTTTGGGCTCGGGCAGTTGCTGGCAGCAGCGGTTTTGCAATGGAGTCAACCGGTAGAAGATGAGCGGTTCTAAGAAAGAGCGCAGCGCGGGCCGCTTCGCCTACGAGGGCCTCGACCGCGTGATTCACGAGCGAGCGCGCCTTAGCGTGCTGACTTCGCTGATCGCGCATCCGCAGGGCCTGCGCTTCAACGATCTGAAACAATTGTGTGCGCTGAGCGACGGCAACCTGAGCCGGCATCTGCAAGTGCTGCAGGAAGCGCGGCTGCTCGAAGTCGCCAAGGGCTTCGACAAGAATCGTCCGCAGACCATGTGCCGCATCACGGCGGTCGGCCGGCGGCGCTACCTCGAATACGTCGAGGTGCTCGAGCAAGTGGTGCGCGACGCGGCCGCGGCGGGCGACACCGAGCGGGCGCGCACGCTGGCGCAGCGGCTCGCCCCGGCCTGAAATTTTTTTGGCAGGAGACTTTGCAATGCAAAGTACTTGGCGTTCTGGAGACGGTATCCACGTCGCGATTATCATGGACGGCAACGGCCGCTGGGCGACGCGCCGCGGCCTGCCGCGCACCGCCGGCCATCGCGCGGGCGCCGATGCCGTCCGCCGCGTGATCGAAGCCGCGCCCGGGCTCGGAATCACGACGCTCACGCTGTTCGCATTCTCGTCCGACAACTGGCGGCGGCCGGTCGAGGAAGTGAACGCGCTGATGTGGCTCTTGCGCGCGTATCTGCGATCCGAAACGAAGCGCTTCATCGAAAGCGGCGCGCGCCTGACAGTGATCGGCCGGCGCGATCGTCTCTCCGCGCGCCTGCGCACTGAGATTCGCCGCGTCGAGCGCACCACCGCCGAAGGCCGCAAGCTGCACGTCCGCGTGGCGCTCGACTATTCCGCCCGCGAGTCGATCGCGCGCGCCGCGGCGAGCTGCGGAGGCAATTCCATTACTGCTGATAACTTCGGCCAGCTGATCGCGCAGGCGCTCAGCGACCAATCGGGTCCGACGGAAGTCGATTTGCTGATTCGCACCGGCGGCGAAAAGCGTCTCTCGGATTTTCTGCTCTGGGAATCCGCCTACGCGGAGCTGATTTTCAGCGACACGATGTGGCCCGACTTCGATGGCAACGAATTGCGCGCCGCGGTGGAAGAGTTTCGTCAAAGAGAACGCCGCTTCGGTGGCCTCGGAAACGAGACTCACGCCGCCGGTAGATGAAATAAGGAAGGCGCTTCGCGCGATGTCTGGCACCGGCCCCTTTGTGGGCCTCCAAGATCCCTCGACTGCGCTAGGGATGACAGATTGGATGGCAGCCAACAATCAAAACGACAGAAAAGGTGTTTTTCTCACAGGCTCTCGCGATGACGGGGTGGTTGGCGGCCATCGACTAAATTCTATCGTTCAGATGACAATCAGACATTCGAGAACGACCGTTGGGTTCGCTCGTTAAACAGATTGACAACGGTGGACTGTTTTCATCGCCCGCGCGATAGTGCGTTTTGATTTCTGTCGCGGAGGCTGACCATGGACATCACTTTGCGTGCGGGCAAGCCGGAAGATTCGCAGGAGTGCGGGCGGATTGCTTATGAGGCGTTCAGGGCGATCGCCGAGGAGCACGGTTTTCCGCCGGACTTTCCCTCGCCCGAGGTCGCCTCGACGGTCGTCAGTCACATGCTGCGTCATCCGCAGACTTACTCCGTGGTCGCCGAGTCCGGCGGCAAAATCATCGGCAGCAATTTCATGGACGAGCGTGCGATCATCGGCGGCATCGGGCCGATCAGCGTCGATCCCGAGGTGCAGAACAGCGGCGCCGGCAAGGCGATGATGCTGAATGCGCTCGAGCGCGTCGCAAAGCGCGGCTTTCCGGGAGTGCGCCTCGTGCAATCCGCGTATCACATGCGATCGCTGAGCCTCTATACGAAAATCGGATTCGATCCGCGCGAGACGTTGTCGGTGTTTCACGGTCCTGCGCTCAATGTCTCGATCGAAGGTTTCAAGGTTCGCGATGCCGCCAGGAAAGATCTCGATGCGTGCGACGAGCTGTGCCGGTACGTGCACGGATTCGAGCGCGGCAGCGAGCTCTCCGACGCGATCAATCGCGGCGGCATTGCGAAAGTTGTCGAGCGCGGCGGCCGAATCACCGGCTACACGACGTCGATCGCATTCGGCGGCTATAGCGTCGGCGAATCCAACGACGATATCCAGGCTCTCATCGGCGCAACACGCGAGTTCGACAAGCCCGGCTTTCTGGTGCCGTCGTGCAACGCCGAGCTGATGCGCTGGTGCCTCGCGCGCGGTCTGCGGGTCATCATGCAAATGACGCTGATGACCATCGGGCTCTACAACGAGCCGCGGGGCGCCTACCTGCCATCGATACTGTTCTGAGCTTGATCGCGCCGCCGATGCGCCGCTAGCCTCAAGCGCGCGCGAAATTTGTTGATCGCTCGATATGGAGGAGCAGGTGGCAGAACCTCAGAGCACACCCGGTGAGCAAGCGCCGCCGGCCGCGCCCAAGCCTTGGCCGGCGCGCATGGAAGCATCGGTGCTGGAAAAGGTGCTGGTCGCCGGCTCGCTCGGCGTGCTAGTGATGATCGGGCTGTTCCTCACCAACTACTCGGCGCATCGCGGCCGGCTCTACTGGAGCGCGATGTTCCCGATCTTCGGCCTGATCAGCCTGTGGAACGCGACCGTCGGGCGCCAATTCAGCGAGCCGCTGATGCCGACGGTGATCAAGCACGCGCTGCACTGGCTGGTGCCGATTCTCGCGGTGTGGATCGTTTTCCTCGAGCTCAGATGGGGTCAGATGGATGCCGACGCGGTGGCGCTCATGACGGTGCTGATTCTGGCCGTGACCTGCTTCCTCGCCGGAGTGCATCTTGATCGCAGCTTTCTGTGGGTGAGCGCGATCCTCGCGCTCGCGAGCGTCTTCGGGACCGAGATCGAAGGCTACATCTGGATTATCGCAGTGCTTGCGATCGCTGCGATCGCAATCACTGTCTATTCGCTTATTCTGCTGCGACGCCATCATTGGGGCGTCGCGCACCGGCAATAGCGGCAAGGCTCGCGATCTTCTGCTCCACTGCGCTCGCACCGGGCGCGGCTTTTTCTGCGACGACGATCATGCGCTTGCCGAACAGCATCGCAGGCGAGAATACGTGGGCGAGAATCTCTCGCGCGACGGGCGCTGGCGTTTCCGGCTGATGCTTCGAGCGCGCCTTCTGCGCCGCGGCGCGCAGCGAGAATTTCGATGCCGCGTAGAAAATCGGCACGCTCCACGCCAGCGCAACCGCGGTCGGGCTGTACTGATCGGTGAAAACCCGCAGGCGGTCGAAACCGCTCAGCCGCAGGATGTAGCGCATCCTGAAGTAATCGATCATGAAGATGTGGCCGTGGTAGAGGCGCTTGTCGGCCGCGATGCGCAAGGTCTGGACTTCGTTGGCGAGGCCGCGGCGCAGGTTGCGCTGGCTCGTGAGCAACTGGCTGAAGCGCGACGACAGATGCATCAGGCTCGGCGTCGTGATGACGATCTGCCCGCCGGGCTTCATCACCCGCGCGCATTCGCGGACGAAACCCACCTGGTTCTCCAGGTGCTCGATACCTTCGCGCGAAAGCACGTAGTCGAAGACGCCGTCGCGAAATGGCAGCGCGTGGTTGGCGTCGGCGCAGACCTTGCGCTCGCCGGCTTCGGCTCCCGTGAACAGATCGACCGAGACGACCGAGTAGCCAAGCGCCTGGAGCGCGCGCGACTGCAAACCGCCGCCGCTGGGGACGTCGAGCACGCGGCCAGGCTTCATCTGCGCGAACAATCCCGCCCGGCGCCCGCCGCTTTTGATCATCACGTCCATGGAAGAGGAGTTGACTGAGTCAGCGACTTGGTTGCTCAACAGCGAAACCGATGCGCCCCTTCGAGAAGATTCTGCAACTTCATCGGCATTCGTATAGCACGGTGACCGTCGCGGTCCGAGTATCGCGGAAGTGCGGGGAAGCTCGACCAACTAGCCGATGGGACGAATCTGGCGGCGCGATCGCTTGAGCTTATGAAACAAAAACTCGATTCGCCGGTAGGCTTCGAGCGGCGAGAGCTTTCCGCTCGTCTCGAGCGACGAGATCATCGCGGTGCGCTGCGCGAAGTCCTGCAACTCCTGGTCAAACCGCACGTAATCGGCGCGATCTTCGCCGTGAAACTCCAGACGCGCAAAGATAAATTCCGAGGTCGTCATCAAAGAGCCTCCTCCGGTAACCAACGAGCCCGCTTCGTCGCGCGCCCGGCTACCGCAGCAGGCTACGCGCGAAGTCCCTGACGCCGCGGCCAATCACCATCTGTGCGGTGGGTCGATGGCGTCGCGAATCTTCTTAAACCGTCGTCATCCATGGAGCCTTCTCAGCGCCTTAACCTGCCTTCGTTGCTCTGAAAATAATCTTAGACATTCGCCGCCCTCAACGCGACCCATACGAAGATATTAGTGCGCAATCGCAAACGCTGCGCGCGATTTCTATAATCGGCTATGCTGGGGAGGCAAACCTATGAGGCACAAAGTTCTCGCCGCGGTAATCGCGTTCACAGTGCTCATGGCCGCGCACGCATTCGCGCAGACCGATTCGGACGCGGGCCGCAAAGTGCTCGGCACGGTGGTCAACGGCAATACGACGATCGAGTTTGAGGCTGCCAACCGCTCCGATCTCGACAACCAACAGTTGCGAGCGTGGGGCGACTTCGCGGCGGCGCATGCGAAAATCGCGTCGGCGCTCGGCAGCAATCCGTCGCTCATCTCGAACGACGGTTACGTGAACAAGCACGCCGATCTGGCGAAACTGTTCACCGACAATCCCGGGTTGCGCGATGCGATGGCGGCGAACCCGGGAAATTTCGTCGTGCCTGTCAATCCGAGTGAGTAGCAGCGTCCGTCTCGATCGCGAGCCGAGCGCGCCGGCGCCCCGCGAAATCGATCTTCTGCCGTTATCGGTGACCAGGCTCAGCGACGCGAAAATCATCGCGGCGATCGCTGCGCTCGCACTCGCGATTCGCATCTACCTGAGCATCTTCGCCTATTGCATCTCGGGCGACGGCATCATGTACGTGCGGATGGCGCAGGATATCGCCGCCGGGCGCTATGCGCACGCGCTGCAGTCGGTTTTCCCGCCGCTCTATCCGGCGCTGATGGCGTTGCTTCACCTGCTGTTCCCGGATTGGGAGTTGTGCGGCGATCTGATTTCCGCGCTGCTCGGCGGGCTTACCGTCATCCCGATTTACTATGTGATGCGCGAGGTCACGAAACGCCGCGATCTCGCGATCGTCGCGGCAGCAATCGTCGCGGTCGACCCGCCTCTGGTGCGATATGGCGCGAGCGTGCGCACCGAAGCCGGCTACATCTGCCTGCTCGCGATCTCGGTGTGGTTCGCGATGCTCACGCTCAAGCGGCGCAGCCTGCGGTTCGCGGCACTCGCGGGCGTGCTCACTGCGATCGCGTATTTCTACCGTACTGAGGCCGTCGCCTACGCGGGTTTTGTGCCGGTCTTCATCGTGATCGGCGCGTTGCTTTGGCGCGAGTGGGGCTTGGGCTTTGCGCTGGCAGCCGCAGTCGTATTCGGCGCGAGCTACCTGATCGTCGGCTCGCCGTATATCGCAGTCATCAGCGCCAGCTCCGGTCATTTGGCCTTCAGCCGCGAGCTTCACGCCGCGGTGATGTATGGGATGGGCGATGCATCGAGCGATCCGCAGAAGTGGCGCCATCTCGGCTATCATGACCAGGTGCCGCTGCTCATGCCGCTCCTGACCGAGCCGCGGGTTTTTCTCGGCAAGCTGCTCTCCGATTTCGTGATGTCCTTCTATTTCCTGGCCGAGGCGCTGACGCCGGTGCTCGCGCCGCTGCTCGTGCTCGGAATCTACCGCCGCGGCCGCCAGATCCTGGCGCGCTGGCCCGACGCATTCCTGCTCCTCATGATCGCCTTCTACTTCTGTGGTTTCGCGGCCACCTACACGGGCCCGCGCTTCATGACGCACCTGATAGCGTTCATGTTCGGATGGGTCGTGCTGGGGATCGCAGAGTTGGCTGGACTGCTGGGGATGATAGCGGCCGCCAAGCGGGTCAGCTTCGCATGGATCGCGTTGGCGATGCTCGCGATCCTGACCGCGATTTCGATCCAGAACGATTCGTATGACATTCGTGGGATCCGCTATGCCGGCGAGGAGGTCGCGCGGCTCAGCCAGTCGGCGTCAATCGTCTCCGACGATCGGCGCTACGCTTTTTATGCCGGCGCGGAGTCGATTACATTTCCCGACCAGCAGCCGCCGGATTTCTGCCGATGGATCACCGCGCAGCACGGCCAGGTCTACGTCGCGCTGACCGACAAGGAAGAGATGCACTACGGCGTCGCGGGCGGCGCGCCCTGCCTCGAGCGGGTCGCCCGCTATCCGCGCGGCGACAACCGCTACATCGACTTGTTCAAGGTTCGCAACTAGTCCGAGCGCCCATTCTGTTTGACGACGCGCCGCGCGAAACCCTTGGAGCGGCGCTTGCGCAACTTGGTCGCTTCACGCTGACGCTTGTCGGATAGATCGATCATCGCCTGCTGGCATCCCAGGTCGCCATCGGGCGCCGAGGTTTTGATGTAGCTGCCGTCGGACTGCATCTCCCATGCACATCGATTCGGCGCGAACTGCAGGTCGAGGATCTGCCGCAGCTCCTTGCGCAGTTGGGGATCTTCGACCGGGGTCACGGCCTCGACGCGGCTTTCGAGGTTGCGCTTCATGCAATCCGCCGAGCCGATGAAATATTCTTCGCGCCCGCCGTTGCGGAAATAATAAATGCGCCCGTGCTCGAGGAAGCGTCCGACGATGCTCACGACGCGAACGTTGTCGGAAATTCCAGCAAGTCCTGGCCGCAAGCGGCACGTGTCGCGCACGATGAGCTCGACGCGCACCCCTGCCATCGACGCGCGATAGAGCGCGCGCGTCACGTCGGCATCTTCAAGCGCGTTCATCTTGAACTGGATCAGTCCTGGAGTGGCCGCCGAGTGCAGACTGATCTCGCGATCGATGCGCGCGATGAGCGCTTTCTTGAGCAGCGTCGGCGCGGGCAGCAGCTTGCGATAGTTGCGATCCGGAACGTAACCGGTTGTCAGGTAGTTGAACAACTCGGTCAGGTCTTCGCCGATCGCCTCGTCGCAGGTGAGCAGACCGAAGTCAGCGTAGATGCGCGCGGTGCCGGCGTGGTAGTTGCCGGTCCCGATATGAGCGTAGCGTCTCAGCCCGGTGTAGTCCTGGCGCACAACCAGGATCACCTTGCTATGCGTCTTGAGTCCGACCACGCCGTAGGTGACGTGGATTCCGTACTCCTCGAGCTGCTCGGCGAACTGGATATTCGCCGCCTCGTCGAAGCGCGCCTTGAGCTCGACCGCAACCGCGACCTGCTTGCCGTTGCGCGCCGCGTCGCACAGGTAGCCGATCAGCTTTGAGTCGCGCGAGGTGCGATAGAGCGTCATCTTGATCGCGCGGACCTTGGGATCCTCAGCCGCCTCGCGCAGCAACCGCTCGACCGAGGTCGAAAACGATTCGTAAGGATGCAGCAGCAGGATCGATCCCGCGTCGCGGATCACGTGAAAGATATTGCGCTCGGGCGTCAGGCGCGGATGGTCGATCGGATGATGCGGCGCATCGTGCAGCACCGGCATGTCGATCGACCCGATCTCCATCAGATCGCGCAGCGCCATGATGCCATCGACTTCGAATACGTCCGAGCGCTCGTCGAGGCCGAGCTCCGCCGCGAGCATTCCGCGATGCACGGGGTTCATCCCGGTCATCACTTCCAGGCGCACGATCGGCGCGAAGCGGCGGTCGCGCAATTCGGACTCGATGAGCGCGAGCAAATCGTCAGCCTCGTCCTCGTCGCGCTCGGTATTGGCGTTGCGCGTCACGCGGAACAGCTCGCAGGAGATGACCTCCATCGCCGGAAAAAGCAGATCGAGGTTGTTCGCCATCACGTCTTCGAGCCGGACGTAATCGTTGCCGCGGCCGACGCGCAGGAAGCGGCGGATACCGAATCCCAGCGGCACCTTCACGCGCGCCATCAGCGGATCGGAATCCGCGTCGTAGCGCACCGTCACCAGCAGGTTGAACGACAGGTTCGAGATGAAAGGAAACGGATGCGCCGGATCCATCGCCTGCGGTGTCACCAGCGGAAAGATATTGCGGAAGTAGTACTCGCGGATTTCTTCCTGCTGATCATCGGTGAGATCGTCGTAATGGCGGATTCGAATGCCGTGCTCGGCGAGCTCGCTCAGCAATTCGGGCAGCAGCTCGCGCTGACGGGTGTCGAGCTGGCCCACGATCGCGGTCGCCTCGGTGATCTGCTGTTGCGGCGTGCGGCCGTCGACCGTGACTTCCTGGAGCCCCGCGACGACTAATTGCTTGAGGCCGCCGATGCGCTTCATGAAAAATTCGTCGAGGTTCGACGCGGTGATGGCAAGGAATTTGAGCCGCTCCAGGAGCGCATTGCGCGAGTCACCCGCCTCGAACAGCACCCGCTTGTTGAACTCGAGCCACGTCAGCTCGCGATTCAGATAGAGCTCGGGCGAGCTCAGGCGCGGATCGTTCTGCTGCGGCACCAGGCGCGGGGCGCGTTTGTGGCTGTCGTGATCGGAATCAGCGCGGGCTGACGAAGTCCCCGAAAATTCTGCGGAAAGCGATGCGACTGACTCAGTTTCGTTGGCCATCGTGGACTCGTGATGCCTCCCTGACGTTCGTCATTCTACTAGGCGCGCAGCACTGATTCCTATCCTGCTACCGTGTGATTTGGTTCATGCCGATTTAGTGGATGTTTTGATTTTGTGACGCTTTTGCGTCGAACACAAAAGGAACTTGCTGAGCAAAGCAGGCGGAAATCTGACGAATATCGATCGGTACTGGCAATAGCTTCGATAATCTTTGAAACTGTTGTGCAGGCGGAGAATTCGGCATGGCTCAATTCGACTATGACCTGGTCGTCATTGGTTCGGGACCGGCGGGCCATCACGCCGCGATCCAGGGCGCGAAACTCAACAAGCGCGTCATGATCGTCGAGCGGCGGCCAATCGTCGGCGGCGTATGCATCAACGTTGGCACGATCCCGAGCAAGACGATGCGCGAGGCGGTCATCTATCTGTCCGGCTATCGCGAGCATGGCATCTACGGCGAATCCTACAAAGTGAAGGAAAAGATCACGCTGCAGGATCTCGTCTTCCGCATCGATCCGGTCGTGCGTCACGAGATCGATGTGATGCGCCATCAGCTCCAGCGCAACGGCATTGAGCTGGTGACGGCCGAAGCATCGTTTGTCGATGCGCACTCGATCAGCCTCAATCAAGGCGACGGACATCGCGTCGTCAGCGCCGATAAGGTCGTGCTCGGGGTTGGCACTGAGGCCGCGATCGATCCGCGGATGCCGCTGGACGGGCAGTGTATCTTCTCCAGCGACGATATCATGAACGTCGATTCGCTGCCGCGGACGCTCACTGTCATCGGCGCCGGCGTCATCGGATGCGAGTACGCCAGCATGTTCTCCGCGCTCGGCGTGCGCGTGACGCTCATCGACATGCGCCCGCGGGTGTTGCCGTTCGTCGATTCGGAGCTGATCGAGGCCCTCACCTACCAGCTCCGCGAGCGGCGCGTGACGCTGCGCCTCGGTGAGAAGGTCGAATCGGTTGAAGTCGTCGAAGACGGCGGCGGCAAGCACGTCAAGGTGGTGCTAGCGAGCGGCAAGCAGATCATCACCGACAAGGCGCTCACCAGCACGGGGCGCGTCGGCGCGACTTCGAAGTTGAATCTCGAAGCGGCGGGACTCAAGACCGATGAGCGCGGCCGGGTCAAAGTCAACGGCTTCTACCAGACCGAAGTTCCGAACATTTACGGCGCCGGCGACGTGATCGGTTTCCCGAGTCTCGCCTCGACCTCGATGGAACAGGGGCGGCTTGCGGTTTGCCACGCGTTCGGCCACAGCGCGACGTTTGCGCCTGAGCTGTTTCCCTACGGCATCTACACGATTCCGGAGATCTCGTTCGTCGGGCGCACCGAGGACGAGCTCACCGAGCACGGCGTACCGTACGAAATCGGCAAGGCGCAGTATCGCGAAATCGCGCGCGGCCAAATCGTCGGCGACAGCATCGGCCGCATGAAACTGATCTTTCATCGCGACACGCGCGAGCTGCTCGGCGTGCACATCATCGGCGAGGGCGCGGTCGAGCTCGTGCATATCGGGCAGGCGGTGCTATCGCTGGGCGGCAAGATCGATTATTTCGTCGACACCGTTTTCAACTATCCAACTCTCGCCGAATGCTACAAAAACGCCGCCTTCGACGGCATCAACCGGCTGGGCTAGCCGCGCGCTCCG
>Ga0335073_10007184_pt1 | contig 15619 bp, 10 predicted proteins | sample Lox_Sample_22_FD_207093 | JGI IMG/M metagenome (GOLD analysis project Ga0335073, IMG submission 207093) | Soil microbial communities from Loxahatchee National Wildlife Refuge, Florida, United States - Lox_Sample_2.2 | ecosystem: Environmental > Terrestrial > Soil > Wetlands | place: USA... | reverse complement strand
CGTTTACGGGGGGTACCACGGCGTCTCGCACGCCGTTGATGATGAGCACGGGCGTCTGGATCGTGGGAAGTAGATCGCGCAGCACGGGCAGCTCCTCCGGGTAGGCGCGCACATAGCGCATTGACTCGGCGAAGCGTTGGCCGCCGTACGAGGCGAGATAGTCTTCGCGAGCGGTGTCCGAGGGGACATAGTGTTCGAGAGTCTTCAGAGCGGTGTTCACAACCTGCCGCCCATCGATCTTACGATATGCTTCGATATTGGGCGCCTCTACCCACTCTTTCAATACGCTGCCAAGTTGGAGCGGATATGCGGTGCCGCCCGTGCCGACTGCGAGACTGCGGAGACGGTCTGGATAAAGCGCCGCGGCGAACAGCGAGGCGGCGGTTCCGATGTCTGGGCCGACGATGTGCGGGCGCTCCAGGTCAAAAGTATCCGCGAGACGGATCACAAACCCCGCCATTGCCCTCGCTGACATCAGGGAGTCACGCCGCTCCGACTTCCCGAAGCCTGGGAGGTCAATGGCTACAAGATGGGTATCCTCGGCCAGCCGAGCCCAAGTGGGCTCGTAGCAGTAGATACTCTCCGGCCACGGACTCAAGAGCATTGCATGGCGGTCTCGGGGCTCACTCTCAGCATAGCGGATGGTAAGCCCATCGATCGAGCGGACCCGTGGTCGAATCGATTGGTTCGAGGTCGTGATCATGGGGAGGCTCCTTCGCCCTCATCATTCCCGCGGTACTGCATGCGAAAAGCCCTTAGGCGCAATGCCGGCACATTGACAGAAGGTTCGACGCAAGTGGCTCTGGGTCCGCCGGGACGGCGCGCCCAACAATTCCCGCTGAGCTCGTCGTGCCCGCCCGTTAGACGCAGACTCTCGGCCAGGTGAACGAGCTGCGCCAGGGAGGCCGCCCTCATCTTGCGCATCACCTTGCCGCGGTGCGCCTTGACCGTAATCTCCGTGATGCCGAGCTCCGCCCCGACCCGCTTGTTCGAGAGTCCGGCGCTCACGAGATTCAAGACTTCTCGCTCGCGCACCGTCAACGATTGGTAGCGCTCCTCGAGCGCGCGTCTTTCGGCTTGGTGCTCGAGTACTGCGCGGCTGCGGTCGAGAGCCTGGCGGACCGCGCTCAAAACCGCTTCCTCGTTTAACGGCTTCGTCAAGACGTCGAGCGCGCCAGCTTTCATTGCCCGCACGGTCATGCGCACGTCAGCCATCCCGCTGATGAAGATAATCGGAGTTTCCGCGCGATCGGCCATTATTCGCCGCAGGTCGGGGCCGCCGATGTCCTGCAGATGCGCATCCGCAATCAGGCAGCTCTGCAACAGCGTGCGCGGCTCGGAGAGCAGATCTCGCCAGCATGCAAAGGTTTGCGGCATCCAACCCGCGCGGCGTACCAGCGATTCGAGGGCCGCGCGGGCCGTAATGTCGTCGTCGAGAATGAGGATGCGAGAAGATTCGACCGCCGCGGGCGGGCAGGCGTCCGATTTCTCCCGGTTCTCGTATCGGCTCATCGCCGTTCCCTCAATGGCCATGGTGTCTTCCCCTTCATATTCGTACAGCGGATGATTCGGAATTGGGTAGTGGGTCAGAAGGCGTTTGATCGAGTTCATCGGTAAAGTCGCTCTCGGCAGCCGGGATAGCAGACTAGGCTCTGGCGACGTCGATGACGGCCTGTGCAAAAGGCTCCGGCGCCTCCTGCGGCAAGTTGTGGCCTATGCCGCCGGTGATCAATCTGTGCTCGTACTTGCCGGAGAACTTCTTGGAGTAGGCGCCTGGCTCGGGATGTGGTGCGCCATTGGCATCCCCCTCGAGCGTAATGGTAGGTACCGTGATCGTGGGGGCCGCGGCAAGTCGCTTTTCCAGATCATCAAATCGGGCTTCGCCCTCGGCCAAGCCGAGACGCCAACGATAGTTATGGATCACAATGGCCACATGATCTGGATTGTCGAAGGCGGCCGCACTGCGATCGAACGTGTCCTCGTCAAAGCTCCATTTGGGAGAGGCCAGCCGCCAGATGAGCTTCGCGAAATCGCGCCGGTATTTGTCGTAACCTTCCCTGCCTCGATCTGTAGCGAAATAGTATTGGTACCACCATTGATACTCGGCCGATGGCGGCAACGGCGCTCTCCCGGACTGCTGGCTGCCGATCAGATATCCACTCACCGAGACGATCCCCTGGCAGCGCTCCGGCCAGAGAGCTGCGATGATGTCCGCGGTTCGCGCCCCCCAATCGAAGCCGGCGAGCGTCGCCTTGCGGATCTCGAGCGCATCCATCAAGTCGATGATGTCCACGGCAAGCGCCGATGGCTGGCCATTCCGTGGCGTCGCGCTCGAAACGAATCCGGTGGCTCCATAGCCACGGAGATAGGGAACGATGACCCGGTAACCTGCCGAGGCCAGTGAGGGAGCCACATCGACAAAGCTATGAATGTCGTAAGGCCACCCGTGCAGCAGCAGCACGGCGGGCCCCTCGCTCGGTCCGACTTCGGCATAGCTGACGCTCAGCACACCGGCATCGATCTGCTTCAACGAACTGAACGCCATATGGGCTCCAGATTTGACCGGTGGCAGAGCGGATGCAGCGTTGGGGGATCGTTCATCGCCGAGAACCATGTTGGCGAGCTGCGTCGCGGCGACAGTCATCGCGGCGGTGCTGATAAAGTGCCGACGATTGCGATTGATTTCGATTGACATTGGCGTCTCCTTGACGAAAAGCTACTTGAGCACATTCAGCGAATTCGTGTTTGAATCGGTGTAGTACACAGTCAGGTTGCCCTGGGCGTCCTTTGTTGCGAGCACGCCGAATAGTGCTGATCCTGTCCCCGCTATCGCATCGACCGGCGTCGAGTCGAGGGTGCGAACGCCCACGAGCGTGCCCACTCCCGGGAATTGGCTTCCCGCACTTCCGCTCAGGTTGGGGTCGATCTCGACCATGTTGTTGTCGAGCTGGTTCACCGTGATTAAGTCGCCGTTCAGCGGATTGAGGGTCAAGCCAATCGGTGCGTTGAGGGGCAGGCCCTCGTACACGACGGTCCCGTGCGAGATCGACTGGGTCGTCGTCGCGTTGGCAAAAGCCAGGATCTGGTTGGACGCTGCGTCAGATACGTAGAGGATGTCGTTGACCGAGTCATAAGCCATCCCCTGCGGGCCGGTCGGATCGAATGCGTTCGTCCCGGTCTGGGCTTCGCCGATCGTCACCACCGTCTCTGTGCTGAATTGGCCGGGCTTGAACTCTTGCCGCTGAATCGTGCCGGCTCCCTGGTCTGTGTTGGTCGTAAAGAAATAGGGAGTAGTTGTCCCCGCCTTGACAGCAAAGACCTGACCCCATGGACCCGCGAACGCATTCGCTTCGGGATCGAACGTGACGCCGCTGCGATCGTCGATGATTCCTGCATCCTCCGGGAAATCGTCGCCATTGGCGTTCGTCACGACGATGTTTCCATCGCCGGTGGTGGCGCCATCGGCGGAGTTGGAGTAGCCCTGCTGGAAATTCGCAATCCACAGCGTACCCATCCCGCTAATCGCGCCACCGACCGGGCCAGAGCCGATGTGCTCGCGGTAAAATAACGATATCTGCCCCGTGGCCGGGGTATACCGCATGATCGAGGTACCGTTGTTGGCGCCTGAGGCACTGCTGAAGTCGGAGATGAGTAAGTCACCCGGCTGCAGCACCGTCTTGGCTCCGGCGTTAATGCCCGTGAAGGACGATGGCGGCGTCGTGATGAAGTACGGATTACTGTCCCCGTTCGGAGCGACGGTGCTCGCGAGCTCGACGTTGCTCGCAAGAGCGAGGATCGTGTTCGGCGGAGGGGGATCGGCGGCATAACCGTTGGAATCGTCGCCGTTACATGCCGCCAGGACCGCCGAGCCAAGCATCATGCAGAGGGCCACCCGACCGGGCCGCCGTTTGTCATCACGCAGCTCGGCCAGCGGCAGAGCAGATACAGCTTTGAAGTATCGATCGCGATTGCCTTCGATTGACATGTTCGTCTCCGGGTGTTGTCAGGAAGTGTTGGTATAAGCGTGGCAGGGCCCAATCAGGGCCGCCACGACACTGAGGACGAGTGCGGTATCGTCCGAAGGGCTAGTCGTCCGAGGGCCGGTCTTCGCCCGGGAAGGTCATGCGCTTGCGTCCGAAACGACGCGCGTCAAACGAGTACGCCCCGGGCCCCAACAGGAGAACCGCGATGGTCACCAGACTTGCGAGCAATCGCGTCGTAGGCTCGCCTCCGACCACCATCCAGCTCACCAACTGAAGCCCGAGAGACAGGGCCGCGAAGAGGGGGGTCAGGCCGCCGAGACACAGCGCCAGCACGATCGGACCGCCAAGCACCTCCAGCCAGGGGGGCGCGTGAGGATCAGACATGACCGTGCCGATTGCCACTGCGATCCTGAGCAGGACAAGCGCGATTCCCGGTAAACCTGCCGGAAACATGGTGAATAGGCGCTGCAAGGTCCCACTAGCGTGTACCAGCCGACGACGGTCGTACACGTCACGCAGAACTAGTCGCGCATTAGCCTTTAGGACTAGTGCGGAATGCAACGCCAGTCGGCAAAGTGAGCTACCTACGTCCTACAGCCCGGTGTCAGCGCGTGTCAGAGCTCAGGAGGCTACGAGGTAGTCGATCCCGGCATGGGCGACTGTCAGAGATCGAAGATCCCGCGCTTGAGCGCAATGGTGACGGCGTGCGTGCGATCACCCGCATTCAACTTTGGCAGAAGGCTTCGAATGTGAGCCTTGACCGTGGCGACCGAGATGCCGAGCTCCCGCGCGATTTGCTTGTTGGAATGTCCGCCTGCAGCACACTGGAGCACCTCGATTTCACGTGCGGTCAGCGCTTCGTCTGCTGCATGGCGCCCGAGCTCGGCCGCAACCTCGGGTGGAATAAAGCGCTTGCCGGCGTGCACCGTACGGATTGCATCCAAGAGCTCCGTTCCCAAGCCACTCTTCAAAAGATAACCCATCGCGCCTGCCTTCAAGGCGCCGAGTGCCTGCACATCTCCAGGGTAGGTCGTCAGAACTATGATGCGTGCATCCGGGAACTGTTCTCTGATTAAGGTAATGGCCCGAATTCCGTTCATGTCAGGCATGCGCAGATCCATGAGTGTCAGATCGGGCCGCAGGCGTCCAAACATGTCAACGGCCTCTCGTCCGTTAGTCGCTGAACCCGCGATCGTCATGTCCCCCTGATCCTCCATGAGCGCAGCGATGCCCTCGCGCAGCAACGGATGGTCGTCGACACACAGTATTCGAATTGGCTTTTTGTTGGTGGCGCTGCTCATTCAAGGAAGACGCTGTTTCTTACGCGGAAGAGAATGGTGTGGTCTAAAATCCATCCCGGGAGCATTGTAAATCTACGCACAAAAGGCGCCAACTGGAAAGGGAACGCTCAATGCCGGGAAAGCGGTGCGGGTGCATGGCAGCAAAGGCGCTCTAGATCCCATGCTATCCACACCTCGTCGAGGCAGAGGACACACTGCGCGCGCCATTTGGTGCTGGATGTGGCTCTGTACCGCTTTTGGCGCAATACCTGCCTTAGCGATCAATCCGGATCTGTCCCTTACTCAACTCGGGCACTCTGCGTGGCGGCTTCAGGATGGGGATTTGCCTGGAACACCCACGGCAATCGCGCAGACCAAGGACGGATACCTGTGGATCGGGACACAAGCTGGGCTGGTTCGCTTTGACGGCGTGAACTTTGTTCCGTTTGTGCCGCCCCCGAGCGAAGGACAAAAGCTCTCGAGCATAACGACGCTCTACGGAGCGACCGATGGGAGTCTTTGGATAGGGGGCGCCGCCCGGCTCGTTCGACAGCTCATGCAGTGGAAGGACGGCCACCTCCATCTCTACACCCCTTTTGGCTTCTTCGCCGCGGTACGCGAGGCACCCGACGGATCGATCTGGGCCGCGCGCTATCACACGCCCGATGATCTGGGGCCATTGTGCGAGGCGGGCAAAGACAGCCTGATTTGCTACGGGTCCAAGCAGGGGATTCCATTTAAAGACGCTGGCCCTCTGGCAATCGAGAAATCCGGGACTATCTGGGTCGCGACGGCCAACAGGCTGGCGCGATGGCAAGATGGGCATTCCGAGATATTTGCCCCCTCCGAGATGGCGAGAAGCGAGGAATTGGAGGGATATAAATCCGTGGCCATAGCGCCGGACGGTTCGGTTTGGAGCGGCGTCATGCAGGGAGGACCCGGACTTGGATTGCAGCACTTCCTAAAGGGTGCATGGAGCCCGGTTGTGAGCGGAAAGCTAAACAGTAGCGCCTGGGAAGTTACGGCACTGCTCTTCGACCGCGACAACACTCTATGGGTGGGAACCGCAAACCAGGGTATTTATCGGATCGATGGCTCGCGGATTGACCACTTCAGCGTAAGTGATGGGTTGTCTGCCGACTCGGTCGTTGGATTCCACGAAGACCACGAAGGCGACGTCTGGGTTGTGACGAGCAAAGGAGTCGACAAGTTCCGGCCCATGCAGGTCAACACGTTCTCATCGCGTCAGGGGCTGAGCGAGGACGGCGTGCAGGCAGTTCTGGCTTCAAGGAGCGGCACCGTCTGGGTGTCTAACGCGACAGCGGTCGACAGGATTGAGAATTCAACGGTGATTACCTACAGACAGCAGAATGGACTTCCCGGCCGATCCCCAACGGCACTGTTGGAAGACCGTCAAGGTAGAATCTGGATTGGGGTCGACGATGGAGTCGCTGTCTTCGATCACGAACACTTCGTGCGGGTCCATTCTGGCAGTCAGCCGATCGGGCCCGTATTGCAGTTCGCGGAAGGGCGTGATGCAACGATCTGGGCCGTATCGGTCACGGTGCCTTCACGGCTCCTTCGCCTGAGCGAGAGTGAAGCGATCGAGTCCATTTCGCCGCCCGAGGGCACGCGGATTGGGACCGTCGCCGCGGCTCCCGAGGGCGCGCTGTGGATGGGTCTGATCAACGGGGAGCAGAGTTGTGACTTGGCCCGCTACGCGCACGGGCAGTGGGAAACGTTTCCTTTACATCGTGCTCCGAACAGCGGAACGTGTAGCGAGATTGTGACGCCCCATGATGATACGGTGTTTGCATCCGCATCCGATGGCATCATCGAGTGGCACCAGGGCCGCGTACACACCTTGGTCGGCACGAATGGCTTGCCCTGCATACGTGTGTATTCCCTGGCCTTCGACAAAGCGGGCGACCTCTGGGCCTACCTCGAGTGCGGAGTGGTCGTGATCCACTCCGGGCAGCTCGCGGAGTGGTGGAAGGAGCCGACAAAGAAACTCAAGATTCGACTTCTGGACATCTCCGATGGCGCCCAGTCCGGGCTTGCCGACTTTCACCCACGCGCAGCCGTGACAGCCGACGGAAAACTGTGGTTTGCGAATGGAACAGACCTACAGTTCGTCGACCCGAAACACTGGTTGCACAACAGTGTGCCGCCGCCCGTGCAGATCCAAGCACTCATCGCCGATGATCGCACCTATGTCCGGCATTCTCCGATAAAACTGCCCCCGCTGACCCGGAACGTCCGGATTGATTTCACTGCGCCGAGTTTCGTCGCGCCGCAGCGAGTTAGTTTTCGGTACCGGCTTGACGGCTGGGACACGGACTGGCAGGACTCAGGAGGCCGCCGACAATCCTTCTACACCAATCTTCATCCAGGCAGGTATCGCTTCTCAGTCACCGCAGCGAACGACGACGGGCTCTGGAATACGAAAGGCGACAGTCTCGAGTTCGAGCTTGAGCCGGCATACTACCAAACATGGTGGTTTAGGCTGCTCTGTGTGGCAGCGGCATTGGCGCTGCTGCAGGCCCTATTCGTTTATCGGCTGCGGCGTGCGAAAGCAAACATTCAGCAGCGGCTTGCGGCTCGATTGAGCGAGCGTGAGCGCATCGCGCGAGACCTGCACGACACTCTTCTGCAGAGTGTTCAAGGGCTGATGCTCAAGTTCCATGCAGTCGCGAACGCAATTTCAGCGGACAGCGCGGCGCGCAACAAACTGGAAAACGCCCTCGCGCAGGGTCGCGACGTCATCGCGGAAGGGCGTGCCCGAGTGCTCGACTTACGCCAAGCCGATGCGCCTTCGAGAGAGTTGGCCACGCAATTGAGCTCTTATGGTGCGAGCTTTCTCCATACGTCCGAAGCTACGTTCAATGCAAGCGTTGTCGGGCAGCCCGTTCCGCTGAATCCGGTAGCCGCGGACGAGGTGCTGAACATTGGTCGCGAGGCGATAGGCAACGCCTTCATGCACGCAGAGGCGAGATACATCGAGATCGAGTTGACCTACGGCGAGAAGTCGTTGGTACTCAGAATTCGCGATGACGGGAAGGGTATGGAGCGAGGAATCGTCGAGACGGGGCAGGCGGGGCATTGGGGAATCGTCGGAATGCGCGAGCGGTCGAGAGCTCTGGGGGCGAAGCTCAACATTTGGAGTCGGCCCGACTCGGGGACTGAGATCGAATTGATCGTTCCTGGAGCGAGCGCTTACGCGTCGAGCGCGGGAGTGACGAAGCGATCACTTGTCGAGCGCTTGCGCGACATTCTCGGGATTGGAATTGACCGCAAACGGCAGTGAGCAGTGAAGCGATTGGACGGTGCCAAGCCAGCTGTGGTTCGCAGATATTCGATTGAGCCGCGGCTGGCACGAAGTGCGCTAAGGAGTGAAGGGCAGGGGATTTTGGAATACGATCATATATTCGCCCACCGCCTGGTGATCATCTGTATGTGGTACTGCGCCGGGGGCTTAGAGAATGAGGGCGTTAGGTTGGAGGCAACGCCGGAATCGGGCCAGGGGCGTTCATGTCGATTGACGCACTGATGGCTTTCCAACGATCCGCCTCCGCTCCTCTCGCTTGCTCGGCTTGGTGAGCCAGTTGGATGGCGTCGCTACCCAACAAAATGTGCGGCGGCAGTGTCTGGGCGTCGGCGATCTTGAGGACAACCTGCGCGACTTTGGCAGGGTCACCGTTCTCCCTGCCCCAGTAATCCTTCATGAGTCGCATGCTCGCGCCGACTGACGGCTCGTATTCTGGCAGCAACGAATCCTGCCTGGCGTGCGCGCGCGTGCCCCAATTGGTTCGCATCGCACCGGGCTCCAGCGCGGTGACCTTAACGCCAAACGGCGCAGTTTCGAGGGCGATTCCCTCAGTGAAGCCGCCCACGGCCCATTTCGACGCGAAGTAGGCCGCGTTGCCCGGAAAGGCCGTGCGCCCGCCCAACGAGGAGATTTGGATGATGTGCCCGCTCCGCTGCTTACGCATGACGGGAAGCGCCGCGCGTGTCAGGTTCACAACACCGAACAGACAGGTCTCAACGAGTTTGCGAAACTCGGTGGAGGGAACTTGTTCGAAGGGGCGCGTATCTCCGTAGCCCGCGTTGTTCACGAGTACGTCCAGTCTTCCGAACCTTTCGACGGCGGCCCGAACGGCTAGCTGTCCCTGTGGTTCATCGGTGACGTCTAACGGCATGATGTGAACGTTCGCGCCATACCGATCCCCCATTCCCGCGAGGTCCGAGGTGGCGCGTGCCGTTGCTACAACCCGGTTCCCAGCCTCGAGCGCGGCCTCCGCGATACGACGTCCCAATCCACTCCCACTTCCAGTAATCAACCATACCTTCGACATGTTGGCTCCTTTAAACTGTAGACACGCATCGGATAGTGACCGTCTTTTTGGGGTGCATAACATCACAAAGCAAATGATCGCGACGCCGACCGGCGTCCAATCAGGTCGCCGGTTCACAAGTGTGGTGTAAGCGTGGCAGGGCCCAATCAGGCCTGCCACGACACTTAGGACGAGTGCTGTATCGTCCGAAGGGCTAATTGTCTGGGGGCGGTCTTCGTCCGGGAAGCCGCGTAACGTCGCAGCGCATCACGCTAGGACTCGGCGCCCCCGGAGCACTTCATCAAGTGACCAACGATACCATCGTGCGATTGATTCAACTTGCCGGTAGTGATGGGATCCTCTCTATATCATGACCGCCCGCGAAATTTTACTTGCCGGAACATCTGCCGCAATGGCATTCCTTGCAAGTGGCGCGACAGACGGGTGGGAAGCGAAACCGATGAATCCCGCGGTGCCCCATCCAACGAACGATGCCCTATTGCTTCATGGAGCGACGGGCTGGGTCAATTCGCTGCCACTGACTGAAAACGCAGTGCGCGGCAAGGTCATCTTGGTCGATTTTTGGACCTACACCTGCATCAACTGGCGGCGCACTCTCCCATACGTACGGGCGTGGGCGGAGAAGTACAAAGACCACGGCCTGGCCGTCATCGGCGTGCACACTCCCGAATTTAGCTTCGAGAAAGACATCGACAACGTGCGCCGAGAGAGCGCGGCCCTCGAGATCTCCTATCCGGTCGCAGTCGACAGTGATTACACAATCTGGCGCACGTTTCACAATCAGTACTGGCCTGCACTTTACCTCGTTGACGCGCAAGGCCGTATTCGACACCATCAATTCGGAGAAGGCGGCTACGAAGAGATCGAGAGGGTCATTCAGCAGCTGCTCGCAGAAGCCGGCCACGCGGATGTACCGCGTGATCTCGTATCTCTCGACCCACAAGGGGCGGAGGCGGCTGCCGATGAGCGGAACCTCAAGACGCCGGAAACCTACGTGGGCTATGAACAAGCCCAGCGGTTTGCCTCTATGGGCGGTGCGGTGCCAGATAGCCCCCTCCGATACGGGGCGCCCTCCACATTGCGGCTCAACGGATGGGCGATCGAGGGGGAGTGGACTATCGGGGCCGAGTCAGCCTCGCTTATCCGTCCCGGCGGAAGGGTCATCTACCGGTTTCACGCTCGCGATTTGAATCTCATCATGGGAGCGGCGAAGAAGGGCAGCCCCGTCAGGTTCCGGGTCCGGATTGATGGCGCTCCTCCTGGTCCTGCTCACGGGCTCGACGTGGACGAGCACGGCAATGGGACTGCAAACGAACCTCGGATGTATCAGTTGATCCGTCAATCCAATCCCATTGCGGATCGAACATTCGACATAGAGTTTCTCGACAGCTCCGTCGAGGTGTTTGACTTCACGTTTGGCTGAGGCAATCAGCGCGAGTCGCGGAACTCGGGTTTCGTGGCGGACAACCGTGTCTGACTACCTACCAGTCACGGCGGTGCATCGATCCATACCATTGGATGATCGATGCCAATTTCCAGCGCTGATGTAATGCGAGTCAGGTATTACCGCGGCCTGAGTCGCAACGCTACAAGGAGAGGTCCATGCTTCATTGCCGTGCACGCATTCGTAGATACTGTGGTGCATTAAGCAGTTGCGTTGCCGTCGCTATTTGTACTTTGCACATCGCGAAGTCTGCGGCGCAGAGCAACGAGGAGGGTCGAGTGCAGACAGCTGCGATTGCGAGCTCGAGTGATGTCTCCCCGCTTTTCGGTATCGGAATTCCGGTGGGATACCGCGAATGGGGGCTAGTCTCAGTGGCCCGGGAAAAAGGCAATCTCAATGACATACGCGCAGTACTTGGCAACGACCCTGCCATCAAGGCCTACCGAGAAGGGGCGACGTCGTTCCCGGACGGGGCGATCATTGCTCGGATAGCCTGGACTTACGTGCCGTCGAAGGACAATGACAGGGTGCTTGGCAAGCCTCAGTCTTTCGTAGCAGGGTTGGCAGCGGATTTGCCGGATTGGTATCTGGAATTTATGGTGAAGGACTCAAAGAGGTACGCGGCGACGGGCGGGTGGGGTTACGCTCAATTTGATAAGAACGGCGCGACCGCCGATATGGCGCTGATGAAGACATGCGCTCCCTGCCATCAGGCTGGCAACAAGATTGCTAATGCTCACGATTTCGTCTTCACGCGGTACACGCCCTAATGGTCGAAAAGGCCATCGGACGTGTCCCGGATCCCGCTACGGCATGTCGACAAGCCTCAATGCAGCACCACCTGAGGAGACCCCCATGCGCCATTTTCCCATGCCGACGCTCAAGTTCTTGGGTACTTTCGTCACTTGCGCTGCTGTCGCTCTTTGTAATGTATACATCACAAAATCTTTGGCGCAGAGCGCAAGGCAAGGTCAGCCACCCGCTGATACGGCAGTCGACTCAAGCAATGCCTCTCCGATTTATGGCGTCACGATTCCAGCCGGATATCGCGATTGGAAGTTGATCGCTGTGAATCAGCTCCTACTAGCAGGCAAGGGCGAACAGTTGCGCGCTCAGCTCGGTAACGATGTGGCGATCAAGGCCTTTAAAGAAGGGACAGTCCCGTTCCCAGACGGCAGCATTATTGCCGCGATTCATTGGACCCGTGTCTCGTCGGAAGACAACGACAAGGTCTTGAACGGTCCATTCCCGGGCACTCAATCTTTCGTAATCGGGTCACCCGTGAATGTTCAGTTCATGGTCAAGGACTCAAAGAAGTACGCCGCCACAGGCGGCTGGGGGTTCGCGGACTTCAAGGGCGGAAAGCCAGGCGACAAGGCGCTGCATGAGACATGCTTCGGCTGCCACCAGCCCGCCAAGGGTCACGACTTCGTCTTTGCGCGCTACGCACCCGCGCCCTAAAAATACTCATGATCTACCATCTGGAGGTGGAGTGCATAGCTGGACTATAGTTTATAAATCACCTTCAGCAGAAAGGTGCGGCCCAAATTGGGATATATCGCCGCGTCATATGTGCCCTCACTAATCAGAAAGGTCCGTCGCGGCGGAATCTCATCGAAGACATTGTTGACATTGAAACGGACACGGAGTGCATGGGTTATTGAATAGCCCACAGAAAGATCTTGGTAGACCTCCACTCCCGTATTAGGCAAATCCAATTGATTAGGAGGCGCGGGCGGGTAGAGTTCGATGCCATTTTGGGTTACCGCCGTACTTCCAAAATAATGTGCCCGCCAAGTCGCATCCCATCGACCGACGTGATACGTCACACTTGCAAGCGCATTCCACTGGGGAATTCCCGTAGTGCCTTCAAGCTGTATTTCGGAAGCGGGATCGGCAGCGTTGGTAAAATATCGCAACCTCCGCAGATAAGTACCAGTAAGGTCAAGTTCTACGATTCCGGGCACACGAGAGATCGATCGAGACGGATTGAAGCGAAATTTAAAAAGAAAATCCACACCGCTGCTTGTAAACTTCCCGATATTGCGTTCGGATGCTCGAACATCAGTAATGCCGCCGGTTGATGGATCTCGACTGATCAAGGAGCAGAGTGGGTTTTTCCCAACCGGAATGCTCAGATCCACACAGTCGTCGAGAATGGTTTGCACGGGGATGGAGTCGATCGCGTCCGTGATCTGCGCATTGAAGATATCCATTGTTGCCAAGAAGTCAGGCATGAATGGCGGTGTCAGGACCATACCCAACGTCCACGTGTTTGCTGTCTCCGGCCTGAGGTATGGATTTCCGCCAAGTTCGCTACGAGTCGTCCTGACATTGGTCGGAGCCTGGAAATTCGCTGGCAGGCCTAGCGCCCGACAATTCGCCACGCGGACAGCGCTGACATTCACTACCGATGCATCGCAGGGATCTTGGACAAACTCAAACTCCGTTTGCAGCGGCGCGAACAATTCCCCCGTGTTCGGAGCACGTACAGCCCGTGATCGCATCGCACGAATGCGAATCCCCTCGAAAGGTTCATAGGCTCCACCGGCATTCCATGAGCTATTTGTGCCATTGAGGTTATAGTGCGACATCCGAGCTGCGATCTGAGCGGTGAGATCCTTCGCTAGCAGACGGTCTTTCAGAAGCGGCGCTCTGAGCTCGCCAAAGAGCTCCCGGACCTTGATCGTCCCACTGATGGGCAATTCCGGGCCGTTGAAGTCCCCGCCCTGCTGCGTCTCGAGCGACGGGTGCGTGCTGGCGGACGCTTCACGGGCCTCGACGCCCGCCACCGCCTCGAGAGCTCCAGCGGGAAGTTGTGCGATCCTCCCGGTCACATGGGCACCCGCATTCCTCAGGTCAGTGTTTGCCCCATATGGGTCGTTCATTCGACTGTAGTTAATCGCGGCCAGCGAAGCAGTCGAGGTTCCGAAGGGGTTCAGCGGTTGACAGCCGCTCGCACGTGCTGCAGCGCTCGCGCACGCTGGCACGCCGTCAAGCAGAATGACGTCGAGGGAGTCGAGGAAACGCGCCTGGTTCCGGAAGTTCAGCAGAAGCGCATCGACATCGGTAGCCCCGTAAGCGGCGAAGGCCGAGTAAGTCCAATCTTTGAACAGTGGGCCATCGAGTGCTACTGTATATTGCTGCTCGGTACGAACGACATCGCTTCCGCGTCTACCGAATTCATCCCACACTTTGAGAAGCTGAAAGCTCTGCTGGTCTGCGGCTGTAGCGATCGTGCGTAAGTCAGCGGGTACATACGGGTTATTGACTGAAATGGTTGGTGCGGGATAGTCGATGGGGTCTTCGACGGGCTGCCAGTACGACACTGCCTCGCTGCGTGTGACCAGGGCTCGCATCGACAAAGTTGCGTGCTCGTTGAGTTCGTACCCGACTGTCGCGAGCGCGGACCCGCGTTCGAGCGGCGTGGAGAGGGTGTCGTAGATCTGAAAATTCTCTCCGTCACCTCCGATACTGAGTCCTCCCTGGTTTCCGATCGATCCGTAGTTGAAAGGTCTCACGGCGGTTCCCGCGCTATTGGATGTGTAAAGGACTCCGCCTACTGACGCGACCCCGAGGGCATCAGGCCCATTGAAGAGGACGTCCGGGCGCGTGATAAGCATCGGCGTGCTGGGGCCGGTGTGGGCGGGGTTTTGGATGCTATAAAGACCGTCTGAGGCGTACCATCGATCGGTCGCGTCGACTCCGTTTACCTTGTCATAGAGAAAGTTGAGCGTCGCGTTCCCTTTGTTGTCTTCGAAGTTCTTCCCTGCCTCGAGCGAAAAGCCGTGTTGCTCTCCATCACCCCGTGAGGTCACTCCCTCGTGGCCCAGCAGTTGCAGCCCTTGGAAATTCTTGCGTAGAACAATATTGACCACCCCGCTCACCGCATCAGCTCCGTAGACCGCCGACGTTCCGCCCGTAACGATTTCCACTTTCTCAATGAACTCCGAGGGGATCGTGTTTAGATCCACGGCTGCCGTAAAGGGATCGCCGGCTACCTGTCGCATACCGTCCACCAGTACCAGTGTTCGCGCGTAGCCCAGGTTTCGCAGATCGATGAAGTTAACACCAGCATCGCCTTGGAAGTTCCGCTCTGTATTCGCCCCCGAGAGTCCCACTCCGACCTGGGGAAGTTGCGTCAGTACATCGGCAATATTTGCCTGTCCCGCACGCTCAATATCTTCCGGCTTGAGCGCAACAATTGGCATCGGTGCGGTGACCGTGGTTTGAGATAGACGAGACCCGGTCACCGCAATTTCTTCAAGCATCGTCGAAGGAGGCACCAATCCAGCGGGACTGTCAGGCTTCTCGCCTTCTCCATGGGAGAGTTCACCGGACTTTTGATGGGCTGAGAGTGTGCTCGAACGTGATGAATCGGCTTCAGTCTCGTGTACCTCCACGGTGCTTGGATTGATCACTCGGAACGTCAACCTGGAGTGAGCGAGCAGCCGATCCAGTGCCGCGGCCAGTGTGTACTCACCGCTCAGCGGGGGCGACTGCAATCCATCCGTGATCCCAGAAAAGAATACGATCTGAATTCCGCTTTGACGCGCA
>Ga0335073_10007183_pt1 | contig 15619 bp, 14 predicted proteins | sample Lox_Sample_22_FD_207093 | JGI IMG/M metagenome (GOLD analysis project Ga0335073, IMG submission 207093) | Soil microbial communities from Loxahatchee National Wildlife Refuge, Florida, United States - Lox_Sample_2.2 | ecosystem: Environmental > Terrestrial > Soil > Wetlands | place: USA... | reverse complement strand
TCTCATGCTCCTCGATCGCGGGCAGCGCCGTTCGCGCGTAGGAGGCGAGAGCGGCGTTGCTGTCGGAGGTCTCGGCCTGATAGAGCACGCGCGCCTTCTGCTCGCTCATCGCCATGTCCTTGGCATAGTCGGCATCGAATTCCGAGCCGCTTTCCTCCCCCAGCCTCTTCACCATCGCAGCATCCTGCGCATCGAGAGAGGTCGGGATGCCCAGGCCGCTCTTCTCGGCCGCTTGCCGGAGGGATGTGCGCGATTGCCTCAGATCCCGATCCATGCCGCTCGAGAACTTGATGATCACGGGAGTCGTGGAATCATTCATCGCCAGCTTGCTGAGCTGCAGCTCCGTCAGATTGATCTCGGCGGCCCGTCGCACGAAGTCGGCGCCCGTTCCGCCCTGCCCCGCCGCGGCTGAAGGAGCGGACATGGACGGTGGGCTCGCCGCTTGAGCGTAGGCGCCCGGCGAGGCGATCACGAGGGCCGGTGAGGCGGTCAACAGGGCGAGGCGCAGCGCGCTGGTCCAACTCTTCATGGCAATGTTCTCCGTGGGAACGAAAGCGCCGCGGCACGAGCTCGAGCCGAATGCATCGCGGCAATGCGGCGATGGCGCATAATTACCCTTCCGAGAGGTTAAAATCTGTAGGACATCTCCGTATGTTGTGCAAGCCGCTCCGCCGCATCGCGATCCCTTCTTCAGGAGGAACCCATGAGTGACTACCTCGACATTCGTACACCCGACGGCAATTTCCACGCCTACCGCGTACTCCCGAAAGCCGCGAAGGCGCCGGCCGTGGTCGTCGTGCAGGAGATCTTCGGGATCAATGCCGACATGAAGGAGACCTGCCGGTGGGTGGCCGATCAAGGCTTCATCGCGGTCTGTCCCGACCTGTTCTGGCGCATCGAGCCGGGCGTCTCCATGTCGAGCCTGAATGAAGCCGAATGGAAGAAGGCCTTCGCGCTCTACCAGGCTTTCGACCGCGATCGCGGCGTCGCGGACATCGCGGCGACGATGGACCATGCTCGCGGGCTTGCGCAGGCATCGGGCTCGTGCGCGGTGATGGGATTCTGCCTCGGTGGGCTGATGACCTTCCTCACGGCCGCGCGTCAGCGCCCCGACGCGGCCGTCTCGTATTATGGGGGCGAGACGGACAAGTACTTGGGGGAGATGCCGTCGGTACATAAGCCGCTGCTGATGCATCTGGCCGAGGAGGACGAGTACATTGCTCCGCCGGCGCGCGAGAGAATCGTGAAGGCGGCGAAGTCAAATCCGATGGTCACCGTCCATACCTATCCCAAGTGCAACCACGCCTTCGCCCGGCACAACGGCGTGCACTATGATGCCGCTGCCGCCGCGCTCGCGAATTCGCGCTCGAGCGAGTTCCTCAGGCGTCATCTGGCCTGAAGTCCCGGCGCGAAAGAGCCCCGCGCGAAGGAGTTTGCACGTGGCCGCTTCGGTATTTCTCAGTTATGCCTCGGAAGATCGACAGGCTGCACGCTCCATCGGCGATGCCCTGACGAGCTTCGGCCTGGACGTCTGGCTCGACGAGAGCGAGCTCGGCGGTGGAGACGCGTGGGATCAGAAGATCCGCAGGCAGATCCGCGAGTGCGACTACTTCATGCCCGTCGTTTCGGCGCGTACCGAGGCGCGGCCCGAAGGCTATTTCCGGCGCGAGTGGCGCCTTGCGGTCGAGCGCACGCTCGACATGGCGGACGACCACCTGTTCCTGCTGCCGGTGGCCATCGATGAGACCGATCAGGCGCACGCGCGAGTCCCGGAGAAATTTCTCCAAGTGCAGTGGCTGAAGGTTCCGCAGGGTCGGGCGACGCCGGCCCTCGAGGCACTGTGCCGGCGGATCGCCGCCGGCGACCTCAGCGCCTCGCCGTCTCCGAGGAAGGCGCCCGCGCCCGCCGCCAGGTCGCCCGCAGCGGGGCTCGCATCCCCCTATCCCCCGTTTCCGCGCGAGCTGCCGGGAGCGCGGCTGCGGTTCTGGGCGCAGGTGCTCGGCTGGTCGTTGCGGTGCGCCTGGATCTCGTTCCAGCGCCTGCCTCGATGGATCCGGATCGTCGTGTACGTCTGGGCCGTGTTCTTCCTCGTGAGCCACGGCTGTGCTCCGCGCCATCACGAGTCGCGCGACGTCTCGGTCGCGGACATGAAAAAGCTCGCAGCCATCGCCGACCAGTATCAAGGCGCTTCGGACCCCGCCAACGTGGCGAGGCTCGGCGTACAGATCGCCCGCGAATTTTCCGGCCGGCAGGCCGGCGCGGCGCAGGACGAGGCGATTCTGGCGATTCCCTTTGCCGCGCCGGCGGCAGATCCCTCCGCCCAGAAGCTTGCGGACACGGCATTCGCCGAGACCTGTGGACGGCTGGCAATGCGCCGCGACCGGCGCCTCGATCTCGACAAGGATTCCGGCGCCTCGACGGACGCGAAGGCCGCCTTGGAGCGCGCACGAGCGGCGCGCGCCGCCTACGTCGTGTACGGTTTCGTCGAGCGGCAGACATCGGCGCCCGTCCTGTCGGTCAGCATCGCAGATGTCGCGGACGGCTCCCTCGTGTGGAGTCGATCCTATTCCGCCACCGGCGCGGATGCCTCGAAGATCGGCGCCGAAGTGAGTTCGAAGGTGCCGTTGGAGGATGCGGATTAGCGATGTTGCGCCCGGGCGACGTGAAAAAGGCTGACGAATCTGCTAACTTGGATAGATGTCCATTGCGCGCATCATGAGGCCGGCCGGGCAGGCGCTATGTCTGGTGCTGCTCCTGATCGCAGGCCAGCAGGGCGCTCTGGTTCATGAGCTCGGGCATCTGTCCGGCGCGCACGAAACCGATCGCGGCGCAGGCATCGATCATGGCGCGAGCGTCGACTCGACGCCGTCCACGGAGCCCCCGTGCGCGCTCTGCCCATCGTTCGGGCAGCTGGTCACTCCCGCGTTCAGTCATTCGTTCGATCTTCCCGTGCTGCTCCGAGGGTCCGTGGAGCGAAGCTCCATCCCCCCGGTAAAGACCGTCGACACCGCGATCCCCACGCCGCGCAGCCGCGGCCCCCCGCTCCTCAGCTGACATCCTGCATTCGACACAGCGGGCGCCCGAGCTATTGGCGGGCGCTCCTGTCCATTCAGCTTCCGAGGAGTGATTCTCACATGTCCAGATTCTCGCTCGCGCATCCGGCGTACATTGCCGCTGCGCTCCTGGGTTGCGCCGCCGTTGCACAGGCGGGCGCCTCCACGACGACCGCGGATTCATCGACGATCAGCGCCACCGATGCATCGACCACGGGCGCCGATACCTCGACGGCCGCCGGCAGCTCGAGCTCGCCGGCACAGCTTCAGGCCATTCAGGTCACCGCCCAGCGCCTGAACGACGCTCGCAGCACCATCGAGACGCAGACCGGCGCATCCACCTACACGATCGACAGCCAGACGATCGCCGCCTTGCCCGGCGGGGAGAACGTGCAGCTCAATCAGGTGCTCCTGCAGGCTCCGGATGTGGTCCAGGACTCCTTCGGACAGATCCACGTGCGCGCCGATCACAATGACCTGCAGTACCGCCTGAACGGGATCATCCTGCCCGAGGGCATCAGCGTCTTCAGCCAGACCTTGAGTCCCTGGCTGATCTCCTCTCTGAAGCTCATCACCGGAGCGCTGCCGGCGGAATACGGCCTGCGCACCGCCGGCATCATCGACCTCAGCACCAACAGCGGGCTGCTGCAGCCCACGGGCGAGCTGTCGGTGTACGGCGGCAGTCATTCGACCTTCCAGCCCGCCGCCGAATACGGCGGCAGCGATGGCCAGTACAGCTACTTCATGACGGGCGACTACAAGCAGGACGATCTCGGCATCGAGTCGCCCAACGGCAGCTCCAATCCGCTGCACGACCACACCACGCAGGGTCACGCCTTCGGCTATTTCGAGGATATCCTCGATTCGAGCAATCGGCTGTCGCTCATCCTCGGGCTGTCGGACGAGGAGTTTCAGATTCCGAATCAGGTGGGGCTCGAGCCGAGCCTGGGTTACAACTACAACGGCATCACCGACTATCTGAGCAACAACCTGAACGAGACCCAGCACGAGCTCACCGAATACGCCGTCGCCACCTGGCAGCACTCCGAGGGGGCGCTCAACTGGCAGACCTCGCTGTCCGCCCGCTACACCAGCCTGCACTTCGAGCCGGATTGGGTGGGCGATCTGCTGTTCAACGGCATCGCCCAGGATGCCTTCAAGAACGACACCGCGATCGGTTGGCAAACCGATGCGTCCTACAAGCTCAACGACGCACACACGGTCCGCGCCGGACTTTATTTCCAGCACGACGATGCGAAGAGCGACACGACGTCGCAGGTCGTGAACATCGAGCCCGATCCCACCAGCCCGACCGGGACCGTCCAGACCTCGGCGCCCTACAGCATCTTCGACAACGGCACCCAGGTGCAGCAAATCGAGAGCGTTTACTTGCAGGATGAATGGAAAGTGTTCTCCCCTTTCACCCTCAACTACGGCGTGCGCTTCGACCGCTACAGTGCCTACTCGAGCGGCAGCCAGACCAGTCCCCGCGTCAATGCCGTGTGGCAGTTCGACAGCGGCACGACGCTGCATGGCGGGTATTCGCGCTATTTCACGCCGCCGCCGTTCGAGCTCGTCGGCAGCGAGACGTTCACGAAGTTTGCCGGGACGAGCGCCGTCCCGCCGGGCACCGTCACGCAGGACACGCCGCCGATCGCCGAGCGCTCCAATTACTACGATCTCGGCGTGCAACAGGTGCTGCTCGACAAGAGCCTGACGCTCGGCATCGACAGCTTCTACGAGCAGTCCCAGAACCTGATCGATGAGGGACAGTTCGGCGCACCGATCATTCTCACGCCGTTCAATTACCGCTGGGGGCTGATCGGCGGCATCGAGTTCACCCTCAATTACACCATGAACAACTTCTTCTACTACTTGAACAGCGCCTGGCAGGCGGCTCACGGCAAGGGCGTCGAGTCGGCGCAGTTCAACTTCGATCAGCAACAGCTCGATTACATCGCAAGCAACTACATCCACCTCGATCACGAGGGCCGGGTGTCCGCCTCGAGCGGCATCGGCTACCTCTGGCGCGGAACGCGTTTCAGTGTCGATGATCTGTTCGGCACCGGATTGCGCCAGGATCTCATGCTCCCGGACGGCTCCGTCATACCGAACGGGGATCACACGCCGAGCTACAACCAGATCAATCTGGGCATGAGCCACGCCTTCGAGCTCTCCGGCTCGGGCCCGCTCACGGCGCGCTTCGACATCGTCAACGTGGCCGACAAGGTCTATCAGATCCGCAGCGGAACGGGCGTCGGCGTGTTTGCGCCTCAGTACGGACCGAGGCGCGGGTTCTTCGGCGGTCTGTCGTGGAAATTCTGAGGGGCGCCGGGCGGCCTCACGGAGCCGTCACGAGGTCACCTGCGCCACCTTGGTGCTGGCGCGCTCATCGCCCTCGAGCTGCGCCGGCCTCATGCAGCTTCCTCCTCGAAAGCGCTCACCCGGAACATGAGCGTAGCGGCCCCGAGGAGAGGGGGCAGGAGAAAGCAATAGACGCCGGCGCGGGCATAGAACAAAGCCGCGGCCGCGCACCCGGAGGCGAATCCGAGAACGCTCAGCATCATGCGCCCGAGCCGGGCCCGAATCGCCCGCTTTCGCTCGTCGGGCAGAGCCCGCAGGCAATCGGCGACGTCGATCATGATCTGGGTGGTCGTGCCGGTCATGATGGTGGTGGGCGGCGAGCTGCCGAGGTAGATCCGCTGCGCGGCGTTCTGGATCGCCATGGCCCATACCAGCGTGAGCCCGGTGGCAAGCGCCGGCGCCGTGTCGCTGCTCGAGAAGGGACCGAAGCGGATCGCAAGCACGGCGGCCGCGGCGAGCAGCACCGCCTTGAGCGCCAGCATCATCCGCAGCATCGGCACGCCCCGCGGCGGCAGGACGTAGCTGGCGAAGCGCGTGATGGTGACCGCAACACAGAACGTGGGAAGGGCCAGGAGCTTCGCGAGCGTTCCCGAGTTTCCCGACACGAGCGAAGTGCCCAGGGTGACGAAGTTTCCGGTGACGTGCGTCGTGAACAGTCCTTGCAGTGCCATGTAACCGGCGGTGTCGACGTAGCCCGCGGTCGCGCTCAGCAGCAGCGACAACGTGCGCAGCCGCGAGCGCGCGCAGCGGGGCGAGTGCCTGCCCATCGGTGAAGGTATCATGTCTTTCTCCCTGCCTGGCGAAGGATCCATCTGATCAGAAGCTCTGCATCGTCTGCACCAGCAATTGGACCTTGTGGTTTCCGGGCACGTTCTTCAGGGGCAGCGCCAGATCGATGTGCAGCACGTTGCCGAGGCCGCTGCGAGTGTTGCCCAGGCGCAGGCCGATTCCAACGTCGCTCAGCACTCCCGCATCGCTGTTGCCGACGACGCCCGTTCCCCAGGTGCGCCCGACGTCGGTGAAGGCGGCCGCGCCTACCCGCACCAGCCGGAACGGGTACCAGTCGGTGAACACGCGCTGCTCGAGCGTGAACAGTGCGCGTGAGGTGCCCGCCTCGTAGCGCAGGGGGTAGCCGCGCAACCCGCTGTCCCCGCCGAGCAGCAGCTGGACGTCGGGATCGAGCGCGCGAGTGACCGTGCACGAGAACGATCCGTACAGCAGCCAGTCGGTGCGCCAGCGCCAGTAGTACTTCGCGCCGGCGTCGCTGATCAGGTTGCGCGCCCGGTCGGTCTCGATGCGCGTGGAGACATCACCGTCGAGAAACAGCTGCTGGCTGTGAGGAAATTCGAAGCCGTGGACCACCGAGCTCTTCACCATCAGCGCATCGTGATTGGCGCCGAAGACCGCGTCCGAAAAGCCCAGCTCGCCGGTCACCTCGGTCCCGAAGTACAGATCTTCGGTCTTGCCGATCTGATTCTCGTCGCCCGCCTTTCGGTAGTCGTCCTGCACGACATCGAAGCCGACGTACGGATAGGACAGGGTTCGCGGCGGCGGCAGCGGCTTGGTCGGCAGCGTGGTGGCCGGCGTGGCCAGGAAATCGTTGCTGTCGTAATACATCCCGAACAGCAGCCGCTTGCTCCAGCCGTTCACCAGGCCGCTGGAGATGCCTCCGCCCACCAGGTAGGTCCGCTCGTTGTCGTTGAATTGGTCGACGATGTTGCCCTGAAAGTAGCGCGAGATCGTGCGATCGTAGGACTGTGCATCGAACTGGGTGCTCCAGCGCGTGTCGAGTGAATAGAAAGGCAGGGCAAACTGCGCGCTGCGCTGGAACCCATCGCTCGAATTCACGTAGGCCAGGGCCGCGGTCCAGTGCGAGCCGAGCAGGTTCGGATCGGAGTACTGGGCCACGGTGCTGGTGCGATCCACGTTGCTCATGCGGCCGATCTCGACCGACTTGCCCCAGCCGAGGAAATTCTCTTCCTGCAGGCTGTAGCTGGTCGAGTTGACTCCCCCGGCCCGCCCGAAGGACACGCTCGGGTCGAGCGTCCAGACGTCCTTGGTGACGACCTTGACGTCCACCTTGCCGTTCTGGTAGCGGACCGGGAACACGTTGGCGTCATAGATGTAGGAGAGGAGCCGCAGGTTGCGCTCCGTCTCCGCGAGCTTCTCCGCGCTGTAGGGATCGCCGCTCTTGAACAGCAGCTGAGCGCGGATGGCGCCCGGCTTCGTGCGGATGTGCAGGCGGTCCGCCAGGCGGTAAAGCCCCCTGTTCTCGCGCGGATCGTTCGGGTCGAAGATGTTGCGGGTGTCGATCTCGATCTTGCCGATCACCGCGTGCTCGGCCTCGAGCTCCGCGTCGCTCGGCAGCCCGGGCGGTCGGGGCTCTGCGATATGCGTGTGCTGCTTGGCGGTCAAGGAGGCCGCCCTTGGATGGCCCCACGGGACGCACCCGAGGGTGAGCAGCCCGCACGCGAGGGCCTGCAGCTGCCGCGATCCAGAGCGGCGGCGGCATGCGGCAAGGTCGATCCGGCGCTTGAACATCCGCTCAGCCCTACTTTGCAGTGCAAAGTACCGCGGCGCTCGCGGCCACGCAAGCGCCGGCCCGTGTGTCGGCCTGCACGGATCGGCCCCGAGCAGGCCCCCTGGAGGGGAACCCTGGACGCGAATCGCCGGCATCGCCGGGAACCTCGCGGCGCCGCCCCCCGGGCTGCGCGCCGCACCCCTGGTTGCCCCCCGATCTGTCGTACAATTACCCGATGCAATCCATGATAGCGAGCGAGACCGTTGCAGCCTATCGGGAAGAGGGCGTGGTCCTCCTGCGCGGCATTTTTCGCGACTGGGTCGACCGGCTGGCGCAAGGCATAGCCGAGGTGAGGGCGCGGCCGAGCCCGTTCGAGCGCTCCGTTCACCCCAAGGATGGGACCGCGAGCTTCTTTCAGGACTACTGCAACTGGTCGCGCATTGCGGGGTTTCGCTCGTTCGTGTTCGACTCGCCCGCGGCCGAGGCGGCGGCCCGGCTGATGGAATCGAGCGAAGCGCGCTTCTTCCACGAACACGTGCTCGTCAAGGAGCCTGGCAACAGCACCGTTACGCCCTGGCACCACGACGAGCCTTATTACTGCGTCAAATCCACGCAAAGCGTGAGCTTCTGGATTCCACTCGATCCGGTCTCGCGCGAGGTGACGCTCGAATGCGTCGCCGGCTCGCACCGCTGGAGCGAGCGCGGATTCCGGCCAACGCGCTTCGACGGGACACCGCTCTATGCCGGGGACGATTTTCCCGAGCTTCCCGATATCGAATCGCAGCGCGAGCGCTTGACGATTCGCGGCTGGGAAATGGCGCCGGGAGATGCCGTCGCCTTCAACTTTCGAACGGTGCACGGCGCCCCTGCCAACCGCTCCGCCGTTCCGCGCCGAATCTTCTCCGCACGCTGGGTCGGCGCGGATGCCCGCTTCGTGCGCCGCGGGGGGCGTACCTCACCCCCGTTTCCCGAGGTCAGGCTGGAGGACGGTGCGCCGCTCGATGCGCCGGAGTTTCCGCTGGTGTATCGGGGCTGAGCGCCGAGCGACGCTCGGGGACGCCCCGCCTGGCCGGCAACGGTGGCTGAAATGGTGCACAAAGTTGCGATGTACGCGCTGGCAGCGGCGCTGTGCTCGGGATTGTTCGCTGGCACGCAGGTCATCGCCTCGAGCCCGGACGCCGTGAGCGCTGCAATCCGCTCGGCGCTGACCGCGGAGCCAGGCGCCTCGCCGGCAGGAGAGCGCCCCCTCGAGCAGGTGTACGCGGCCCGCGGGTACGCCGGTTTGTGGCTGCGCGGGCAGCAGTTGACCTCTCAGGGGAATCAGCTTCTCGAGCTGCTCGCACGGGCCGGGGACCTGGGACTCGACCCCGCGGACTACGACGTCGAGTCGCTCGGGGCCGCCAGCAGGCGCCTCGCGTCGCAGCCCGCGCCGGCGCAGGCGGCTGCCGTGGACCTGGGCCTCACGGCGAGCGCCTTGCGCTATGTTCACGATGCGCATTTCGGACGCATCGATCCCAAGACGGTGGGGTTCGAGCTGGACGTAGCGCGCGCCCCCTTTGACGCGCCCTCGGTCGTGCTCGGGCTGTCGCGCAGCGATTCGGTGGCCGCCTCGGCCGCCTCCATCGAGCCGCAGTTCTACCACTATGCTCTTCTCAAGCAGGCGCTGCATGCCTACCGCGAGCTCGCTCGCTCGCCCCCGCCGCTCCTCGACGCCCTGACCCGTACCGTGAAGGAGGGCGATGCGTATGCGCAGGCGCCGGCATTGCGCCAGCTGCTCGAGCGGCTGGGCGATTTACCCTCCTCCGACGGCGGTTCCGCCGATGCCCTGGTATTCGATGCCAGCCTGTCGGAGGGTGTGCGCCGGTTCCAGGCCCGCCATGGTCTCGAGGTCGACGGTGCGCTCGGTCGCTCCACGGTCGAGGCGCTGCGCACCCCGCTCGCGCAGCGGGTGCGCCAGATCGAGCTCACGCTCGAGCGCTGGCGCTGGGTGCCGGAATTCTCCGCCCCCCCACTGATCGTCAACATTCCTCAGTTTCGTCTGTTCGCCTTCCGCTCCTTGCAGGATCGCAAGGCCGATATTCTGCAAATGGACGTGATCGTCGGCCGCGCGTTCCCCTCGGCGCATACGCCGGTCTTCATGGCGCAGCTCAGCTCCGTCATTTTTCGCCCCTACTGGCAGGTGCCGCAAAGCATCGTGAGGAAGGAGATGATTCCCAAGCTCATGCAGCGGCCCGGGTATCTCGACGCGGAGCATCTGCAGATCGTCGCGAGGAGCGACGAAGTCTCACCCGCGCTTGCGGCCACTCCGGCCAACATCAGCGCCCTGGCGAGCGGCGCCCTCAAGCTGCGGCAAAGCCCCGGAGCGGACAATGCGCTCGGCCTGGTGAAGTTCTCCCTGCCGAATCCCCACGACGTCTACCTTCACTCCACCCCGACGCCGGCGTTGTTCTCGCAGCCGGTGCGCGCGTTCAGCCACGGCTGCATCCGCGTGAGCGATCCAGTGGCGCTCGCCGTTCACGTCCTGCGCGACACGCCGGGTGATTGGAGCGCCGAGCGCGTCCGAGGGGCCATGCAAGGCTCGCGAACCCTGCACGTGAAGCTCGCACACACCATCCCGGTCCTCATCCTGTACGGAACGGCGCTCGCTACGGAGGACGGCAAGATTCTATTTTTCCGCGATATCTACGGCCACGACAGAAAATTGGCCGCGCTCCTGCATCTCTAGCTCGGCCGCCGCGCCTCGCTCGAGGCGCCGCTCGCTCGCAGGTACCAGCGCTCGAGCCAATGATCCACCGACACGCGGCCCGCGCCCGCGATCGAGAGCCACAAGAACAGCGCCAGATACTCGAACTCGTCGAAGCCGAGCAACGTTTCCAGCGAGTCCACATCGGCCCACTTGGCGGCGCGAATCGCCACGATCATGGTGATGCCGAGCGCGCCCGCCGAGATCCGGGTCAAAAATCCCGCGAGCAGGAACAGGCCGCCGAAGAGCTCCACGCCCGAGGTGAACGGCGTCAGGACGTGCGCAAACGGAATTCCCCAACCGATGAAGTTCTCCGTGATCTGCGGCAGGTTGTTGAGCTTGCCCCAGCCGCTCCACAGAAATACCCATCCCACCGTGATGCGCGCCAGCAGGGGAGCGAGCCACCCGAGGTGCCCGGCAACCCGCCGCGGCCAATCGATCAACCATCCAACCACGATTTTCATAGTGACTCCCGGATTTTTATGGAGGCGAGCGACCGCCCGGGGCGCGCCGAGGCGCAATGGGTGGTCCGCCAGTAGACCGGGGCATTGCGTTCTTTATTGCCGGCCGGCGCTCGCCGCCTCGCCGCCTCGCTGCGATTCAGCGGCCGAGCGCCTCGCGCAGGGCGCTCAGCGAGTGCTCGGTGTGCTTCAAGATCGCGGCCAGCTCATCGTCGCTCAGCCCCAGCGAGACGAACGAGTTGACGCCGGCGCAGCGCGCGAGATCGCCGTTGCCCTCGAGAAAGGACTCCGCCAGAACCACCCCGGCGATCACCACATCGGTGATGTCGGCGGCGCGGCGCGGCTTGCGCTCATACTGCAGCTGGTTTCCCACCGCCTCGCACATCACCCTCTCGAAACCCCATTTCTCCATGATGGCGCGGCCGAAGGCCGGGTGCCGTGCGGCCGCGAGATGCGCGAACCGCTGATCGAGCTCGACCTCGTTCGCGCGCTCGCCCGCTTTGACCATGACGTAAAAATACCCGATGCCGTGCAGCAGGCCGGTGAGGAACACCTTGTCCGAAGGCACGCGCAGCCGGTTTGCCAGCACCTGACAGATCGAGGCCACGGCGATGCTCTTCTCCCATAGCGCATTCAACTGCTTCGCGACCGGCCGCAGGGATGGCTCCGCCCTGAGCTGCTGGAGAGCGAAAGCCATCGTCACGGATTGCACCAGGTGCTGGCCGAGTCGCGTGACCGCCGAGCGCAGCTCGGAGAACGGCACTCCCGAGGGGTTGAAGACCACCGAATTCGCGGTCTGCAGGAGCCGGGCGGCCAGCCGCGGCTCCGTGCCGGCGATGCGCACGATGTCATCGGACGTGCTGTCCGGATCGGCGATGGCCTGGCGCACGCGCGGAACGACGTCGGGAAAGCAAGGCAGGTTCAGCGGTCCCGCGCCGAGGTCCTCGGCCAACCTGTCGAGAAAGGCGGCGTCTTTGGGCCGGGTCGACTCGACCGGCGCCGTGACGAGGAGCGAGGCTCGCGACGGCGGCGCGCCGAGCGGGGGCTGCGTGTTGCTCAAGCGATTTGCGTCCTTGGAGCTGAATCCGCGTCGATGATCGGGCAGAGGAAGGAAAAGCGGTGCGAAATGGTTCTGATTTTTCGAGTGCCGTGGGTGCGATGGACCGGCGGATTTGACGTATTGTGAAGGTCGTCGCGCGAGGCTACCCGGCGGGGACGGTGCGATCCTCCGCCCAGCTGCGCAAGGCATCCACCTTCTCCGCCATCACCACGGCGAGCGGACGAGTCGCGGCAATCTCGGCCCGCAGGATCTGGGCGTCGGGAGCCCGCTGCTGCGCGTTTGCGGTGTAGACGGCGGCCACCACCGCCTGCTCGACCTCGGCGCCGGCGAAGCCCTCGCACGCCTGGGCAAGCGCCTCGAGCGAGGAGGGATCGAGGCCGATCCCGCGACGCGCCGCGTGGATGCGCAGGATCTCGGCGCGCGTCCTCAGGTCGGGAAGATCCACGAAGAAGATCTCATCGAAACGACCCTTGCGCACCAGCTCCGGGGGCAGCATCGAGATGTCATTCGCGGTTGCGACCACGAATACCCGGCTGCTCTTCTCCGCGAGCCAGGTGAGAAAGGCCCCCAGCACCCGGCGCGAGGAGCCGCCATCGGCGTCGCCCGTGCCGAAGCCCTTCTCGATCTCGTCGATCCACAGCACGCAAGGCGCGAGCAGATCCGCGCTGCCGAGCGATTCGCGCAGATTGCGCTCCGACTCGCCCACGAACTTGGCGAACAGCGCGGCGCAATCGAGCCGCAGCAGGGGTACGTGGAAGATGCCGGCGCATGCACGGGCCGCGAGACTCTTGCCGCAGCCCTGCACGCCGAGCAGGAGAATGCCCTTCGGCGCATCGAGCTGCGGCGCGGAGCCGTCGAAGGCCGCACAGCGCTTCTCCAGCCAGGACTTCAGGTTCGCGAGCCCTGCCACATCCGCGAAGCGTGCCGTTTCATGCTCGTAACGGAGAATTCCCTGGCGATTCAGCAGCTCGTACTTCGCGTGCATCACCAGCGGCACGTCCGAGGCCTGGATCGCGCCGTGATCGAAGATGGCCTTGCGAGCCAGGCGCTGCGTGTCCGAGGCGGACAGGCCGCTCATGTTCTCGACCAGCAGGCCGAGCGCATGCTTGTCGATGCGGATCGCTTGCTTCGGATTGCTGCGCATCCACTGCCGCGCCACGTCCTCGACCAGCTGGCGCCGCTCGTTGCGGTCCGGCAGCGCCAGCGCGCAGCGAGCCGTCAGGTGCTCGATCTCGGGCGGAATGGGCAGCTCGTAGCTGATGAGCACCAGCGTGTGGGCGCAGCGCTCGTAATCCTGCGCGACATCCTTGATCAAGCGCACCAGCGTCGGCTCGTGCAGATACGGATGAAAATCGAGCAGAGCGTAGACGCCGGGAAGATTGGAGGCGCGGATGTGACGCAGCACGTCCGCCGGCTCCGCGGCCACGCGCTGAGGCAGCGCGCCCTCGACGTCCAGGCGCTTCAATCCGTCGGTCACGGTCCACTGAAAGAGCGGCAGGCCGGCGCCCATCCCGTGCTCGGCGCCGCTCGCACCGGTGCGGCTCGAGCCCGGCGCCGGCCCCATGCGCGCGCACGCGCGCAGCAGCGCCTTGAGCACCTGCGGCTCGTCGCGTGATTCGATCACGATCATGGGAATTCTGGAGCGCAGCAGCGCGACCAGGTCGTCGGGCGGCATCGCGCGCCGGCTCGGCGGCTCGGGCGGCCGCGCTGCAAGAGATTCGTCCATGCCCCTTCATATCAGGCCGTGGACCCGGGCGCCGATATCCAGCCCACGTTTTTGGACTCACCGATCTTCACATAGCTTTTCAACTTCATGCGCTGCCGGGACCCGCCGTGCTCCGTATCATTCGATGCGGCGGAGCGCCCCCCGCGCTCCCTCGCACCACTGGAGCAGGAGGATTTGAGCATGATCACCCCGAAGCGCACCACCCTCATCCCCGTTCTCGCCCTGGGCGCGCTGGCGATGGGCTATTTCACCGTCTACGCGGCGGCGCGCGCCGACGACACCCCGCCGCCGAGCCCGCCGCCGGACCAGAGCGCGCCCCACGGCCGCCACCACGACGATCCGGCATGGCAGGCCTGCAGGAAGCAGGCGGATGACCAGAAGCTCGAGCGGGGTGAGGCTCGGCACGAGTTCATGAGGAACTGCATGAAGTCGGCGAAGCAAGCGGCGCCGCCCGCCTCCTAGCATCTCGCGCGTCCCGGCGCCGCCCGCCTCGCGGCACGCTCGCCGCACCCGCCCTCGGGGCGCATCGCGGCGGCCGGCGCGCGGCGGGGATTGTGCTTGCCTTATGATAGGGGCATGAGCATGCCCCTGCCGCCGCCCGCCAGCATCCATCCCGCGGCCATTGTCGAGGACGGCGCGCTGCTCGGCCCGGGCTGCGTCATCCATGCGCACGCGCTGGTGGGCCGGCATTGCCGACTCGAGGACGGCGTGATCGTGCACCCCGGTGCCGTGCTCGGCGGGGATCCTCAGGATCTCGGCTTCAAGGCACAAACGCCCTCCGGGGTGCACATCGGCGCACGCACCGTGATTCGCGAGCACGTGACCGTCAACCGCGCCACTCGCGCCGGCGAGTACACCACGGTCGGTGCGGACTCCTTCCTGATGACCGGCTGCCATGTCGCCCACGACTGCCGCATCGGCGATCGCGTCGTGATTGCCAACGCCGTCCTTCTGGCGGGCCATGTGCGCATCGGCGATCGGGCGTTTCTCGGCGGCGGGGCCGTCATCCACCAGTTCTGCCGCATCGGGCAGAGCGCGATGATCGGCGGCGGCGCACGCATATCGAGCGATGTCGCGCCCTTCTGTCTGGCGACCGAGCGCAATACCGTCTACGGCCTGAACTTCATCGGGCTCAAGCGCCGCGGCTGCAGCCGCGAGGTGCTGAGGGAGATCAAGCAGGCGTTCCGGGAAACGCTGGTGCCCACGGGGAACCTGCGCGACCTGGCGCGCGCAGCGCTCGGGAGCGGCCGGTACGCAAGCGCCGAGGCGCTTTCCTTTCTGGAATTCTTCCTCGAGGGCCGCCGCTCCTTTGCGCGCGTTCGCGGCGCCGGCGCATCCTCTGCCGGGGAGGAATGACAGGCGAGCGACCCCGTGCTATCGCGCCTCGACCCACGGGTCCAGCACGGCGGCCCGCCGGCTCGCCTCGTCCCGGAGCATCGAGCAGTTCTGCTGGAACGGTGTCACCGGCACGATCAGGGCTTTCATGGGTGCGCGGCCATCGATCGCCGCAGTCGCGCACGCTGCCGCGCCCGTTCCAGCGCAAGATCGATGAGTCGCGTGATCAAGACCTGCTGGGGGATTCCCGACAGGGCCCACAGCTTCGGATACATCGATATGGCGGTGAAGCCGGGGAGCGTATTGATCTCATTGACCAGAAACGTGCCCGCGGCGTTCAGGAAAAGATCCACCCG
>Ga0335073_10007182_pt1 | contig 15620 bp, 16 predicted proteins | sample Lox_Sample_22_FD_207093 | JGI IMG/M metagenome (GOLD analysis project Ga0335073, IMG submission 207093) | Soil microbial communities from Loxahatchee National Wildlife Refuge, Florida, United States - Lox_Sample_2.2 | ecosystem: Environmental > Terrestrial > Soil > Wetlands | place: USA... | reverse complement strand
GAGCGGAAAGCGCGTGCGGGGCTATAGCTCAGCTGGAAGAGCGTCTGGTTTGCAACCAGAAGGTCAGGGGTTCGAGCCCCCTTAGCTCCACAGTGTAATGTCCGGGCGTGCTCGTGGCCGGTGCCGATGTGGTGGAGGCGGCCGTTGACGCGCAGGGTGAGCTTGCCGGCCGGGTCGGTGCGGACCCGTTGTGGTCTTGATCTGCGGATCGTGCCCTTGCCTGCCCGAACCCTGGGTGCCGCCGTGGCCGCTGATAGCACTCCGAAAGTCTTACCCCGTTGGCCACCGCCGTCCGGCTCTATGCTTACGAGGTGGAATTCAGCGAGGTGATCAAGCGCCGCAAGATGGTCCGGGCCTTCACTGGCCAGCCGTTGGCGGCAGGCACCGTCGACCGGCTCTTGCGAGCGGCTAACCGGGCCCCGTCGGCGGGATTCAGCCAGGGTTACTCGTTTCTCGTCCTGGAGGGCCCACAGCAATGCGCCCCGCTCTGGGAGATCGGGCAGGACGCCGCTTCCGCCGGTGACATAACCGCTGAGGTGCGGGCCATGATGGAGGCGATGAGCCGCGCCCCGCTTGTCATCGTGCCGCTGGCATGCAAGGACATCTATCTGGACCGGTATGCACAGCCAGACAAAGGCTGGGCAGACAGAGACGAGTCACACTGGCCCGTCCCTTACTGGTACATCGATACCGGGTTCACCGCGCTGCTCATCTTGCTCGCCGCCGTCGATGAAGGGCTTGGTGCCGTGTTCCTCGGCATCATGCCGGAGGAAATGCCGGACTTCCGCAGCCGGTTTGAAGTTCCAGATGAGTGGACACCGATCGGCGCTATCGCTATTGGCCATATAGCCCCGGAGGCTGAGCAGATGCCGTCGTCCGCGCGGTCCATCGCCCGGAAGAGCCTGGATGAGCTGGTGCACCGCGGCCGGTGGTGACAGGCTCCGCGGGGCTTCGCCAAGACTGAGCGGACGGTTTTACAGAGAGTCGGCAGCGTTTCGGTCCGTCGAGCTGCCTATAGGTATTAAGTCACGTCTCCTAGCGCGGATCGTCTCCGGGTAGATCGTGCGGTGATGTGCCCTCGATGTGGCCCGGTTGTTCTGCCGTGGCGCTCGATACGCTCCCGCGGTTCTTGGGCTGGCTTCCATCCTGATCGGGCGTCGCTGTGCTGAAGATGAGCCAGATGATCGATGACACAACCAAGAACATGGTTCCGATGCCGAAAAGAATGTCTAGACGCGTGGGACTTGGCAATGATGATGGTATTAGGACTGAACGTAGCGGAAGGATGGCAACCAAGGCGGCGGTAATCCCGAAAGCCAACTCATACGGCTCGGGCTTTCTTCGTCGAGGGTTCCGGCTGTAATATATGGCGAAAATGCTTACAAGAAGTATGAACGGCGCCGAGGCGACCAGGTAAATATAACTCTGAAACAGCCGCGGGCGGACTATCGTAGCAAGTATCCCGAGTGTTGGGGGAGTATCAGTCCCTCCGCGACCAGTCGTGCCACCAGCGGCCGACACAGAATAGTCTACGTCATTCGAGGTCATCGTCACCAATGTATGGCGTGACCAATTAAATGGTACGTTCTTTGTCCCCGGTACCTGCGGAAACGAAAGGTAGAACTGGGCGAGTAGATCATACCAATCATTCGGGAACGCTCGCGGAACTCCCATTACGGGTGCAGACGTGGTTACTGTAATCCCTTCAGGGAAGTCCCGGCTAACTGGAGGCTCTTGAGCGCAACTGGTAACCGGTGCCGAGCTATTCGGTTGTTTAAGCGCCGACAGCGGGACCGGTATTGACGAGCTCGCTCCGCCAAGACTTTGGATGGTAAGTGTTCCTGTTGCTTGCGGAGAATATACATGCTCAAGCATCGCCTGGCCTTGCTCCGTCGTTCTAATGGTGATCTGGAGCTGAGCCGAGGAAGTCTCACCCGAACTCAGGCCGAGGAACAAGAAGCTAAAACAGAATACCTCCGGGGAATCTTGTGCCGGGTAAACCACGACAGGGCTGGCCGAGAGGTTGCGGCTAACGCCTGCCGGGAACACCAGACCGCGCGGAGACTGACGGAAGTTTTCAATCAGCAGCAACATAGGTATGGAAAGACCTGCCGCGATGATGAGAATAGATATTAGAAGTCGCCACCAGAGGATACTGCGGTGCCGACTTTCCTCATCCCGCCCTGGCTCCCCGGCCCGGCCCTGAGCCGGCCGCTCTGGCTCCCTATCAGCGTCCTGCACAAGCGAAGGTTACGCCCATGCCAGCCGGACGGCACTGGTGCCGCCGGGGCTGCCGCCGCAGACGGCTGTCCGGCATTCATCCGCGGCGGCAGCCCCATGCACCAGGTACCACCCTCGCCCCGGCAAGTTCTCGGCATCTATCGGAAGGACGGCGCAGAGCGAGGCTGTAGGTAAGCAATGGCGGTCAAAGATGTGCGTCTAAGAGCCGTCAGTGCCGCCTGCGCGGAGGATCCGCGTACTGGTCGTACATATCTTCTGCTCTCCGGGTCGTCTCGCTGGTCATCCATCGCGTACGCCAGCGAACCATGATCACGAAGCTGAAGACACCCGAAGCCAAAAGGCCTATTACGACGATGTACATCCACCACTGCATGTTGACCACGACCTATCGACATCACTGCCCCTACCCCCGGCTGAAGGCCACACACGCAATGCCAAGATTCCCTGACGCCTAAGGCGGATTGTCAAGCCAGCCTGTTGCGCGTTTGGAAGTCGGCGATCTGGTCCGTACATGAACATGCGCGGGCACCGGAGCGAGAGGAATTTCGACATCAGGTCACCGCCGAAGAAGCTCTCGGCGTCATCGGACGGATGCGTGCTGACCTGACGGCTGAGGTTCAGCGATCCGTACGCAGGTAGATCAATGCCCTCGTCAGGCGTGCTGAAGCTGACGCACAAGGCAATCGGAGCCGAGGTCCGTCGCGGCACGTACGATGTCCTGGTCGACGGTGAGCATGTCGACGGGGGGATAACGATGAACGGGAACACCGAGACGGCGATCCTCGCCGGGGGCTGTTTCTGGCCCGCGCAGGAACTGCTGCGCCATCGCGCCGGGGTCATATCCACTCGCGTCGGCTACACCGGCGGGGAGAACGACAACCCGACCGCTGACAACCATCCGGGTCACGCCGAGGCAGTCAAGGTCATCTTTGATCCCGAGCAGACCTCCTACCGGGACATCCTCGAGTTCTTCTTCCAGATGCACCGGCCCGACCTCGGCGAAGGGCTTGTGGGTTCCGACTACCGTTCCGAGATTTTCTACACAAGCGACGAGCAGCGTCAGGTCGCCGAGGACGCGATCGCCGACGCCGACGCCTCAGGCATCTGGCACGGCAAGGTCGTGACCAAGATCAGCCAGGCCGGCCCCTTCTGGGAAGCCGAGACGGAAGACCAGGATTACCTCCAGCACTATCCCGACGGCAAGAATCAGTTCAGCCCGTAGCTGTCCGCTCGTGCGCCAGGGCCGCATCGAGCAAGATGGCCGCGGCGGCGCGGGCCTCGGCGGCCGCGGCGGGGTTGTGGTCCATCCGCGCGGACTGCCCGCTGCCGTCGTAGAGCAGGTGCAGCTGGCGGGCCAGCACCTCGGGCTCGGGCACGCCGGCCTGCGCGGCCAGCTCGGTCAGCAGTGCGCGCACCCAGTGCCGGTAGGCCTCGGCGGCCTGCTCGGCCTGGTCGCCGGGGTGGGATTCTGCGCTGGCCCGGGCGAACGCGCAGCCGCGGTAACCCGGCTGGGAGAATAGCTCCTCCTGGCCTTCGAACACGGCCAGCAGGCGCTCGCGCGGGGTGTCATAGCGTTCCACCGCTCGCGTGATGCGCTCCGCGACGCCGGCCTGGCGCATCTCCAGGTAGGCACGGACCAGTTCGTCCTTGCTGCCGAAGGTGTTGTAGAGCGAGGCCTTGGCCACGCCGGCCTGCTCGATGATGCGGTCGATGCCGACCGTGTGCACGCCCTCGTTGTAAAAGAGCTCGTTGGCCGCGGTCAGCAGCCGCTCGCGTGCGGTCGGCCGGGTCGCGCTCGCTTCCTTGACAGCCACGATGATGGCCACCTTTCTAGACAGCCCTGTCTATCGTATGCCGTGGACCGGGGCGGCGGCAGGCTTCGCGTCGCGGCGCGCACCGGGCCGGGTCTTCAGCAGGCCGAACAGGGCCAGCGCGGCCAGCGCGATCACGGCGGCGCCGTAGTAACGGGCCGTGTCGATCAGCCCTCCGCCGTGTACCACGCCGAATCCGGCCAGCACGGCGGGCACGCCAAGCCCGAGGTAAGACACCACGTAGAGCAGTGAGACCAGGCCGGCCCGCTCGTGCGGGGCGGCCAGCGGCACCACCGTGCGGATGCTGCCCTGGAAGCCGCTGCCGAACCCGGCGCCGGCGATCGCCGAGCCCGCGAAGAAGACCGCCGCGGATCCCACGCTCACGGCCAGGACGGTCACGGCCACGCCGGTGATCAGGGCCAGGATGCCGAACAGCATCACGGTCCTGGCCGCGGCCCGGCGCAGCGCGATCGTCGCGACGACGGCCGAGGCGGCCAGCACGAACAGGCTCAGGCCGCCAAGCACCACGTCGCGCGAGCCGGTTAGCGCGTGCACCAGCGCCGGGCCGAGCGCGCCGTACAGTCCGGCCAGTGCCCACACCGCGAACAGGACCGGCACGGCCGTCAGCACTGGGCCCCGCACCGCGCGCGGCAGGGTGATCTCCGGCCGCAGGCTGGCCAGCGCGCCGGGTGCCGGGCTGACCGTCTCGCGCATGGCGGCGATCGCCGCCGCCTGCAGGGCCAGCACGCCGATCAGGGCCAGGTAGATGAGGTGGGTGGGGTCAGGCAGGAAGCGGACCGCCAGCGCGGACAAGATCGCGCCGCTCGCGCTCCCCATGCCGGGCGCCACCGCGTTCGCGAACGTGCCGAGCTCGCGGTCCATGTCCAGCATGGCCGCGCCGATCGCGCCCAGCGCCGCGCCAGTGGACAGGCCCTGGACCACCCGGGCCGCTAGCAGCTCAGGCACCCCGGTGGCGGTGGCGAAGGTTACCAGCGAGCCCGCGTGCACGGCGATCGCGGTCAGCAGCACCGGCCGCCGGCCAACGTGGTCCGACAGCTTGCCCAGGGTCAGCAGCGCGGCCAGCACCGCCAGCGCGTACACCCCGAACACCACCGTGGTGGTGATCGGGGTGAAGTGCCACTGGGCCTGGTAGATGGCGTACAGCGGGGTGGGGGCGGCGGAGGAAGCCAGCAGCGCCACGATCAGCGAGGCCAGCACGAACACGGCGGGCCGCCCGCTCAGCCGGCGGGTGAACGGGTCGGCTGGCATAGGGTCGGCGATTCCGCCGACCGGCCGGCGGACCTGCGCGATTTCCGCTGTCGGCCCGGCACCGTAGCGCGTCGTCATGGCTGGCTGCTCACTCTCATTGAGTAGACAAGTCTGTTCACCAGAGATATTAGACAGACAGGTCTAATCAGTCAAGTCTCCCCTCGCGGGCGGACGGGCCCGGGTGGGATGGTGGGAGTCAGCCGATGCCAGACGACAGCGTAAGGAGCAGGCGGTGCTTGGTGCGGGCGTGCGCCGGTTCGGCGGCCCAGTGGAGGTCCTGGAGTTGCCCGGGCCACGGGGGCTGCGTCCGGACGAGGTGCTGATCGACGTGCAGGCCTGCGGCGTGGGCAACTGGGACGAGTTTGTCCGCGCCGGGGAGTGGGACCTGGGTATCGAGCCGCCCATGGCGCTTGGCGTCGAGGCCGCCGGGCTCGTCGCCGCGGTCGGAGACCTTGTCACGGGAATCACCGCGGGCGACCGGGTCACCGTGCATTCGGCGCCGCTGCGCGATCAGGGCGCCTGGGCCGAGCGGCACATCGCAGCCGCCGCACAGGTGGCCGTGCTGCCGGCGGGAGTGCCCGTTGACGCGGCTGCGGCGCTGCCAGTTCCCGCGCTCACCGCTGACCAGGTGATCGATGGCGCGCTGCAGGTCCGTGCCGGGCAGACCGTGCTGGTGAACGGCGCTGGCGGCGTGACCGGAGGGATGCTCGTCGAGCTGGCCGCACATCGCGGAGCGAGGGTCATCGCCATGGCGGGCGCGGACAGCGCCGCTCACGTATCCGCCATCGGAGCCGGGACCGTGCTTGACTACCACCAGCGGGACTGGCCCGAGCAGGTGCGCGCGCTGACCGGCGGCGGCGTTGACGCAGCGGCCAACGCGGCGCGCGCCGGGTCAGTCGAGGCGGTCCGGGCGGTGCGGGACGGCGGCAGGCTGGCCACGATCACCGCGGACCTCCCGGCTGCCGAGCGGGGCATCGCCATGGGGGTCGTCCAGGTTGCCCCCGGCGGGGCACGGCTCGCCGGGCTAGTCCAGCTCTTCGCTCAGGGCGTGCTCACGGTGACGGTGGCCGACAGCTTTCCGCTGGACCGGGCCGCCGCAGCGCTGTCCCAAGCCAGGCACGGCGCCCACGGCTCGGCCACCGTGCTGCGGCCCTAAGACAGCCAGCACGCAGCTAGCCGAAGGTGAAGGAGTAGGCCTCGACGCCGGGGTCGAGGAAGGTGACCTGGAAGGTCCGCTCGGTGACCGGGCCGGGCTGGCGGATGAGCTGGTACAGCCGCGGTTCTGTAACCGTGCCGCGGCCCTGGTCGTCCACGTCGGCGCCGTGCGCGAGGCCGGCCGGCTGGCCGTCGAGGAACACCTGGAATCGCACCGGGGTTCCCGCGGTCCCTGGCCCCGTGACCAGGTTGAGGTCGCGGGCGTGGAAGCGGTAGGCGATCTGCCCGCCGGCCGCGTTCAGCGTGGCGGCCTCGCTGCCCATCGTCCACTCGCCTGACAGGGCCCAGTGGTTGAACCGCAGCGGCGCCGGGGCGCTGTAGACGTGCGGCCGGCCTGGTACCGCGCCGCCGGGAGAAGCGAAGTTCTCGGTGCGGTCGTAGCCCGTGTAGGTCTCCGGCGTTCGCAGGCTGCCCCAGTCGGCCGGTGCCTCCACGCCGGTGGCTGCGGGCGACACCGTCTCCCGTCCGGCGCCATCGGCGCCGGCCTCGGCCAGCAGTTGCTGGATGACCATCTCCGACTGCTGGTATTCGCCTTCGCCGAAGTGGTGGTGCCGGATGTTCCCCTGCGCGTCGGCGAAGTACAAGGCGGGCCAGTAGTGGTTGTCGAAGGCACGCCACACCTCGTAGTCGCTGTCGATCGCGACCGGGTAATCGACCCGCATGTCTTTCACGGCGCGCCGGATGTTCTCCACGTTGTGCTCGATCCCGAACTCGGGAGTGTGCACGCCGATGACGAGCAGCCCGTGGCCGCTGTACTTCTCGGCCCAGGCGCGGACATAGGGAAGCTGGCGCAGCCAGTTGATGCAGGTGTAGGTCCAGAAGTCGACCATCACGACCTTCCCGCGCAGCCCGGCCGGCGTGAGCGGCGGCGAGTTGAGCCATCCGGTCGCGCCGTCGAACGAAGGCAGCCTGCCTTCGACGGGAAGCTCGGCGGCGGCCGTGTGCAGCCCGGCCGGGGTGCGCCAATGTATGGCCATGAGCATGCCTTCCTTCCGGGGTGATCGGCAGGCTGACCTCAGGATCGCATGCCTGGGGTCGCGTCGCGCCCGTGAGAGCGCGGGGCCAGTACCCTGGTCCTGGATCCGCCAGCGGTAACGTTCCCGGAACGATCCCGGCGTAGCGTGGGCGCCGTGGCACGGATCCTGGGCGCGGTGGTCTTGGTCCTAGTCGGCCTGTCGGTGCCGATCGGCATCCTGGCTCGCAAGCCCATTGACCCCCTCGCGCTGTTCGGAGTCTTGGCTGCCGTTCTCGGGCTGCTGATCGCGCGGCGCCAGCCAGGCAACCGGATCGGGTTGCTGCTGACGGGATTCGGCGCCCTGCTCGTCTTCTACGAAAACGCGGCGAGGTACGCGGTCGCGGACTACACCGTCCACCACGCGACACTGCCCCTGGGATTCCCGGCGGTACTGATCGCTTCGGAATTGTGGAGCGGGCTGTTCCTGATGCCGCCACTGATCGTCCTGCTGTTCCCCGACGGTGCGCTGGCGCCGAGGTGGCGGATGGTCGCCAGGGCCTACCTGGCGATCTGCGCGCTGATTATCGCCATCCTGCTGGCCAACGGGGCCTGGCAGATGCGGGGTGCCCGGATCGAGGTGCAGAACAACGGGCAGCTCGTCAACAATCCCGGCCCATCCGGCGCGCTGGGTTTTGCGCTCCTGACCGCGTTCGTCGCCGTGCTGGTGTTCTGGATCTTGTTCGCGGCCCGTCAGATCCTCAGCTGGCGGCGGGCGACCGGGGAGCGGCGGGCCCAGCTCAAGTGGCTCATGGCGGGCAGCGTGGCTACCGTCATCGGGCTGGCCGGGACGTTGCCTTCGCGATCTCGAAATACCACCTGTATGACATAGACCGGATCATCTCCCGCACCGTCGCCTACGCCATCGTCACCGGAGTGCTCGTCGGGCTGTACGCGGCCCTGGTCCTGCTGGCCACCCGGTTGCTGTCGTTCCAGGCCCCGGTGGCCGTGGCCGCCTCCACGCTGGTAGCGGCGGCGCTGTTCAATCCGCTGCGGCACCGGGTCCAGCTCCGGGTGGATCGTCGCTTCAACCGGACCAGGTACGACGCCGACCAGATGGTGGCCGCGTTCGCGGCCCGGCTGAAAGACACCGTGGACCTGGATTCGGTCCGCGATGACCTGGCTGTTGCCGTGCAGCACGCCCTGGCGCCCGCCCACGTCTCGGTATGGATCAAGCGAGATAACTGAGCTGGTCATACCGCCGCGAAGAAGTAGCATTTTCGGTTAAAGCGGCGGTGCGCCGTCGCCTTCCGCTGAAAACCGGGTGGACTGTGGACGAGCGCCTGCTGCTGATTGAGGACGACGCGTCGATCCGCGAGATCGTGTCCATTGGCCTGAAAGCCGCCGGCTTCCGGGTCGTGACGGCGATCGACGGTCAGCAAGGGCTGGCAAGCGCCCGTTCCGGCGGGTTCGACGCGGTGATCCTCGACGTGATGCTGCCCTCGCTCGACGGATTCGAGGTCTGCCGCGAGATAAGGAAGTTCAGCCGGATTCCGATCGTCATGCTGACGGCGAGAACGGACCTCATCGACGTGGTCGTGGGTCTCGAGTCCGGCGCGGACGATTACGTCAAGAAGCCCTTCGAGCTGCCGGAGCTAACGGCGAGGCTGCGCGCCGTGCTGCGCCGGGCTGCCGCGCCGGCAGGCGAAGACTCGCTGATCGCTGTCGGCCACCTGGAGATCGATCCGGCTGGCTTCACCGTTCGCCGCGACGGTGCCGAGCTCACCCTCACCGCGACCGAATTCCGGCTGCTTGTCGAGCTGGCGAAGCGCCCGGGTCAGGTGTTCACCAGGGAGTTGCTGCTCCAGCGGGTATGGGACTACGAGTACCTGGGAGAGTCCCATCTCGTGGATGTGGCGATTCAGCGACTGCGGGCCAAGGTGGAGGACGATCCCGCGAATCCGGTACTGATCAAGACCGTTCGCGGAGTCGGTTACCGGCTGGACCGGACCGGAGCATGACGCGGCGGGCGGGCAGCGCCGCTAGGCGGCGCGGGCCGCTGCGGCCCGGCGGACTGCGGCGGCGCCTGGTCATCGCGTTCGTCCTGGTAGCGGCGGTCTCGGCTGGCGTCCTCGCGGTCGCGTCATACCTGCTCGTGCAACAGGCGCGGCTGCAAGGCTCGCTATCCGCGAGCAGCGCCCAGGCCCGCGAAGACCTGAACCTCGCCGCCACGATCACGTACCCGCTGGCCTCGGACTTCGTCAACGCCTACGAGCAGCGCGGCACCCATGCCGTGCTTGTCTTTCCCGGCGGCCGCCGGGTCCCGTCAGACACCGAGGTGAATCCGCCAATCCCGGCGGAGCTGGTAGACGTCGTCCACCAGGGTCAGCTTGGCTACCAGCGGGTCCACATCGCGGGAAAGCCGTACCTGATCCTCGGCGGGCAGGTGCCGCAGTCGGCCGCCCAGCTCTATCTGTTCTTCTCCGAGCAGGACATCGAGCACGCCCTTGCCCAGCTGCGCAACACGCTCGTAGGCGGATGGGTCAGCGTCCTGCTCGTGGCGGCGCTGATCGGGAACGCGCTCGCGCGCCGGACGCTGGGACCGGTCGCCAGGGCCAGCGAGGCGGCCAGGCTGATAGCGGATGGCCGGCTGGACACTAGATTGCCAGCCGGGGCAGGGGATGAGTTCGGCGTCTGGGCGGCGGCGTTCAACGAGATGGCCGATGCGCTCGAGGCGAAGATCGCGGCGCTATCCGCGGCGCAGGCGCGCGAACTCCGGTTCACCGCGAACGTCGCGCATGAGCTGCGGACGCCGCTGACCGCACTTGTGGCCGCGGCCTCGCTGCTCAGTGAACAGGCCCGGAACCTTCCCGACGAGGCCCGCCGCCCGGTCGAGCTGCTCACCGCCGACGTCGGCAGGCTCAGGGTGCTTGTCGGCGAGCTGATGGAGATTTCCAGGCTGGACGCCGGATCCGAGCCGGTCCAGCACACAACCGCCGACGTTCGCTCCATCGTGACGGCGCTGATCAGCGCGCGCGGCTGGCAGGACAGGGTAGCCGTCGACGATCAGCCGCTCACCCTGATCACCGACCCGCGCCGGATCGAGCGGATACTGGCCAACCTCCTGGAAAACGCGATCGAGCACAGCGGCCGCGACGTCCGGGTGCGGATCGCCGCGGACGGCACGCACGCGAGCGTCACGGTGGCCGACGGCGGCCCCGGCATCCCGGCGGAGCAGCTTCCGCTGATCTTCGAGCGCTTCTACAAGGCCGATTCGGCGCGGGCGAACGCAGGCAGCGGGCTCGGCCTCGCGATAGCACTGGAGAACGCGCGGCTCCTTGGCGGGGACATCAGCGTGTCCAGTGATGTGCGGCGCGGGTCGGTGTTCCGCTTGACCCTCCCGATGGAGCCAGCCGGTGATGTGAACAAACGGTGATGTTCCGGTGAGCCGCCTGCTTGCTCGCCGCGGCACCGTGGAGGCGCACGGGCGATGCACAAGGAGACCCACCATGAAGCGCCTGCCCCTCATGATCATCAGCATCGGCTTGCTCGCCGCCTGCGGGACCGGCGGAGCCGGCCAGCTTGGCCCGGTTCCGACCGGGCCGGCCAGAGCGACAAGCCCGGCAGCGCCGGCCGGCCCGACACAGCCCGCCGCCGGCGGCCAGTCATCAGCGCCGGCACCGACCGCCGCGTCGCCCCACGCTGCGGCTGGTCAAGTCGGCCTGCAGGCCTGGTTCACCAGGCAAGGCAAACTGTTCGGTACCACGCGCGACGTTCCGGCGACGGCCAGCGTCGGCCATGCGGCACTTGACCAGTTGCTTGCCGGTCCCTCGTCCGCCGAATCCGCGGCCGGGCTCCGGTCGCTGATCCCGGCCGGCACGCAACTGCTTGGCCTGACCGTTTCCTCCGGAACGGCGACCGTCGATCTCAGCTCGTCGTTCATCTCGGCGGCCAGCCCGTCGGCCATGCCGCTCCGGATCGCACAGGTGGTGTACACGCTGGCACAATTCCCGACCGTCACCAGCGTCCAGTTCAAGGTGGACGGCCAGGGTGTCACCGTGCTCGGCGGAGTCCCGGTGCAAAGTCCGCAGACCACCGCGATGTTCGACAGCTACCTGCCAGCGATCACCGTGCAGAACCCGGCCATCGGCGAGCGGGTGTCGAGCCCGGTGACCGTGTCCGGCACGGCCGACGTTTTCGAGGCGGTGGTAAGCGTCCGCGTCCTGGACTCAGCCGGCAACCAGATCGCCAGGACGTTCAGCACGGCGAGCTGTGGCACGGGCTGCCGCGGCGGCTACTCGATCCCGGTCTCGTACACCGTGACACAGGCCGAGCCCGGCACGATCGAGGTGTTCGAAAGCTCGCCGCAGAACGGGCAGCCGGTCAGCGTGCAGCTGATCCCGGTGACGCTGGCCCCATGATCGTTGACGTGGTTTGACGTGACTGATAAGAGAGAAAGCAGATAGCCCTGGTACAGGGGCGAAAATCAGGCACCATATCTCACCCTGAATGGCGGCGACTCGAAGAGGGGACATCACGATGAGGGGCTTTAGAAACTTCCTTATGCGCGGTGACGTGATCGTCATCGCGGTCGGGCTCGTGGTGGCCCTCGCGTTCAGCATGCTCATCACTGCGTTCACTACCTACATCATCAACCCGATCATCGCCAGTTTCACGCCCGGCACGACCAACGGTCTGGGCGTGCAGCTAGGCAACGACCACAATCCGAAGACCTTCCTGGATTTCGGGTCCTTCATATCGGCGATCATTTATTTCTGCATCTTCATGGCCGTGATCTACTTCCTCATCGTGGTGCCCTACAAGCACGTTCAGGCCCGGCGCGGGCAAGTTGTGTTCGGCGACCCGGCCCCGGTCAAGACCTGCCCCGCCTGCCTGTCCAGCGATCTTCCGGCCGCCGCGTCCAAGTGCAAGTATTGCGGCACCGACCAGCCAGCCGCCGCCGCCTGATCTGCCTCGGCGACTGCTCGATCCCGGTGACGCTGGCCTTATAGCCGGAACAGGGCCGGGTAAATTCACTCTGTGCGGGTGATCCAGGCTGCGGCGGGTGACCCATAGGGTCCTGGTTACTAACGGACAGGGCTCTGGAGGTATGACCATGGCAGTCGACACATTCCTAGCCTATGTCGGGGTTTATAACAGCCCCGCCGACGCCGACGCCGACTATCAGGCGGTCAAGGAACTGCATACCAAGGAACACCTGATCGACGCCTATGACGCCGCGGTGGTCGAGCGCCGGGCCGACGGGAAGGTCAAGATCACCAAGAAGCACGAGACGCCAACCCGGGTCGGCGGGGTGCTCGGCGGCGGCGTGGGCCTGGCGACCGGCCTGGTCGTGGCCCTGTTCCCGTTCGCCGCGATCGGCGGTGGCCTGCTCGCGGTTACCGCGGGCGGCGGCGCGGTTCTCGGCGCGGTCGCCGGCCACGCGGCGGCCGGGATGAGCCGCAAGGACCTGAAGGAACTCGGTGAGCACCTCGACGCCGGGCAGGCGGGCCTGGTCGTTGTCGCGGTGTCCGACATGGGCGCGAAGATCGAGCGGGAAATGAAGCGGGCAAGGAAAGTCGAGGCCAGAGAGCTGAAGGCCGACAATGCCAGCATCGAGGCCGACGCGAAGTCCGCGCAGGAGTGACCTCCGCAAGATGAGGCGGGCGAGGTCGGGGGCCCTCGCCCGCCTTCCCGCGAGCTAGCCCGCGAAGGCTAGACGGGAATCAACGCGAGAGAACCTCCCGGAGCTTGACGCGGGCGCCGGTGCGCAGGATAGACCGGCCGTAGATGCCCGCGGCGACGCGTGCCATCCAGACGGTGGACACGGCCAGCAGCGCCGCCGCGACCACGACCTGCCACAACGGCACGTCGCCCGCGGCGTAGAGCACGGGCATCGCGATCGGCGCGGTGGGCGGGAAGAAGCCGAGCACGCGGTAGAAGACGTTCGCGTTGTCCGCGTAGATGACGGTGTAGGACAGGATGTAGGCGATGATCAGCGGCAGCTGCACGGGCAGGATCGTTGAGTTGACGTCGGACTGCCTGCTGACCAGCGAACCCGCCGCCGCGAACGCGGTGCAGTAGAAGGCGTAGCCGAGCACCACGAACACCCCGCCAGTCAGCACGATGCCGATCGCCGCGCCGTGCACCAGGGTGGACCCTGACGCGAACCCCGCGATCACGAAGACGACCACCATGGCCGCCGCCTGACCCAGCGCGAGCAGCCCGATGCCGGACACCTTGCCGACGAGCAACTGGATCGGGCGGAGGGAAGAGAGCAGCACCTCGGCGATCCTGCTGCCCTTCTCCTCGCCGATCCCGAGCGCGATCTGCGACCCGTAGACGCTGATCATGATCCACACCAGGACCACAGTGAACAAGCCGGTCAGCCGCGACGACAGTGGTTTCGAGGGCGGCTCGAGGCCGCGCACCGGCAGTGCGATGCCGTGCGCCACCGCCGCCGCGGCGCCCGGCACGGTCTGAACCAGCTTGGTAAGCCCGGCGACCTGGGCGAGCGTTGCCAGCCCGCCGGACACGCCGCCGAGCGGCACCTGCTTAACGAGCACCTCGGTGTCGCCGACGAGCACCGCGCTCAGGTCACCGGAACGCAGCGCCGCCTCCGCCGCCGCCACGCTCGGCTGCGAGACCGCGGCCGTCTTCACGCCCGCCAGCCGCCCGGCCTCGGCGATAATGCCGGTCGCCGTTGCGGCGTCGCCGCCGACGAAGCCGACCCGCTCCGGCTTGGCGTTCCGGGACAGGATCGCCGGCAGCGCCACGCCCAGCGCGACCGCGATAAGCAGCACCACCGTGCTGATCGCGAAGGCGCGGGTCTTGGCGCGCTGGCGCAGTTCGCGGCGCGCGACCAGCCACGTCATCCGGGTCTGGCGGTTCACCGGCCGGCTCCCGCCGCGGCGTGCTCGGCCTCGGCCTGCCCGACCGAAGCTCCGGTCACCTCACGGAACACCTCGGACAGCCGCCGGTCCTCAAAGCTGAAATGCTCGACGGGGCCGGCCGCCCTGGCGAGATCCAGGATCCGCTGGGAGTCGGCACTGTTCGTTAGGGATATCAAAACCGTCCCTCCAGGGCGGACAGCCTCGACCTCGCCAAGATCAGCCCCCAGCGACCGTGCCCAGGCGCCGTCGGCGTCTCCGCCGACCTGCACCGCGAGTCGCGGGCGGTCGCCCCGGCGCAGCTCCTCGACGGGACCGGACGCGACGAGACGGCCGTGGTGAATGATGGCGACCGCCTCGCAGATGTCTTCGACCAGGTCAAGCTGGTGGCTGGAGAAGAGCACGGTGACACCTGCCGCCGCGCGCTCGGCGAGGACCTGCCGCATGTCATCGACGCCGCCCGGGTCGAGGCCGGCGAACGGCTCGTCGAGGACGAGCAGTTCCGGGTCGTGCACCAGGGCGACGGCGAGCTGGGCGCGCTGCTGGTTGCCGTGCGAGAGCGCGTCGATCTTGGCGTCCTCGCGGCCCGCCAGGCCGAGGCGGCGGATCCAGTGCGTCGCGGCCTGCTCCGCCGCCTGGTCGTCCATGTCGTGCAGCGTGGCGAAGTACTCGATCTGGTCGCGCAGCTTCATGCCAGGGTAGAGGCCGCGTTCTTCCGGCATGTAGCCGAAGTGCCGCCGCGCCTGTTCGTCCACCGGCTTGCCGCGCCAGCGGATCTCGCCGGCGTCCAGGCCGACCACACCGAAGATGGCGCGCATCGTGGTGGTCTTGCCCGCGCCGTTCGGGCCGAGGAATCCGAAGACCTGGCCGGAGGGAACGTCGAACGAGAGCCCGTCGAGTGCGATGACCGGCCCGTAGCGGCGGCGCAAGCCGTCGATCTCAAGCTCCACCGAAGGCATAGCTAAGTAATAGCGCAATCGGTGCATCAGGGGCGGCCCGGGTATTGCCGTCTAGGGCGCCTGGGCCTGCTGGTGGCCGGCGATCGTCAGGTAGCCGCCGAGCGCGGCGGCGGAAAAGATCAGCTGGACGGTGAAGGTGGCGCCGTAGACGTGGCCAGCGTGCGCCGCGCGCAGTGCGGGGTAAATGGCGATCACGCCGAACAGGAGGCTGAGCAGCCGGGTGATCATCCACGGGTAGTAGGTGCCCATCGGGGTGTCGATTCCCGGCTCGGCCGGGTTGATC
>Ga0335073_10007178_pt1 | contig 15624 bp, 12 predicted proteins | sample Lox_Sample_22_FD_207093 | JGI IMG/M metagenome (GOLD analysis project Ga0335073, IMG submission 207093) | Soil microbial communities from Loxahatchee National Wildlife Refuge, Florida, United States - Lox_Sample_2.2 | ecosystem: Environmental > Terrestrial > Soil > Wetlands | place: USA... | reverse complement strand
CGAGCCGTTCCGCGGCCGGCTCTCGGCGGTAAAGCCCGGCCCGGGCGCGGCCGCCGGGCGGGAGTAGGGAACGGGCGGCGTGGCCAGCGGCAACGCTGCCAGCTGCATGAGAAGCAGGACGTTGTCGTCGGCGGCCGTGCGGTTCATCCGCAGCCGCCCGCAGCGCGTGCAGCGGTGAATCAGCATCCAGCGGTGCTCGCCGCGGACGGTGACGGCGATCGGCTCCATGCCTCCCGGGCACTCGGCCTTGCGGTCGCCGGGGACGTTGCGATCCAGGTGCCTGGACCACAGGCAGGCGGGGCAATGATTTCGATGCGATGTGCCGGGGGCATCCAGCGAGACGTCTACGCCGCAGTGCCCGCACTGGAACGAGCGGGGAAATGGCAAACCTGACAACCTTTCCTGGCAGAACCTGGACGACGGGCAGGCATTTCTCCTCCTCTCGTACTCAGCGCGCGATGCGGCCGCGGCCCGGGCGGCGCCACCATCCTCCGCAGCGCCCGGCCGCCCGGTCAAGCAAATATCGCCCGCCGCCACCTCCACGCGGGCTGCATCGCCCGTGCACGCAGGGTCCTCGGCCGCTTGCTAGCAAGGAAAGCAACCGGCCCCGCCCCGAGAGGAACAGGTTGACCCTGCCCCGCATGCGCACCACACCGCTGCCAGGCATCGGTGTCCAGTACGACCTTGTCACCGCCGAGGGCCAGCATCTGTCGGTGATCGCGCACCGGGACGGCTCCCGCAGCCTGAACGGCTACCGGGCCGAGGACCCGGACGCCTGCGCCCTGTCGGCGCGCCTCACATCGCCGGAGGCCGCCGCCCTGACCAACGCGCTCCAGCCGCCGCAGCACTGCTCGGCGATGCTGCACGCCGCCGAACTGGGCCTGGTCGTCGAGCGCGTTGCGCTGGCCGGGACGTCGCGCTGGAACGGCCGGCTGCTCGGCGACACCCGGCTGCGGACCCGCGCCGGGTCGTCGGTTGTCGCGATCTTGCGCGGGCCGTACCCGATACCCTCGCCCGCCCCGGTCTTCCGGCTGGCCGGCGGCGACGTCATGATCCTCGTCGGCACCCGCGAGGGCGCCGACGCGGCGGCGGCGATCCTCGCCGAGGAATGAGCCGGGAGCGTCCTCAGGTGACCTGTGCGGGATTCACGCCGATGCCACCCGAGGCGCTGCTGGCATACGCCGCGAGCGCGAATCTCAGCACGTCGACCGCCTCTTCGCCGCTCCACATCAGCGGGCCGTCGCCGGTTTGCAGCCAGCGCAGCCAGTGGCGGCCCGAGTCGCGGAAACTGCTGGCCCAGTCGTCGTCGAGCGCGTGGTGGGCGCGCATCTCGCCGTCGGCGTAGATCTCCAGGCTGGGCTGCTGAATGCCCCGGCCGGTGACGCGATTCACCCGGGCGAATCCCTTGCTGCCGGTTATCTCCCAGCGCTCATCGTTGGTGTAGTAATCGGAGCGCAGGTACATGTCCATCGCGATCGTGTTGTCCCACACGCCGCGGACGCCGTTCTCGTGCTCCCACATGATCGTGGCCGGCGTGTCGAGATCCACGCCGGGGCCGACCGCGAGATTCCCGATCCAGGCCCGGACCTCCCTGACCGGGCCGAACAGCCAGAGCGCGGTCGCGAACTTGTGCCAGCCGTCGTCGAAGACCATGATGCCGCGGCCGCGCTTCATCTGCTCCATCTGCCACTCGAAGCTGCTCCACGGCACGTCCCAGCCGCCCCGGCCGGTGCCGACCATCTTCACGTGGTAGCCGCAGATGTCGCCGATCCCTCCCGACTCCGCGACCGCCTTGAGCTCGCGCAGCGGGTGGAAGAACAGGTAGTTCTCCATCACCCGCAGGACCCGGTCCGCGGCCTTGGCCGCGTCCAGCATCCGCTCGGCGTCCAGGAGGTCGTTGCACATCGGCTTCTGCATGTTGAGGTGCCAGCCATAGCCGAGCATCTCCACCACGCCATCGGCGTGCAGCGGGACCGGCAGCAGGACCTCGGCCGCGTCCACCTCGACCCCGCTCGCCGCCAGCTCAGCCGCTGAGGCGAACGTGCGGGCGCCCGGCCAGTCGGCCTGGCGCTGCGCGCGGCGTTCCGCGCTCGGGTCCACGAGCGCGACGACCTCGACGTCCGGATTGCCCGCATAGGCGCGAGCGTTCAGGTCGTAGATCCGGCCCAGGCCGATGAAGGCGGCACGCACTGGCCGTTCGTACGGTACGAAGGTCACCGCAGCTGGTCTCCCCGGGCAAGCCGGTCGAGTGTGACGGCGGATCGGGGCAGATCAGCGTGAACAAGACCGGTGGGCTGGATGCCCAGGATAGCGGTACAAAGCGGCACAGTCGACCACTCGCGTGACGCAACCGCCCGGCGGCGTCCATGGAGCCGCTACCGGGGCCGCCGGGCCTGCCGAGGCCGGGGCCGGGGCCGGGGCCGCCGGGCCTGCCGAGGCCGGGGCCGGGGCCGGCCGCGGAACCGGCCGGTAACCTCCGGGGTCCGCCCCGGACGGCCTCCTGGTACTGGTCGGCGACGCTGGCCGGAAGGCGCCCGCGATCGGCGAGGTCGATGCCCTGGTCCTTCGCCCATTCGCGGATCTCCCGGCTGCGCTGCCGGCTGGCCGCGGTCCGCCGCGGCCGGCGGGGGCTGGAGCCCGCCGCACGGGCGTGCTCGATGAACGGCGCCAGCCGCTGACGCAGCCTGTCCGCGTTCTTGCTGCTCAGGTCGATCTCGTATTGCGAGCCGTTCATGCCGAACCGCACCGTCTCGTCGGCCGGGCCGCCATCAAGATCGTCCACTAGTGTGACGATTGTCTGTCTTGCCACCCCATACCCCCGTGACCAGATAGGCCATCTGCACTGCTCAGCTCAGGGGTATACCCCGATTGGGGCTCTAGCGCCCGGTCGGCGACCGATCAATTCATTGAGGCAGGCCGGGCCGGTAGGCGATGTCCGGGTCGCTATTCTGCCCCGATGAGGCCGCACACAACGTGACACATGTCCATTTCCCTGGATGGCTGCGTCGCCGGCCCGGTCAGTGCCCCGCGGTGAATGGGACCCCGGGATGGCGCGGTTGGTGGGGCGACGAGCCCTCGTACCGCGCGCCGGCGTTCGTCCTCACCCATTACCGGCGCGACCCGATCGGGATGCGGGGCGGAACGACGTTTTACTTTGTCGCCGAAGGGTTCGGCGCCGCTCTCGAACGGGCAAAGGCTGCCGCAGGCGACCGCGACGTCGACATTGCCGGAGGGGCGCCGACGGTGCGCCAGGCACTGGCGGCGATGCGATTGATGAACTCGTCCTCGATGTCATTGTCACAAGGACGCGGCCCGGATATGGGCGGTCGCGACGGCCGTGGCCACGATCCGGCCGGACTCGTCGAGCAGCTCGCCCGCCAGGAACGCCACCTCCTTGCCCCGGCGGACGACCCGCCCCCGCCCGGTGAACCGGCCGGGCAGCGCCGGGCGCAGGAACTGCACGTGCAGGTCCGAGGTCGGCGCGAACTGCCCGGGCCCGAGCGTGGCGACCAGCGCCGGGCCCATGGTGTCGTCGAGCATCGCGGCCACGAACCCGCCCTGGATCACGCCGACGGGGTTGCGGAACTGATCGCCTGCGGTGAACGCGACCTCGATCGTCCCGGCGTCGGGATCGACCGACACCAGCTCCCAGCGCAGCAGTTCGGCGGCGGGCGGCGGCGGCACCCGCCCCTCCATCACATCCCAGAACGGGCCTTCGCGGGTCACGTAGGTGTTCCTATCAGCCAGCCGCCCGTCGAAGACACCGGTTTATGCCGTGCGTCATGATGACATCGCTGACCAAGCGGGCGAGGCCGCCCGGTGAAGGAGGTGCGCGTGAAGGCGCTGGTGTTCCGGCACAGCCTGGCCCGTGAGGCGGCCTCCACGATCGGCGGGCGGGCCGGTGTCGGACGGCGCGCCTTCGTCTCCGGTTTCGCGCCGGCGCGCCTGGAGGAGGTCGACGAGCCGCCGCTCCCGGCGGGCGACTGGGTGCGGGTCGAGACGAGGTTCTCGGGGCTGTGCGGCTCGGACGTGAAGCAGATCCTGCTGAACGGCGCGCGCGACAACCCGCTGACGGCGCTGGTGTCGTTCCCGCACGTGCTCGGCCACGAGGTGGTCGGGCGCCGGGCGGACACCGGCGAGCGTGTGGTACTCAATCCGTGGCTGTCGTGCGGCCCCCGCGGCATCGAGCCGCCATGCGATGCCTGCCGGGACGGCCGCTATCCGTGGTGCCGCAACTTCCGCTCCGGCGGGCTGCCGGCCTCGATCCACATCGGGAACTGCGCGGCGGCGGCCGGGGCGCACGCGGAACGCTTCGGCGCGCACGTCTCGCAGCTGTTCGCCATTCCCGGCGACGTGAGCGACGAGGCGGCCGTGCTGGCCGACCCGGTCAGCGTCTCCCTGCGCTCGGTCCTGCTCGCGCCGCCGCCCGAGGGACGGCCGGTCCTGGTCTACGGCTCCGGCACGCTCGCGTTCGCCGCGATCGCGCTGCTGCGCCATCTCTACCCCGCTACCGAGGTGTGGGCGGCGACCCGGCCGGGCACCCGGGCCGCGCTGGCGGACCGGCTCGGCGCCCACGCCGTGCTGTCCGCCGCGCCCGGCCAGCTCGTGGCCGAGGTCGCGCGCCGGGCCGGGGCGACCCCGCTCGAGCCGTGGAGCAGGCGCGACTGGCTGCAGGACGGCCCGGCCGTCGTCTACGACACGATCGGCTCGGTCGAGACCGTGGAAACCTCGCTGCGGCTGCTGGCCACCGGCGGCACGCTGGTGATCTCGGGCGTCGAGCCGCCGAGGCGCTTCGAGTGGACGCTGCTGTACTTCAAGGAACTGCACGTCATCGGCTCGAACGGGTTCGGCATCGAGCGGGTCGGCGGCGTGGCCAAGCACGCCATGGAGCACTACCTCGACTTCGTCCGCGACGGGCTGGACCTGACGCCGGTCATCACGCACCGCTTCCCGCTTGAGCGCTGGGGCGAGGCGGTGCTGACGGTGAAGGACGCACGGCACACGGGCGCGGTCAAGGTGCTGCTCGAACCCCCGGGGCGCGCCGGATAACGGCTCCCGTCGACGTGCGCTCGGACACCGTGAGCCGGCCCTCGGCGGCCATGCGCCGCGCGAACTACCCGTCTTAAGGATGTAAGCCGCCCCCGCGACGCGATGGGCTGAAGGCGATGTGGCCGGGGGCCGCGCCGCCTCTCGCCGGCAGCGACGTCCGGCCCCGTTGCGCCATGCGCGGCCGGGATGACGGGCACCCGGCGCGACGGCGACACAAGACGGCCCGTCGGAACGGGGGGAACCAATGCCGTACATCAAGGTCGGCCAGGAGAACTCGGGCTCGATCGAGCTGTACTACGAGGACCACGGCGCCGGACGGCCCGTGGTGCTGATCCACGGCTACCCGCTGAGCGGCCGGGGCTGGGACAAGCAGGTCCCGGTGCTGCTGGAGGACGGTCACCGGGTGATCACCTACGACCGGCGCGGGTTCGGGAAGTCAAGCCAGCCGACCACGGGGTACGACTACGACACGTTCGCGGCCGATCTCAACACGATCATGGAAACGCTCGACCTGCGCGACGTCACCCTGGTCGGGCACTCGATGGGGACCGGCGAGGTGACCCGCTACCTGAGCAGGTACGGGTCGGCCCGGGTATCCCGCGGCGTGCTGGTGTCGCCGATCCCGCCGTTCCTGCTGCAGACCGGCGACAACCCCGACGGCGTGCCCGGCAGCCTGTTCGACGGGTTCATGCAGTCGGCCAGGGACGACGCGCCGGCCTGGATGAAGGCGTTCCTTGACAACTTCTACAACTACGACAAGCTGCGCGGCACCCGGGTCAGCGAGCAGGCCTGGCAGTCCAGCTGGAACCTCGCCGTGTCGGCGTCGGCCACGGCGACCGTGGCCTGCATCCCGACGTGGGAGACCGACTTCCGCGCCGACCTGCCGAGGATCGACGTGCCCATGCTGGTGATCCAGGGCGACGGCGACCAGGTGCTGCCGTACCCGAAGACCGGCGCCCGGCTGCCCGGCATGATCGGCGACCTGCAGAGCGTCGTGATCGAGGACGGGCCGCACGGCATCCCGTGGACCCACGCGGACCAGGTCAACAGCGCGCTGCTCAAGTTCATGGCGTGACCGCGCTGAGGCGGCGGGGGCGGTGCCCGGCTCGTTCCGGGCGCCCGTCTGATCAGATCGAACGCTCCGTCAGCCTCCGATGTGGAGCGCGTCATAATCGGCAGGTGGCGCTGGCGTACCGTCTGGCGGGCGAGCGGGTCGTGCCAGCGATCGTCGGCCTGGTCGAGTCGGCCTACCGCGGGGAGCCCAGCCGGGCGGGCTGGACAACCGAGGAGCACCTGCCCGGCGGGCAGCGCACCGACGCCGAGGCGGTCCTGGCCGCGGCGCGCGCCCGGGAGCGCGATGCTCCTGGCCCAGGCCGGCGGGACGCTCGCGGGCTGCTGCCAGCTGCAGCGACGCCCGGGCGCCGAGGTCTACTGAGCTTCGTCGTGCTGGCCACGGCGCTGTCGCCCTCCGGCTGACGCGCTCGCGCCGCCGGTCCCGGCCTCCCGGAGCCGGGCGACGGTCTCCAGCAGCAGGTCCACGGACTCGCCGAAACGGACATCGGGATCGCCGAAGATCACCTCGCCCGCCTCGACGGCGAGCGGCGCGGCCTGCGGGCCGACCAGCTCCGCGCGACGGCCGGGCGCGTACCGTTCGTCGCCGGACGCGGTGAACTGGGCGACGGCCTGCTCCTCGACGCAGAAGCCGATCGTGAAGTAGTGGATCAGCAGCAGGCCGCGCGTGGCGTTCTCCAGGCTGAACCCCTGGCGGACCACGTTCTCGAACGTGCCCTCCTGGCGCCTGATCACGCCGGGGTCGGTCAGCGTCGTGCCGCTGAAGGCCTTGGCCCCGTCGCGGTGGCGCAGGAGTTCCCCCCGTACGGTCGCGGCGTAGGTCGCCATCACCTCACGCCAGGGCAGGCCGGCGGGCAGCCCGGCCATCACTTCGCCGATGCGCCGCCAGATCTGGGTGGCCATCTCGTCCAGCAGCGCCTGTTTGTTGCGCACGTGCCAGTAGAGGGCGGGCGCCTGGACCCCGAGCCGGGACGCCAGGGCGCGCACCGTCAGGCCGTCCATGCCCGCCTCGTCGAGCAGGTCGAGGGCGGCCTGCACGATGGCCGCCTTGGTCAGTCCGCCGGGCACGGTTGACAGCTTAACAGCGTTAAGGCATGCTGGGCTTGTCATTTAACAGCGTTAAAGAGCGCGATGGGAGGCCGCGGATGAAAGCGGCGGTGCTGCACTCGGCGGACTCTGTTCCCGGCTACGAGGACGTCGACGATCCCGCGGCGGGCGAGGGCAGCGAGATCGTCGATCTCGTTGCCGCGGCCATCCACCACCTGACCCGGTCGGTGGCGGCGGGCCGTCACTACAGCACGGGCGGCGTCTTTCCCCTCATCCCCGGCCTCAACGCCGTGGCCCGCACCGCGTCGGGGGAGCTGGTGTTCACCGGATCGCAGAAGCCGCCGTACGGGACCTTCGCCGAGCGCATCGCCTCACCGGCCGCGATGAGGTTCCCGCTCCCTGCCGGGGCGGATCCCGCGGCCGTCGCCGCGGGCGTCAACCCGGGCATGGCGTCCTGGCTGCCGCTGCGCGCCCGCCAGGACGAGGCCGGCCGGCTCGCCACGGTGCTGGTCCTCGGGGTCACCGGGATGTCCGGTTTCCTCGCCGCGCAGAACGCCCGGCTGCTGGGCGCCTCGCGCGTCGTGGGCGCCGGGCGGAGCAAGCCGGGCCTGGAGCGCGCCGCCGCGGTGGGCGCGCGGACCGTGGCCCTCACCGGCGAGCGGGACGCCGACGCCGGTGCCCTCGCCGAGGCCCTCGCCGACGACCCGCCCGGGCTGGTGCTCGACTTCGTGTGGGGGCCAGTCGCCGAAACCGCCTTCGAGGCCCTCGGCCGGCGGCCCTTCGGCGAGGACACCGCCGACACCAAGTACGTCCAGATCGGCGCGCTGGGCGGGGGCGAGGCCGCCGTGCCGTCCTCGTTGCTGCGCAGCCGGAGGTTCACGATCTCCGGCAGCGGGGCCGGCTCGGTCGCCGCCGCCGAGATCAAGGCGCAGATCCCCGGCTACATCAAGCTGATCGCGGACGGCTCGGTCAACGTCCCGTTCCGGACCTTCTCGCTGTCCGAGGTCGCCGCGGCGTGGACGGCCTCCGCCGAGCCTGGCCCCCGCGTGGTTCTCGTTCCGTAGCGCGCGCCGGAAGGCCGCGGCCGCAGCGCGGGCCCAAGGCCAGGTGCCCAGGCGCGGTGGCCAGCGCCCCGGCACCTGCGAGGGCAGTAGCCAAGGCCGCGGCCTGCGAGGCGGTAGCCAAGGGCCGCGGCCTGCGGAGGGCGGTCACCCAGGGCCGCCATCCCCGCCGCGCCCAGGCGAAGGCCCCCAGCCTAGTGGGGGCCTTCGCGCCGTTCCGGTTGCGATTACTTGCCGAAAGCGTCAAATTCTCCGATTCGGACGCCGCCGATAAATGCGCGCCATTCGTCCGGCGTAAACCGGAGCACCGGGCCCCCGGCGTCCTTGCTGTCACGGACGCCGATCCCGCCTCCGGGCAGGCTCGCCACCTCGACGCAGTCGCCGTTGGAGTAGCTCAGCGAGCTCTTGACCCATTGCAAATCTGCACCCCGCCCTTCCTGGCGTCCGGACATGCGTCGTCCCACCTTTCTGCCTCAGTTATGTCATGTCTGTGGTGGCCAGGACAGGCCACTACTGATCGTAGGCTAACAGACACGTAGAGTTTGGGAGGCGCGAACTGCGGGACATTGCCGCAGTTCATCCGGAGGCCGACCAGGCTAATGGAGGATCTCAAGACTGTCGGCTAGATGTCCAATGTGCCTGCGCTGTATCCAGTATGAGCGCTTTCGATGATGCTGGATCGAGCGACGCGTCTACGAGCATCTGGAATGCCAAACGTTGCAGATAGGTCTCTCTCTCGTCCTCGAGAAGGAAAAAACTTCTCAGATGTTCCGTGCTGACCACATCCTGCAGCATCGCCTCGCGATCCGTCCCGAAACGGAAGATAACGAACGACACTCCGAAAACCCGATGCTGCGCGTCGAGAGGCAGGATCTGCAGCCGGAGATTCGGCCGGTCGGCCTCGCGGGCCAGCCGCTGCAGCTGCTCGTGCATAACCGAATCGTCGCCGATCCTGCGTTTGAGGACCGATTCGTCGATGACGACCGACAGCTGGAGCCCGGGATCGCGCTCGAGCACCTGCTGGCGCAGCATCCGGACCCTGACCATCCGCTCGATCATGCCCGGAGTGACCGGCTCCACCCCGCCGTAGCTGCTGATGATGTGCCGCGCGTAGTCCGCGGTTTGTAATAGGCCGGGCACGACCTCGACGTGCCAGGTGGAGATCGAGCTCGCCTCGTCCTCGAGCCCGATGTGCTGCCGGTAGTCGGGGGACAGGGTGTCGGCGAACTCCTCCCACCAGCCCTTGTGCGTCGCGTCCTCGGCCAGCCCAAGGAGCAGGTCGCGGCGGGGCCCGGTGATCTGGTAGTAATCCAGCAACCGCTCGACCTCCCGGGGGTGCAGGCCGGTGCGCGCGCGCTCGTACCTGCTGATCTTGGAAGGCGACCACCGGAGCGCGGCGGCGACCACGTCCCCGCTCTTGCCCGTGCTCTCCCTGATCCCCCGCAACTCCGCGGCGAGCCGACGGCGCCGCACGGTTGGGCTTCCTGGAACGGTCATCCGGCGTCTCTCCTCATGTTGCGTGAGGGGACAGTATGACAGTTGCCTAGACCTTACCCGAAAACAGTAATGAAACTCTCATTACACCTCACGCCGCCTCCGTCGGAGCGATCACGCAGGCCATGATCCAGCCATACCGCGAACGATTGTGGCCGCATTTCTCAGATAACGCTGCGAGTGATGTGGCAAGCGAGGCTAATGGGGAGAAAGAGTCAATCGGCAACTCGACCAGGGAGCGCGGACCTGGTCGGCCTCTGCAGGCCGGCGCGTGCATTGTCGGCAAACCCCGCGGCAACCTGCCCGGCCGGCCGGGCCGTGTGAGTGTCGGGCCGGATCGGCGAGTCAGCCGTGAAAGACGGTGTTGGGACCGGCCGTAGTGGCTATCAACTGCACGTTCGCGGTTGGTGTAAGCGCCGTGAGAGCAGCCATTTCAGGCGCAGCGAGTGCCGATCCGGCTACGCCGAGCGCAAGGATAGCGGGAATGATGATGCTTCGTCCGATGCGCATGACTCCTCCAACTAACGTTGCAGGTCAGCGCCCGGCGGCCGAGCATCGACCTGCTCGGCGCATCTAATACATGAGACGATTATTTGCGGTACATTACCAATTGTATAGCCTTTCTCACGCCTAATAGTCGCGGCGCCAGTACCGTTGTTTCATGATATAAAATACTCATTTCCGCTTGCTACGGTTCGCCCGGAGATTCATGCGCCGCAAGGCCGGGCGCAACTTTCATCACATGATGCCGGAACTATATTGCGCAGCGCGGAGTTTTAGCCGTTTATTATATCCAGAAAAGATCCGCTTGTTCCATAATTGTTCTGGTAGTAAAGTTCGCTCCATGCCCACCGTGACCCCGGCCGGTGCGCTGGTCGGCCGCGACAGCGAGCTGGCCATGCTGGCCGGACTCATAAAGGAGGCGGCCGGGGGCCGGGGCGGCTCGCTATTGATCGAGGGCGAACCGGGAGTCGGTAAGTCAGCCCTGGTGCGTGCGGCGGCCGCCGAGGCGGCCGGCACGGGCTGTGAGGTTTACTGGGGCGCGGGTGACGAACTGGGGCAAGCCTTACCGCTGCTGCCGCTGTTAGAAGGGTTGCGGGTACGGGAGCCATCCGCCAATCCCCGGCGGAACACCATCCTCCAGTTGCTGCGGGGTGAACTGGCCGCCGATCGCGGTACGGACGTGTCGGCCGCGCTGGCCGAGCAGCTGCTGGCGCTGATCGCCGAGCAGTGTGCCACGCAGCCCACGGTCCTGGTCCTCGACGACCTGCAGTGGGCGGATCAGGCCACGGTCGCGCTGTGGGGGCGGCTGGCCCGTTCGGCGCGCCAGGCGCCGCTGCTGCTGGTCGCGATGATGCGACCGGTGCCGCAGCGAGATGACCTGCTGGCGCTGCGCCGCGCCGTGGGGGATGACGCCCGGCTGCAGCTTGCCGGGCTCGCCGAGTCTGCCGTGGCCGAGCTGGTCGCGAGCCTGGCCGGTGGCCGGCCCGACGCCAGGCTGCTGCGGCTCGCGGACGGCGCGGCGGGCAACCCGCTCTACCTCACGGAACTGGTCGCGGCATTGGCCCGTAGCGACGGTGTCGCCGTCACCGCAGCGGGCTCGGCCGAGCTGATCAGCGGGTCGGCGCCGGGCTCGCTGGCGGCGGCGATAGCCGACCGGCTCGACTTCGTCTCTGGGCCGGTGCGCGAGATGCTGCGCGCCGCGGCCCTGCTGGGAGTGGACTTCGCCGTCCGGGACCTGGCGATCGTCCTCGGCCAGGGGGTCGCGAGCCTGGTGCCGGCCGTAGACGAGGCACGCGCGGCGGGCGTACTCGCCGAGTCCGGCAGCAAGCTGGGCTTCCGGCATCCGCTGATCCGCGCGGCGCTATACGAGGAGATCCCGCAGCCGGTCAGGGCCGCCTGGCATCGCGATGCCGGGCGAGCGCTCGCCGAGGCCGGCGCGCCCGCCGGGCGAGTGGCCCGGCAGTTGCTGCAGGCCGTGGCCGGGCCGGGCGCCGCGGCCGAGCCCATGGACAAGTGGATGCTGGGCTGGCTCGCCCGCACGGCCGGGCCGCTGGTCGGGCGGGCGCCCCAGCTGGCGGCCGAACTGCTCCGCCAGGCCGTGGCGAGCTCGCCGGCCGGCTCCGCCGAGTACAGCCGTCTGGTCGGCCGGCTCGCCGACGCGCTCTACCGGGTCGGCGACGCCGCCGAGGCCGAACGTGTGGCAAACCAGGCCCTGGATCATGCCGTCGAGCCCGATCTGGTCGTCGACCTGCACTGGACGCTGGCTCAGTGCCGCATGCGGGTCGGACGGTTCGAGGAGTCCCTGGCAACGCTGGACCGGGCTCTGGGCGCGCCCGGGATCCCGCGGCGGCACCGGGCCAGGCTGCTGGTGCTCGCGGCGCGCACCCACATGAACCTCGGCGAGGCGCAGAAGGCCGACGAAGTCGCGACCACCGCGCTGGCGGTGGCCTCGGAGGCGGGCGACGACTGGGCGATGGCCTGGGCGCTGCACGTGCTGACCGTGGTGGCCGTGGTACAGGGACGGATGGGCGACGCGCTGCCGTTGTTCGAAAGGGCGATGTCGGTGACCCGCGCCGATCCGGCGCTGACCGACCTGCGGCTTCTGCTGCAGATCAACATGGCGGTCGCGCTGGGCGGCCTGGACCGGTACGAGGACGCGTTCGCCGCGGCCCGGCAGGCACGCAACCTGGCGGACCAGGTCGGGACCGTGATCCGGCTGGTCCAGGCCCACGCCGCCCTGGGCCAGTTGCTGTTCGACACGGGGTGCTGGGACGAGGCGCTGGCCGAGGTGGAGGCCTTGCCCGAAGACCTGAAGGAGCCCATCGCGGCCTGCTCCGATCTCGGCATCGCCGCACTGATCTGCTTTCACCACGGCGAGGTCACCGCGGCGCGACGGCATCTGGCCGCGGCGGTCCCGCACGCCGAGCGGATCGGAAACCGGGTCATCGGCCCGCTGGCACTGGCCCGCAGCATGGACTGCGAGCAGGCTGGCGCGCTGCCGGAGGCGCTGGCCGTGCTGGCCGCGGGCTTCGCCGATAACGTCGCGGAACTCGAGGAGATCGAGGATCTGCTGGGCGACGCCGCCCGGCTCGCCACGCTGACCGGCGACCTCGGCTCCGCGCGGGCTCTCGCCGACCACGCCGCCGCGCTGGCCGCCGATTCGCAGATCCCGCACCGGCAGGCGAACACGCTCTACTGCCGCGGCCTGCTGGACCACGACCCCCGGCGGCTGCTCGCGGCCGCGGAGCGTTACGGCGACGCCGGCCGGCCGATGCTTCGCGCGAAGGCACTGGAGGCGGCCGCCGGCGAGTTCGTCCGGGTCGGCGACCGGGGCCAGGCCCGGGCCGCGTTCACCCGTGCGGCCGAGATCTATGCCTCGCTTGGCGCCTCGGCCGACGTCGCCCGGCTGCGGGCCAGCTTCCACGCCCACGGCATCCGGCGCGGCCCGCGGGCGAAGCACCGCCAGGCGCAGACCGGCTGGGACAGCCTGACGCCCACCGAGACCAAGATCGCGGCGTTCGTCGAGGAGGGGCTATCGAACCCGGAGATCGCCGCCCGGCTCTTGTTGTCCCGGCGGACGGTCGCCACCCATGTCTCCCACATTCTGAAGAAGCTGAACGTTCATTCTCGTATCGACATCGCGCGTGAGTCGGCCCTTCGCACGATCGGCCCGAGATAACGCCAGCCCGGAGGCGGCGGACGGGGCCGGCGGGGAAGCTGGCGCGGCTATCCGCGACGTCGGCCGCAGGGCTCGATCAGACGACGGCGGACGGGCCCGGCGAGAAAGCCGGCGGGCCGCCGGCCGCATGGCTCCGTCAGCCGGCGGCGACGCGGGCACGGCAGCAGGCGGGCGCGGGAGGCCGGACGTCGCCGACGGCGGGGTGGGCCCGGTGGATCGCTAGGGGGGTTCGCGATCCACCGGACCCAAGCGCAATGCGCCGGGCGGCCGTCGTCGCGTCCGGTCAAGGACCGTCCAGGAACGCAAGCGTGAAGTACACGGCCTTGCCCGACGGGGTCGGGTGAAAGCCCCAGTCTGTGGACAGGCTGGCGACCAGCATCAGGCCCCGCCCGGTCTCGGCATCGGCAGGCGCCGCCACCGGCACCGGCGGGACGCACGAGGTGTCGTGCACGTCGACGCGTAGCTGGCCGCAGATGCAGGTGATGACGAGCAGGATCGTGTCGCCCGTCTCGTGCGCGATGGCGTTGGTGACCAGTTCGCTGGTTAACAGCATCGCGGTGTCCATGTCGACCGGGACATCCCAGGTGAAGATGGCCGACCGGACCAGCCTGCGTGCCGTCGCCGCGGCGGCCGGTCCCGCGGGGAGCAGGACGCGGCGCGGCCGTTGGACGGTCGGCCGGAGCGGCGCCATCGTCTTCATGGGAATTCCTTGCCAGGCTGGTGCCGGTTTCACGACAAATCCTGCTGCAAGTTGCACTGCGAGACATCGGTCAGGTGACGGATCTTTGAGCCGAGCCATGACCTGCGCGTATGCGCTGCTTCGCAACCAGCCGCCCGGGGACGGCGGCGCCCCGGCGGCCGGCCCGGCGCGCCCGTGCGATCCCGGCCGCGCCGGGGTAGGAGGGACGGCGGGAGAGGGGAGCCGGGCATGACCACCGAACTGGTGCTCCTCGGCACGGCCGGCGGGCCGATGTGCGTCGCCGGCCGGGCCGGGATCTCGTCGGCGCTGGTTGCCGACGGGCGGGTATTCGTCATCGACTGCGGCCGCGGGTCGCCCTCGGCGTTTGCCGACGCGGGGCTCGACTTCCGCCGCCTCGACGCCATCTTCCTGACCCACCTGCACGCGGACCACATCGGCGACGTGCCCGGCCTGCTGCTTTACCCGTGGGGGGTCCGCGCGGGCGCCGACGGGCCGCTGGCTCCGGTCCGCGTATACGGGCCGTCGCGGCCCGCGACCGTGCCGGCCGGTGATGCCATCTTCCACCGGGAGACCACGATCAGCCCGGAGCTGCCCGCGCCGGGCACGACGGACCTGGTCGAGAACATCCTGGCCGGCTACGCGTACCACCTGAACGTGATGCCACTGGACGCCCGCATGCCGGACCCGGGTGAGCTCGTGCGCGCCTTCGACATTCTCGTCCCCGCCCCGGCCGCCCCGCCCGTCTCACCCGCCTCGCCCGGAGCCGGGGACGGCGCCCAGGTTCCCGTCGAGGTATTCCGGGACGGTGCGGTGCGCGTCACCGCCGTCGCCGTGACGCACGGCAGGGCGGTACCGGCTCTGGCCTACCGGTTCGACACCGCCGACGGCTCGGTGGTGTTCTCGGGCGACACCACGGTCAACGACGCCCTGATCAACCTCGCCCGGGGGGCCGACATCCTGGTCCACCAGGTGGCCGACCTCGGGTACCTGGAGCGGCACGGCGTCACCGGCGCCGCCCTGGAACGGATGGCCGCGCTGCACACCGACGTCACCGAGGTCGGGGGCGTCGCCGAGCGCGCCGGGGTCCGCGAGCTCATACTCACCCACTACCTTCCGGCCGAGCCGGAGGCGATCCCCGAGGGCGAGTGGGCGCGGCGCGCCGGGCTGGGGTTCGGCGGGACAACGACGGCCGGGCGCGACGGCCTGCGCCGGACGCTCCCGCATCGTGCTCCGTTGTCCCCGGGTTCCGCGGGGACCCGCGGCTTATCCGCCGCTGCTGCCGGCCGTGCCGGCCCCGGGCCGGTGATGACCGGCCTTCAGGGCAGGGCCCGATCCGTCGCCGGCCACCGTGCCCGCCGCGGCCTTGGCGTGCGGACCGATCGCCATCTGCTCCGGCCGCTGCTCGGGCACCGGCTTGCCGACGATGCGGTACACGGCCGCGCCGTCGACGGTCTCGTGCTCGAGCAGCAGGCTGACCAGCTGTTCGAGCTCGCCGCGGTGCGAGCGCAGCAGGTCGACCG
>Ga0335073_10007177_pt1 | contig 15624 bp, 11 predicted proteins | sample Lox_Sample_22_FD_207093 | JGI IMG/M metagenome (GOLD analysis project Ga0335073, IMG submission 207093) | Soil microbial communities from Loxahatchee National Wildlife Refuge, Florida, United States - Lox_Sample_2.2 | ecosystem: Environmental > Terrestrial > Soil > Wetlands | place: USA... | reverse complement strand
GTTTGCCTGTCATGGATCCATTTTTAGGTATAGGTTTGTATTATGCTTTATTTTATTTTTTGATTTTATTGATTTTTTTTCCATTAAGTGGGCCAATTGAGCATTTAGTTTATGATGCTTATTTATTAATGGCTAATATTGTTGGTAATTCTTTATGTTTTTTCTCAAGTGTTATTAGGGAGATTGGTGTGGTTGAGTTTTTTGAATATGCGAAATCAGTTTGAAGTTTTTTTGTTAAAGAGTATAATTTAGATTTATGTTGAAATATTTAATATTATCTATAATCTTGTTTATTATAGGTCTTTTGGGACTTTTTTTATCGAAACGTCACCTTTTAATTGTTTTAATTTCATTCGAATTAATTTTATTATCAATTAATTTAAATTTTTTAGTTTTTAGTTTTTTTTTAAATGATTTATTGGGACAGATGTATATATTATTAAATTTAACAATAGCAGCATCTGAACTAGCGATAGGCTTAGCTATTGTTGTAACAGTTTATAGGTTAAAAGGTAGTTTGATTGTAGATTTAATAAAATTATTAAAATCGTAAAATATGCCAACATTTTCACAATTATCTTATAAATATCGTACACGGTTAAGATTTAAAAGGAAATATAAAGCAGGAGCTTTTAAATTAGCGCCTCAAAGAAAAGGAGTAATTTATAAAATAGCTACTATGACGCCAAGAAAGCCTAATTCTGCGAAACGTACGCTTGCAAAAATTAAATTATTATTTAATCAAAAGAGAGTTTTTGCAAAAATTCCTGGTATAGGAGACCATTTTTTACAAGCGCATTCTATTATAATGTTAAGAGGGCATGGTCCTAAAGATAGCCCGGATTAAATTATCACCTAATTCGTGGACTTTGTGACTTTGTTAAAGAAGAGACATTTGGGCGCCGAAATCGTAGTCTAAATTTGGTTTGAAATTTCGTGGTAATCGATTAAAATTTTATCATTTATGGGAGGAGCTAGAAGAAAGTCTAGAAGAAGAATTGGAGGAATTAGAGGAAGAGCTGGAGGGGTAAGTTTTATTAAAAGCAAAAAAGTTTTTGAAATGGGTGGCGATTTTTTCTCGCATAGCTTTTTTGTTTATCGGCTGTTTTTTCTAGGTAAAATGAATTTTAGAGGGCGAAAATTAGCAGCTTTTAATTTTATTGTTAAATTGAAATTTTTTTTAAAAATGCGTGAAGAAGGTTATGATCCAAGTTTTATATTTACAATTGCTTTTATAAATTTAACGCCGCTTTTTTTTGTTCGTAATATTTGAATGGGAAATGTAAGCAAAAGCTTACCTTTCCCTCTTTTTGAAGAAAAAAAATTTAGTTTTGCTGTAATGTATTTTTTTAGGTTTATTAAGCAAAAATATGGTGTTATAAAAATAGAAGATTTGGTTGAATTATTGATTTCTTCGTTGTATAAGCGCGGTCCGGTTTATGAACAAAAAATTGAACTTTACAAAAAATCTATGGAAAATAGACATTTGTTAGGGTTTTTAAAATAGGATAGGTAAAATATTATCAGATAAAAATAATGGCAAAAAAAATAATTAATAAATTTATACGCACAAAGCCGCATTGTAATATAGGAACTATAGGGCATGTGGATCATGGAAAAACAACATTAACGGCGGCAATTACAAAATGTTTAGCTGGTATTGGTGAGACTACTTTTCGTAATTATCACGAAATAGATAATCATGTTGAAGAGCGAATTCGTGGTATTACTATAAATGCTGCGCATGTTGAATATGAGACAGAAAAAAGGCATTATTCACATATTGATTGTCCAGGACACCAACAATATGTGAAAAATATGTTAACAGGTGCGGTTCAAATGGAAGGAGCTATTTTGGTTGTTGCTGTTAATGATGGCCCCCAGGTACAAACTCGTGAGCATATTATTTTAGCAAAAGAGGTTGGTATTCCTTATATGGTTGTTTATATTAATAAGTTAGATGCAATGTTAGAGCCTGATTTAAAAGATTTGGTTGAAATTGAAGTAAGGGAATTGTTAGAAAGCTATTCTTTCCTACAGATCTTCCAGTTGTAAAAGGTTCAGCACGCCAAGCTTTAAATGAAGATGATCCGTCAGAGTTAGGATCAGGCTCTGTAAGGCTTTTAATGGATACTGTAGACTCTTATATTAAACAACCAGTTCGTCTTAAAGATAGTCCTTTTTTAATGTCTGTAGAAGGTATTTTTTTAGCAACAGGGCGCGGTACTGTTTTAACGGGTAAAGTTGAAACTGGGATTATAAATATAGGTGATCATTTAGAGCTTGTAGGTGGGCGAAATACTTTAAGTACAGTTTGTTTAGGATTAGAAATGTTTCGTAAATCTTTAGATTTTGCAGAAGTTGGCGATAATGTAGGGGTTTTGATTCGAGGTATTAAAAGAGATGAAGCAAGACGTGGTTTCGTTTTAGCTGCTCCTGCGTCAATTTATCCTTTTATTATTTTTATTGCAAAAATTTATGTATTAACTAAAAAAGAGGGGGGCAGGCATAAGTCATTCCAATCTAACTATAAACCACAATTTTTTTTTCGTACAGCTAATATAACAGGAACTATAGTTTTACCAGAGGAAATTCAAGTTATAATGCCTGGCGACTCAGCGCATGTTCAAGTTACGTTAGTAGAAAAAGCTCCTTTAAATATTGGGCTGCGTTTTGTAATGCGTGAAGGCAATATAACAATAGGGGCAGGAATAATCACTGAATTAAAAGATTAATTGGGATGGATATAGATATAGATACTGATCTTAAAGTTAAGCATAAAGTTACTATGGCCATTCGTTGTCAGTCAGCTGAGTCTGGGCCACCAATAGGAACTATATTGGGAAATTTAGGGGTAAATAGTATAAAGTTTTGTCAACAATTTAATGAAGTAACTTCTGATTTACCTAATTATTTTGTTGTTTTGACTGTAATTGAAATTTTAGAAAATAATAGTTTTAATTTTTATATAAAAGCGCCAACTATTGGTTATATCATATCATTATTAAGGCAGGCGAGGCGTTTGGCTGTTGAAGAGGATGATGATTTGTGGTATGATTGCATTCGATTAAGTGATGTTATTAAATTAGCTTTGTTTAAATTTCCAGATTACCCTATTGATAGGGCTATTAAAGTTGTTTTTGGTTGTGTTTATTCAAGTAATTTATATGTAATTTATGACAATGAGGAAAGTGAAGATTATGATTAAATTTCTTTTAAAAAGTAAAAATTTTGAAAGAAATTTAATAAAATTTTCTTTGTTTTGGTGTGTTTTTTTGATATACATTGCATATCCTATATTTTTAGAAAACATGTAGTCTCTAAAAAGAGAAAAATTTAAATTTCTTTTAAAAAGTAAAAATTGGCTTTAAAATTTGTTTTTTAAATTGGCTTTAGCAAATTTTTCATTTTATGTTTAAGACTATAAGGAAAAATTAGTATAAAGATAAATGACAACATACGTCATTAGCATTTTGGTTTTACTAATTTTTTGCAGCAGTTGCGTCATAATTTCTAATAACCCTATTCAATCAATTTTATTTTTGATTTTAGTATTTTTGCTTTCAGCGTTTTTGTTTATGTTTTTAGGTGCGGAATTTATTTCATTATTAGTTTTAATAATTTATATAGGGGCGATCGCCATTTTATTTTTATTTGTAATTATGATGTTGAATTTGCGTATTATAGAGGTTTACAATGCTTTCTTTAATTATTTACCAATAGGAAGTTTAATCGCTTTCTTTTTCATTGGCGAAATTTTAGTTTTAATATATTATGATTTTGCAAAAGTTGATTTATTGTTTAATGTTAAATTTTTTAAAGATAGTATAATTTTTAAAGAATTAGATTTTAATAATTTACATTTTTTTGGCCAATTATTATTTAATTATTATTTTTATTTTTTTTTTATGGTAGGGTTCATCTTGTTTATTTCGATGATTGGATCGATCATTGTTTTAATAAGTCCTAATAAGTTCTTTTTTAAAAAAAATGAACAATTAAAATTGATAGATATCTCTTGAAGTTTTTTTACGAAAAATAATAATAAATTAGATTTATGATTAGAATAATACATGAACTTTATGAGATACAGACCCTTGGATGGGTGGTTGAATTAGAATATTACATAGGAATTGAGACTGCTTCATCATCAATATTAGATTATTCTAATGCTCATGAGCATTTTTTAAGAAATTATAATATTCGTGAACAATTTAAAGCGTTGGCGGTCAAGAATGTAGATGTTTTAGATTCAAATAATACTTTTAATTATTATTTAATAGAAGCACAACTTTTTTTAAACGATAATTCTTTACGTGCTATGGATGGCTCTTGTTACGAGTTTTGTTGAGATCCTGATAAGAATCCTAAACGCGATTATGATCCAAGTCGCAATATAGAGGTTGTTTTGAAGGATATAATTTTAAGTAATAATAATAATGTTGTAGCAAAGTTTGATTCAAATTTAGTAAAGGATTTGCCAATTTTACCTGAGGAGTATTTTGTAACGGGAACTATAGATTTATTAAATTGGATAGAAAGCCCATTTTATAATGCTATGAAGGAAGCTATTATTTTTCTTAATAGCTTGCCAGAATGGATATATCCATATGAAATAACTAATAATACTAAACATATATACAAATGAGCAGAGTTAAATAATTTACAAGAATTTTATCCGTTAGACAAAGCGGCTAAAGCTAGGTTAAATGAGTATCAATTTATAATGGAAGGCGAAGGATTTATTATAAATAGTGAAGGCAAATTTGTTGGGAAATGAGCTTTATGTAAAGATTTGCAAAAATATTATAAAATGGAGCTTTTAACGAAATGCATAATTAATAATAGTAAATAAAAATTTTATGAATACAAATGTTGATTTTTACCAAATAAGTTACGAGCAATCTCTTTTTTTTTGTGTGTTGTATATTTTTTTTTTGTGCGTGTGGCTAATTTGTTTATATTTTTATTTTCAGTTTTTAATAATATTTAAGTGAAAAAAAAAGTTAATAATTGATTTTTTTAGTTTAGTTATTATTAACTTTTTTTTTCCACAGCTTTTGCATATAATGTCAATTTTAATGTTTTTTGATAAGTTGTTTTGGCAAAAGCTGTGGAAAAAAGACTTGAATCAGATTATTTTAAATAGAAATAATCTTAATATTTCTGAATTTTATTCGTTTATAGAGGAGTTAAAATTGATTATTTTTTGTTTTTTATGATTTATAAAAAACAAATTAGTTAAATTAATACATGTATTAATTTATTTTTTAAATTGATTTAAATGGTTTACGTTTTTGGCTCGTTTAAATTGGCATTTAATAGTAAATTTGTTTTTTATAAGTTGAATATTTTTAAAAGAAAAAAGAAATGTAGTCAATTGGCGGGTAGACTGACTCAAGGATGTTGAAGACTTAGTTATTGAATGGGATCATGGTTATTTTTATTTGGATATAGAATATATTTATGTAAGAATAAAGGTAATTCAAATTATTAAATATTTATTTTTTTTTTTTTATTTTTTTTTTTATTTTTTTTTTTATTTAATTATAATTATTTTTAAAAAATATTTGAATAATTATTTAAATGTTTGAATATTTCTATTTATTTTTTTTTATTTTTATAATTTATTTTTAGTTCATTGAAATAAACTAATGTATTTTTTTTGGCGACTTTTTGTTTGAGTGCGCACGAATTTATTTTTACTATGTTATGTTGAATATTATTTTTACTTAATTTTGTGTATAGTTGATAAATTTGTTTTAGTTGAAGATGAGGAGAGAACAGTTGCTTATGGACTTTTGAAAGAGCCTGGGTGGTTTATAAATCCTATATCTGATGCTACTTATGAATATTTTTTAAAATTTAAAGGCATTTCTATTTTACCAGCCCAATTTTTAGAGCTTTTTACTATTAAGAATAAAAATTTTATAATTATTTTTTTAGAATTAATATTATACATCATTATTTTATTAACGTATTTTATAATTAATTTTTTAGCAAGATTAATACAAGTTTTTTCTTTTTTTATTTTAAAAAATATTCTTTTTTTAAAATTTTTATATTTTTTAAAATTTTTTATTTATCAATATTTTTTAAAGTACAATCATTCTAATCCGATTAGTTATTTAAAGCAAATTGGTTATTTTTGTAGTAATTTAATATTTTGTTGAATAGCTACAAAAATTATCTTTTTTTGTAAATCAATTGAAAATTTTTTTTATTTTTTTTTTGATTTATTCTGGTTTTTTATTGTTTTTGTTTTGAATTTTATAAATATTTTTATTTTAAACAGTTACTTTTTAATTTCAGCAATATTTATAAAATTAATAATATATTTATGAAGTTTTAGGTTTTTTTTATTTATTATTTTATTATTATTTTTTGTTAAATTTCAATTTTTGGCGTCGCTTGTTATTTTTTTGATTTCAAGTTTTATAAATTTTTATCTAGAAATCGGAAATGGAGTATTTGAAGAACTATTTTTTGATTTGAAAGTATCTAAAGATTTATTTTTGTTAGACCCAGTAGTTTATAATATTGCAAATTATAAGTTTATTTGTGAAAGTATAAGTTTAAGCTATAATGCCAGGAAAAGTCAGTGGTATCTAATAGAACATTTAAGAAAAAAATTCGCTTATATTGGCGTTTATTTAGTCCAATTACAAAAGGAATATAAATATTGATTTAAATCAATATGTTACAATCCTTTGGTTTTTTATATTTTTTATAGATCGTCTTATTTTATCTATTATTTATCATTTAGTTTTTTTGACACTTTTTTTTTTCTTCCTATTCGTTGATATTATTTTTATTTACGAATAAATTTACCGCCAATAATTTATTTTTATGTAATTGATGTAATTTGTAAAGTTATGCTTTGAATTTGTTTAGGTATAATAACATTATTTTATAAGATTTTAGGTTACAGCTATTATGTTCTAAACACATTAATTTCAAATTGTAAACAAATTATTAACTCGTTAACTTTTTTTCAAATTTGAAATTATTTGAATATAAGTTTTTTAAAAATCAATTATTTTCATTATTTAAATAATAAAGTAATTGATTTTTTTGTTAGTTTAAATATAATGGTTTTTTTTAAACAAGTAATTGAGATTTATTTAGAAAGCTTGTTTAATGAATGTTTAATTTGATTTTTTTATAATATATATTATGATATTTTGAAAATGTTTGATAAAAATAAAATTATTGCTTTTATCAATTTTTATTTAATTATCAATTATAAATTAATAATTTCGGTTATTAATTGGCTATATTGGAATTATTTTTTATCAATATTTTTAAAATATTATAATATTCAATTATCGTTTTATAAATTTAATGCGTTTAAGGAGTTTTATTTTATTTCCTCATTATTTCAACATAAATTAGAAAAGTCTTATTTGAATTATGATTTAAATAGGTTAAATGTTTTTAATTTTTGGGCAGAGGAATATTTCGTTACGCAAACGCCTTTAATGGCCCAGACTTGAAAACCTAGATTTAGACGTAAAGTTCCTGGAGCACATGAGCCATTATTTAAATATACAGGATCTTTAAATTTGATATCTTGTTTTTACAATAATTTGAATTTTTATGATTTGATTATAGGTCAAAAGCGAAACGTTTTTGGTATAAAATTCATATTTTGATATAATTTTTTAAAAAATTATCAAAATATGAATGAAAGTTATGTGGAGCCTTTAAAATTTAAAATAAGTTTTATTTTTAATGAATGGTTAAATGCTCATAAAATTAATTTTAAATTTTTTTTTAAAAACATACCAATTGGTTTTATTAGGCGTCGCAAATTTGGTAAATATATACATTTGAATTTGCATTTGACGCCTTTTAAAATAAATTATATGTTTTTGACATCTGAGAGTTACTTTATAAATGAATTTTTTTGATTATTTTTAAAGAATTTTAATTCTCGTGTTATGATGCTTTCGTCTAATATTGGGCAAACTAATATGTTAAATGTTTTGGAAAGCTTAGGAGTTGATTTTAAAAAATATTCAATAATTTTAAAATTATTTTTTTACGATTATATTGAAGTATTTGATGTTTATTTAAGTATTTTTCCATATTATAAATGAATTTTTTATTATCAGTATTTATTGTTTTATATCATTGTATTTTGAATTTTAAATTTAACTTATTCATTTCGAAGTATTTTATATTGTCCGGTTTTTAGTTTAAATTCTGAATATAGTTGAAAAAAGTTTCGTGATTCAGATTTATTGGATTTGTTTTGGATGTTTAAAGGAATTAATAAGAAAGTTAAAAATTATTTGTCTAATTCCAAAAATATACATTCAAAAGAATATTCTAATAATGTATTTGAAAATGAGGCAAGTAAATTGTATGAAAATTTAGTTTATGTGGATCAACATGCGGAAGGGTATGATTTTTTTAATGCACCACGGGAAAATACGCAAATTTTAACTATACCAAGAACGAAATGGTTAATAAAAGCATCTCGCATGTTACGAGAACGAAGTCATTCTCGTTTATTTGATTTGAATTTTAATTTTGTAAATTTTTATCAAAATTCAAAATATGAAAATTTTTATAATAATTTAGTTGCAAATCATCTGCAGGTGGGGGGTTTTTTAGCTTATGGGCTAAGTCGTAATATTTATATAAAACAAGCAAATTTTGGAGAGGCTGAAAGTTTAGAAGCTTTACCGGTTTATTTTAATGCTAGTTATATGGGTAGCAAGGAGACTTTTGATAGTTGAAAATCATTTTTTTGAAAAATGGATAAAGTTTTATATAAAGATGGTTTACCATATTGATCTTTACATAAAGATATGTTTAGTTTTCAATTGAGTGGCATAAATGATGCAAATTCTGATTCTCAACAATTAAATGATGTTATTGAAGATGAAATAGAACGTAAAATTAATGATAACAGATATTTTATTGTTGATGAAGATCCTCACGATTTTTATTATATTAATTTTTGATTTTTTTTTGTGCCTTTAACATTATTTATAATAGTATATTGGAGACATCATTGGTTAGGTTTTTTTACATCGCGGAAAGTTTTTGATTTTTTTTTTTATGATTATTTTAGTCATTTTGATTTGATTAGGGATTTTAGTAATTCTATAGGAAGTCATTATTTTATAGGTGAGACAAGTTGATGAAAGTTTGGAAGTTATTATGCGGCTAGTAAGCCACGAGGGCGAAAAAAAAGACATCTTTCTTTTCGCCCTTTGATGGAAGGTTTTACAATGATTGGTGAATATATGATTTGGGAAGCTAAAATATTTGTTTCGAAGTATAGCGCAGTAAATTTATTATTAGTTTTAAGGTCGTTGTACGAGTTATTAGTTTATTTATTAATAGTTAGTTTTTTTTTATTTATTCACGGTTTATTATTTGGGAATAAATTAATTTTTTTAAATATTAAAAAAGGATCTTTATTACATCAAAATAGGTTTGTAAAATTGTTTTTAAAAATTAATTCATACATCGCATTGGCGTATTTTTTAAAAAGTAGAAAGTAGAATAAATAAGAATTTATTTATAGTTAGGCAAAGAAATTTATTTATAAATTTTAATAGAAAAAGATAAAAGTAAAATTTAGTGATTAATTAAAAATTTTATAGGCTTTCAAGTAAAAAAACAATTTTATTATTATAAGTATTATGGGGTTGATCTTTGGGGCGAGTTAAAAACAAATTTATGTGTACGTAATATAAAAATAGCTGAAAATCGTAGAACTGTAAATTTAAAAAATTTAAAATCTCGTAAAAAAAAGCTATTGAAAAAAAAATTATGAAAATGTTTTTGGTGTAAGTCTTCGTTTACTGAGAAGTTAGTTTGTTTTTTTTTTGAAAAGTATTTGAGGCGTGTTGGTATGCGTTTCGAAGCATTAAATCCATATATTTATGAGTTTGAGGAGACTTCCTTAATTTTCGATTTGAGGTGAAAAAAACCACGAATCAGGAAAAATCTTTCAAGTTTGATTTTAACTAGAGCATTTTATATAACTTTAAATTTTAAACAATTCCGTCGATTGGCTAAAACTGCAAAACGGCAGGAAGGGCTTTATGGAGAAAATTATTTATTATTACTAGAAGGACGTATATGTTCGGCAATTTATAGATCGTCGATTATATCAAATATGTTTGAAGCGATAAGATTTGTAAAATTGGGAAATGTAAATGTTAATAAAATTTGTATTCGATTCCCTAATTATCTTGTTCCGATAATGAAATTTATAGGGTTTCGTGGGTTATATAAGGGCAGACTTTTTTGAGATTTGATGCGTCGATTAATGCGACGTGCTTTTTATTTTACGCCTCCTAAATACCTTTTTCTTTCTTATATATTTTTTGTGTTTATTTATTTACGAGCTCCAAAATTTAGCGAAATTATTAATCCTTGTTATGTGGACATGTTTCGTGCAATAAATTATGTTGGGTATTCTCAATAAATTATGTTTTTTAAAACAGTTTTAACTTATAACCAATTAATAAAGCATAATGTCCATATTGGACATAGCTTAAAAAATACATCTTTATTAGCTTCATGAATGCTGTTAGGGATTAGGCAAGATATTTGATTAATTGACATAGATAAAACATTATCTTTATTTCGCATTTCGTTTTCAATATTACGTCATATTGTTTCATCTCGAGGGCCTGTTTGATTTATAAATTTAGATATTTCCGTTGAAAAATTTATACGGTTTTTTGCGTTTCGTAGTGGTGAGTTTTTTTGTTCATCTGGTTGAATTAGAGGAATGTTATCAAATTATATGACGGTAGGCGTTCAGTATTGTTTGCATTTAGGTAATAGGTTTCAAAATTTGGCTAAAATTTCATCTAATGTTTATTATAATTTTTTTCTAACTCGTTTGACATGGCCTAGAGCTGTCTTTATTTCAGGGGCTCAACAAAGTTTACAGGCTGTAAAAGAATGTAGAACAATGAATATACCGTGTATAGCTATTTGCGATACAAATTTTCCAAGTCATTATGTTAATTTTGCGATCCCTGGAAATGATGATTCTATAGATGCTATAATTTTTTATAATTCAATTATTTCGCAATTTATTGTTTATTTAAAATTTTGTTCCATTTTTTTGTGATTTATAAATGTAAAACGTTTTAGTCGTTTTAAAAGTTTTGAAAAATGGATTTTTCAAAACTTTTTGCATTTAAAATTAAATAAATATAGTCTTTTAAATATGCCAAACACTTTGGATTTTTTTTTTAATTCTTTTTTGTTTTTATTTTCATTTTTTCAAAAAAATGAACCAAATTCGATGTTTAGATTATTTAGTTTTGAAATATATAAGTTAGATTTTAAAAAATCGTTGTCTTTTTTTATAAAGAATAAATTATATAGTTTACGTTTGTTAAATTGTCATTTTTTAAAAAAAGTATTAAGTTTACCATTATTTTGGGTTCGAGGTAAATATTTAAAAATTTTGAATAGGGAATCTTTTTCTGCCAAACATACAAAATTCCGTTTATCTTTGGGTAGGGTGATATTGAACAATGAATTATTAAATTATCGAAATTCTTTAATAACTTATTATTTTTATTGTTGTTTACGGCTTTTTCAAGTTAGGGCTCATAGATTTTTAAAAAAAAAAAAGTGGCTTTTTTTTCACAAATTTGTATATTGTAAATTGTTATTGAAGCATTGTGGTGTTTTAAATTCGTGATCAAAAGCTTCTATATCGCAAAAGCGTTTATTAGTAAAAAAATTATTAAAAAATCGAAAATTATTAAAAAATCGAAAATTATTAAAAAATCGAAAATTATTAAAGAATAAGAAAGTATCCTTTTTTATAGGTTGGTTTAGGTTTAATAAAGTTTTAACTAATTATAGTTGGTGTCGAAGCGATTTTAATATTTTTTTTTCTAAAAGAATAATTAATGAGTGAATTTGATATTTTTGGCGTATGAATAATAGAAATTTTAAAACTAAGTTGTATAAGGGTCCAGGTTTTTTTTCTTTGAATTATAATTATTATTTTTTACCTAATATTGAAAATAATTTTGATATTGATATGGTAGATGTTAGTTGATTAGAGTCAAGCTATTTTTATTTGAATTATTTTTTTGAAATTGATTTTCTATATTTGTTTAATTATGTAAAATATGATTTTTTTTTTTTTAAGCAAAAAAGAGTTGATATTTTATATTTAAATTTGCGAAAAAGAATTAAATTTTTATTTAGTTTTTTAGAAAACCGATATAAAGCGCTTTGTTTATTTGATAAAAGGTTTGATGTAATTAGAGTTTTTTATCGGTTTTTGTCGTTTTTCAGGATTAAATTTTATTTAAAATGGTTAAAATTAATAAAAATTTTATTTTTATTTTTGAAAAAAATTTTATACAAATTTAATTGTTTAAATCGTATAAAAAAGGTATTATTTATATGTAGGTGTATTTTTTTTTTAATAAGGAAAATAAAAATAAATAGAAAAGTAAAAATTAATGCGTAGATTTGATTTTTTCCCTAAAGACCCATCATATGGGCGTCGGCGAAAAAAAAAGCGATGAAAACGGTATTTTGTTGATGATCTATTTGATTTAGTCCGTACGGTTTTTTTAGTTTGAGTATCAATTCCACATTATTTTTGGGAGTTATTTAGAAGTATTTTTTTAAATATTTCGTATATTTTTCTTTTTTGTTTTAAGGCTTATTTATTTATAATTAATTTAAATGTAAAATTAAAAAACAATATAGTATGATTTTTAATTTTCATATATGAAAATTTTTCAAAACAGATTAGTTTAGTATTAAATTTATGATTGTTTTATTATAAATTTAGTATATTTCATTTTTTTTTTTTTTGGGTTGATATTTTTAAAAGCGGCTTATTTTTTTGAAAATTTGCATCTTCAATTTCATATTTACATGTTTTTATTTTTGTTTATGATTTATTTTTGTTTATGATTTTTCTTTATTTAATTTTTTTAATTATTTTTTTGATTATAAGTGTAATTGCAGAAATTGGAATTACGTTTAGATTTTGTAAATTTTTTATTTTTGGGGAAGACCATAAAAAATATTTTCATAAGTTATCAACGAATCATTTAAATGTCATTTTAAAATATTTAAAGCGAATTGCAAAAAGAGAGTTAAGTTTGTTAAGTAGTTTTTTTATTATTTTTAGATGAATTTTTTTAATAACTCCAATTTATTGAACTTTTATGTTATCTCTTTTATGATTTCGTTTTCAGTTATTGCATACTATTTATTTATTAGAGAAGTTGTTTGCAATTAAGGTTGTGTTTTTATTAAAGTTGGTTGCTTTTTTAAATTTTTTGGGAAAGTGGCATAATACAGTAATAAGATTTATTAACAAATTTAGTTTTATTAATTTTTTTTTAGCAAGGGTAAAAAAGATTAAAATACTTTGAAGAAAATTATATATTTTTTTTTGATGACAGCGTGTTTATTGACGAAAATTTTTAAATGTTATTTATAGAAAAATTTGGAAATTTGTAAGATTTTTTTATGTAGAACGAAATTTAATTTTTTCATTATTGTGGTGGCTTCGTTTTTTTTTTCTTTACTTTTTATTTTTTGTTTTAATAAGTTTAGATTTTTTAAGCTATGGTTATTATTGGTTTAAAATAAGATTAAAATGTTTTAGGTTTTTTTATTTAAATTTTTATTTATATCCGAAATTTTTTAAAAAAAGATTAATTAGTCATTTAAATGTTTGAAGAATTAGTTTTTTGGTGGTATGGTTTCGATTTTTTTTTTTTTTAAAAAATTTTTTTTATTTTTTTTTTTTTAGGCTAAGTTTTTTAAAAATTTTATTTGATATTAGTTTGTTCATAAACAAACTAATATATATAAAATTTGGCTTTTATCGTTTTGATCAATTAAAAGTTTTTTGTAGATTGAAAATTAATTGTTTTAGCTTTATTCAAAAGCTAAAACAATTAATTTTTTAAGGCAATGATTTTTTTTACTGTTCGTCTAGCTGGTTTAGGACAATGTCCTTTCAAGACATAAACATGGGTTCGAATCCCATACGGTGTGTACTAGATGAAATAGTTATACTTTTTTTTAGCTTAACAAAAAACTTTTTAAAATTAAATTATTTAGTAATGCTAAAAAAGGCTAGTTAGGTTTTTAAAACTGAAATATGCGTTGTATACCTGTTTACTAGTATCGAAAGCAGGCGTAGTTTAGTGGTAAATCATTCGACTGAAAATCGAGGGACGGAAGTTCGATTCTTCCCGCCTGCAAAATCCCGTTAGTTTAAAGGTAGAATACATGACTGTTAATCATGCAGATAGGGGTTCGAATCCCTACGGGATATAGAGGTAGCTCGGAGCTAGCAGGTTTCATAGTCCTGTGGAGAGTGGTTCGACTCCCTCCCTCGGTTTTTTATAGATATAAGATTATAGGTTAAGAATAAAATTTCTTATCGCACGATAATCGAGAGTCTGATCCTGGCTCGGTCGGAAGGCTTAGAGTCTATTTTATACATGCAAGCTTGCTTTAGAACATTATTGGTCTAAATGGCGCACAGGTGAGTAATAAATAGGAACCTACAATATTGTTAGAGGAATCTCTATTAAAAATATTTTATTATATTTAAAATATTAAAAGCAAATCGCGCAGTAAATGGGCCTATTTGGTATTATGGTAGTTGGTTATGGTAAAAGCAAACCAAGCCTAAGATGCCTAGCAGATTTTGACGAATGCGCTGCCACAACGGGCTTTAAACAGTGCCTGAACAAGTCTCTTGGCAGCAGTAAAGAATATTGGTCACTGTATGCAAGTACGAACCAGTAAGCCTCTTCGGGTGAATAATTATTTTTAATTTGACAACATGTAAAGCGGAAAAATTTCCCAAATTTATTGTAAAACCTTCCTTTTAATAGATATAATGAATTTATTAAAATGTGTAAGCACAGGCTAAATTCGTGCCAGCAGCCGCGGTAAAACGGATTGTGCAAGTCTTCGACCTCATGACTAGGTGTAAAACGTAACTAAGGAGGTTTGAATGGCGTTTTGTGAAATACAGGAAGCAAATTTCTGGCGCACAAATTCAACATTCTGACTTGAATATATCAGGGATTCAGGATATCTTACATGTAAAGGTGAAATTTGTAGAAATGTAAGGGATGACCATTTAGGCAAAAGCTCTGAATCATTTTATATTGACTCTGAAGTACTAAAGTGTGGGGTTCAAATGGGGGTTGTTTTCCCAATAGTCCACACCCTGAACGCTGAGGGTTGGTATTATCTTCTATTTTGAAAAAGAAATAGTAATAATCTAAAGCTAACGCCAAAACCCTCTACCTGGTAAGTAATGTTGCAAAGCCGAAAGTCAAGGGAATTGACGGTGAACTTTTTCAGCTGTGGATCATATGATTTAATCTGATGTAACGCACTACATCTTACCAGCATTAGAGCTTCTATTAGTTATTATAATTGCAAATATGGTTAGATGTTTGTTTATTATAATATTCTATTTGTAATATAGTATATAAATTTTTATATACTATATTATAGTTTAAGTATATGGTGGTATATGGATTTAGTATATAAGTATAAAAGTAACATGTATACTAGATTGTTTAAACGGAGTTCAGGCGGTGCATGGCTGTCGTCAATTCGTGT